>ERZ773147.2524-NODE-2524-length-15658-cov-4.480228_pt1 | contig 15658 bp, 19 predicted proteins | sample MGYA00580851_ERZ773147 | MGnify/ENA primary metagenome ERZ773147 (study PRJEB29015, sample SAMEA2737818) | human gut metagenome | biome: human gut; feature: human-associated habitat; material: faeces | place: China | collected 2012 ... | reverse complement strand
ATCGTGGAGGAGATGCCCGCCAGCGTGGTCATCCGCATTCTGGATAAGGCCACGCCGGAGATGCGCAAATCCATCAACGAGATCCTGAAATATCCCGAGGATTCCGCCGGCTCCATCATGAACATGGAGTTCCTGTCCCTGAAGAAGGATATGACGGTGGAGGATGCCTTCAAGCGCATCCGCCGCATCGGCGGCGAGCTGGAGACCATCAACATCCTGTACGTTACCGACCCCACCCGCCGCCTGCTGGGTGTGCTGTCCGTCCGTGACCTGCTGCTGGCCAACGAGGACGACATCATCGAGGACATCATGGACCCCGACGTGGTCTGGGCCCGCACCATGGACGACAAGGAGGATGTGGCCCAGGCCCTGAACAAATACAACTTCCTGGCCCTGCCCATCGTGGACATGGAGAACCGTCTGGTGGGCATCGTCACCGTGGATGATGCTATGGACGTCATCGAGGAGGAGACCACGGAGGACTTCGAGAAGATGGCCGCCATGCTGCCGTCGGACAAGCCGTATCTCCGCACCGGCGTCATCGCCACGTGGAAGTCCCGCCTGCCATGGCTGATGATCCTGATGCTGTCCGCCACGTTCACCGGCATGATCCTGAACCACTACGAAAACGCACTGGCCGCGTGCCTGGTGCTGAACGCCTATATCCCCATGCTGTCCGGCACCGGCGGCAACTCCGGCACGCAGGCCTCCGTGGCCGTCATCCGTGCCCTGAGTCTGGACGAGGTGGACTTCTCCGACGTGCTGAAGGTGCTGTGGAAGGAGCTGCGGGTGTCGCTGCTGTGCGGCCTCTGCCTGGCAGGCGCCAACTTCGTGAAGATGCTGGTGGTGGACCGCACGCTGCTGGGCAACACAGTGGTAACGCCCATGGTGTGCCTGGTGGTATGCCTGACGGTGCTGTTCGTGGTGGTCTTTGCCAAGTGCGTAGGCTGCTCCCTGCCGCTTCTGGCGGAAAAGGTGGGGCTGGACCCCGCCGTCATGGCCAGTCCCTTCATCTCCACCGTCGTGGATGCCACCAGCCTGCTGATCTACTTCCGGTTTGCATCGTGGCTGCTGGGCATCTGAAAAAATCCCATTTCCGGCAGGCATAGCGCCGCGGTTTTCGGACAAGATAGAGTTGGGTCGTATGGCCTGACTCTATTTTTCTTTTACGGGAGGAAACGCCATGAATCGCGCTTGTACCAACGACGGGTGCAGCTGCACCCCCAATTCTTCCATCAAGTGTACCGTCACCAACTGCGCCCACCACTGCAAGGACGTGAACAACTGCGGCCTCAGCTCCATTCAGGTGGGCACCCATGAGAGCAACCCCTCCATGGACCAGTGCACCGACTGTCAGAGCTATCAGAAGTGCCAGTGACTCCCTGCCGCCCCGCGTGCCCTGCACGCGGGGTACATATCCCAAGGAGGTGACGCTCTTGCGCATGCCGGCAAAATACGCCGCGTCCGCTGTTCTGGCCGGCGCCGCCAACGGCTGCTTCGGCGGAGGCGGCGGCATGGTGCTGCTGCCCCTGCTCACCCGCTGGTGCCGTGTGGAGGAAAAGACCGCCTTCGCCACCTGCGTGGCGGTGATCCTGCCCTTCTGCGTGGTATCCGCCGCCGTATACCTGCTGCGCACGCCTTTTGACTTTACGCAGGCCCTGCCCTACCTGCTGGGCGGACTGGCCGGTGGATTCGTGGGCGGAAAGCTGTTCCCGCGGGTGCCCGCCCCGTGGCTGCGGTATCTGTTCGCCGCCTTCCTCGTGTACGGCGGCATCCGGTACCTTCTGTGACGGCGTGGCTCCTGCCGGTGCTGGCAGGCTTCTGCACCGGTATCCTGTCGGCCTGGGGCGTGGGCGGCGGCACCCTGCTGTTGCTGCTGATGACCCTGTTTTTCGGCGTGGCGCAGGCGGACGCCATGGCCATCAACCTATTGTACTTCCTGCCTACGGCGGCCATGGGCCTGCTGTACCACCGGAAAAACGGCCTGCTGGACCGCGCTGTTCTCCGCTCCGCTGTGCCCTGGGGCACGGCGGCAGCCGCCGCCGGCGCACTGGCCGCCACCGCCGTGGACACGGACCTGCTGCGCCGCCCCTTCGGCATCTATCTGCTGCTGGCCGCAGGGAGCCTGCTGCTCCGGACGAAAAAAACGGGAAAGACCTGAGCGGTCTTTCCCGTTTTCGCGTATGTCGTATCAGTCCGCGCTGGCGTACAGCGGCACGTCCACATCGAACGTCTGCCCGTCCCGCAGCACCGTCAGCGTGATGGTGTCGCCCACCAGATGAGTGCGCCGCACCGCCATCAGATCGTCGATACTGCCCAGCGCCTGTCCATCGGCCCGCAGCAGCACGTCATCGGGCCGGATGCCCATCTCCGCCGCGCCGTAGCCGTCGCTGACGGTGTAGACCACCACGTGGCCGTCGTCGCTGTTCATCACGGTGATGCCCAGCACAGGGATGCCGCGGAACTGGCCGTTGGCGATGAGATCGTTCACCACGAAGCAGAAGCTGCTGCTGGGCAGAGCAAAGCCCAGGCCCTCCACCGTGGCCTCCTCCGCATTTCCGCTGCCGCTCATCTTCAGGGTATTGACGCCGATGACCTGCCCGTACTCATTGATGAGAGGACCGCCGGAGTTGCCGTTGTTCAGGGCGGCGGTGGTCTGGATGAGGGTCATGACGCGTCCCTCCATCTGCACATTGCGGTTGATGGCGGAGATGATGCCCTCGGTCAGGGTACCCCGCAGCTCCACGCCCAGCGGGTTGCCGATGGCGTACACCGTGTCGCCCACACGGCACTGGTCGCTGTCGCCGAACTCCGCCGTAGGCAGGTCCTCCGCATCCACAGCCTTCAGCACCGCCAGATCCTGATCCTCATCATAGCCCACCAGCTCCGCATCGTAGGTGTAGCCGGTGTCCAGCGCGATCCAGCAGCTCCTGCCGCCGGAGATGACGTGGGCGTTGGTGACGATGTACCCATCGGAGGTCATGATGATGCCGGTACCCACGCTGGCGTTCTCGCCCTGATCCGCCACCACCAGGACCGTGGCGGGGTTCACCTTTGCGTAGACATCCTGAATGGTCAGCTTCTCGCCGCCGGCCTCCTCACAGACAAGGGACACGCCCGCCTCTCCCTTGACACGGGGGATGGTGGTCTTTTCCGTCTTGAAAATATTCACGATGCTGCTGGCGTCGCTGTCGCCGTCCCCGTCGCCGTCCAGCGGCGGCGTCTCGCCGCCGCCCTGCGTCAGAGACCAGATGACCCCTGCGGCCACCGCCAGCATCAGCACGCCCATGGCGATGAGGAAGATCCACAGTCCCTTCCTGCTCCGCTTCCTGGGCGGAGGGGGTGGGGGCGCGGCGCCGGCGGGCATGGGGCGGGGCTGCACGTAGTAGTCCACCACCTCGCGTCCCTCGGGGCGGACGTACCACTGTACGACCTCCCGAGGCTCCTCTGTCAGCTTTTCTCTGTTTTCATCCTGCATACGGTGCTTCCTCTCTGCGCGGCTCAACGAGCCATCTGCATGGTAAACGTAAAGGCGGTGACGCCGTTTTCACTGGTGACGGTGATCTTCTCCTTATGCTGGGTCAGAATGGTCTTGACGATGTACAGCCCCAGGCCGTAGCCGTCCTTGTCCTCGCTGCGGGACTTGTCCGACTTGTGGAACCGCTCGAACAGCAGAGGGATCTCCTCGGCGGGGATGGTCTGCCCCTGATTGCGCACGGTGACGTAGGCCTTCTCGCCGTTGACGGCCAGTCCCAGATACAGGGTGGACTGGGGCGCGGCGAACTTGGCCGCGTTCTCCAGCAGGTTGTAGATCACCTGGGTGATGAGATCCCGGTCGCCCTGCACCATCACGGAGTCCTCGGGGATCTCCGCATCCACGTCCAGCCCGCGGATCATGATCTTCTGCTCCATGGACAGCAGGGCGATGCGGGCGGATTCGCACAGGTCGAACTCCTCCTTCTTCATCTCCTGGTTCTGGATCTGGGAGATGTCCAGCATCCGCCGCACCAGACGGCTGAGCCGCCGGCTCTCGTCAGAGATGATCTGCAAATACTGCCGTTCCTTCTCCGGTGGGATGGTGCCGTCCAGAATGCCATCGGTATAACCGGCGATGGTAGTCATAGGCGTTTTCAGCTCGTGGGACACGTTGGCGATGAAGTCGCGGCGCTGCCGCTCCGTCTCCGCCAGCGAATCCGCCATGGCGTTGAAGGACTGGGCCAGTTCGCCGATCTCGTCGCTGCGGTCCAGTTCCGGGATGCGCACGTCGAAATCACCGGCGGCATAGGCGCGGGTGGCCTTCACCATGTCGGTGATGGGCTGGATCTGCCGCATGGAGGTGACGGAGCTGGCCAGGAAGGCGATCAGCAGAATGATGGCGGAGGTCATCAGGAACAGGCCGATAAAGGAGCGCCACACCTGCATGATCTCCGACTCGTCCATCACCGCCAGCACAATGCCCAGCAGCAGGCTGTCCTCGCCCACGACGGGGACGGCCACGGCGAACTTCTTGACGCTGTATGTGCCGTTGACGTTGCTGCGGCCCTGATAGAGAGCCTTCTCCGACAGGATACCGTCCACGATGTCCTGAGGAATGGTGATGCTGCGGCCCACCAGATCGTTGTCGGTGGTCAGCAGTACATTGCCCTGGGGCGAGCAGATGAGGAAGTCCACATCCGTCATCCGTGACGCCATGTCCGCCAGCTTCCGCAGGGCGGCACCCTGGTCGACGGTGGCGTCGTCCGCGGCGGTAAAGTAATCGGCGGACACCTGAGCGATCAGCTCGGCGCGGGTGCGCATCTCGCCCCGCTTGTCCGCCGTGGTGGTGCCGTAGCTGAGTGTAAAGAAGCTGACGCCCAGCAGCAGCAGCGTCAGCAGCACCATACCGGCCGTCAGCGCGAACTGATGCCAGTACAGGCTGTTGGATTTCCGTTTGAACTGCTCGATCATGACGGCTGCTTCACTTCAAACTTATAGCCCACGCCCCACACGGTCTTCAGCGCCCACTGGTCAGAGACGTTCTCCACCTTCTCCCGCAGGCGCTTGATGTGCACGTCCACGGTGCGGCTGTCACCGAAGTAGTCAAAGCCCCAGACCTCGTCCAGCAGCTGATTGCGGGTATACACCCGGTTGGGGGTCACCGCCAGATGGTACAGCAGCTCCAGCTCCTTGGGCGGGGTGTCCACCTTTTTGCCGTCCACCAGCAGCTCATAGCTGTCCAGGTCGATCACCAGCTTGTCGAACACCAGCCGCTTGCGGGTGTCGTCGGGAATCTCGCTGCGGCGCAGCACGGCGTTGATGCGGGCCATCAGCTCCTTCATCTCGAAGGGCTTCACCAGATAGTCGTCGGCGCCCATCTCAAGGCCGGTGATCCGATCGGTGACGTCGCCCTTGGCGGTCAGCATAATGATGGGGGTCTTACCCTTTTCCCGGATGTGGGCGCATACGGCCCAGCCGTCCATCACCGGCAGCATGATGTCCAGCAGCACCATGTCCGGGGCCTTGGCGTCGTATTCCTCCACGGCCTTGCCGCCGTCGTAGGCGATACGCACCTCGAAGCCCTCTTTTTCCAGATACATGCGAATGAGGTCGGAGATATTGTGGTCGTCCTCCACCACAAGGATGTTGCGTGCCATATATGATAGCCTCCAATGTATTTCTATACTATATTGCCATTATATCGAAGTTGTGGGACGTTTCCTGAACTTTCTGTAAACTCGCGCAGGAAATAATAGCATAGTATAGCACACTTTTTATCCGTTGTACAGTCCGATCGTCACGCCGGTATAGTACCATTGCAGGATCTCCCGCCATGTTTTTCCCTCCTTGGCCAGCGCGTTGGCCCCGTACTGGCTCATGCCCACACCGTGGCCGTAGCCAGTGACCCGGAAGGTCACGCTGTCGCCGGCGGCCTCCACCGTGAAGGCGGCGCTGCGCAGGCCGTACAGGCTCCGCAGCTCCTTACCGGTGACGGACGCGCCGCCCACCGTGGCGGATGCCACCCGTCCCGTGTCCGTCAGCGTCACGTCCTTGATCCAGCCGCCTGTGTCGCCGGACAGCTTTGCTTCCGGGTGGGCCTTGCAGAAGATGGTGCGGAACTCTTCGGCGGTGAAGGTATTGACGCTGTAATAGTTGGGCACGCTGTCGGCGTCCTCCGGACTTTTCACGCTGACAAGATACGGCAGCTCCGCCGCCCACACGTCGCCGCTGGCGGCGGTGGCCCCGGCGGAGGAGGAATGGAACACCGCCATGATGGGCGCACCCTCGTACAGCACCACCTGCCCGTCAGTGTCCGTCACCGCCTGTTGAATTTTGACCTCGCATTGGTCGAATTTATCGCCCCATTTGGCTCTGGCATCCGTCTCGCTGAGCCACGCCGTACAGCAGGCGGGATCGGTGCACACGTCGGCGTCCGGATGGCTGTCCTTTGGCGCGGACGCCATGCGGTAGTAGAGATAGGTGCGCTCCGCCACCGCCTGGGCCTTCAGGGCTTCGGTCTCAAAGGCGGCGGGCATCTCGCCCCGCACCACCCCCGGCAGATACTCCGCCGCCGTCATGGTCTCCACGGCGCTGCCGTTCCACAGCCGCACCGTATGGGCGGCGTCGGAGCCGTCGTCCGGAACGCTCTGCTCCGTTTGCAGCGGTGCGGCGGTGCCGCCGCCGATGTTGGCCGTCTCCTCCGCCCGCAGCCACGGCGGAAGGAACAGCAGCAGCAACAGCAAAAGTCCCGCTCCAATGGTCTGTCTCATGGTCACACTCCCCTTTCTCAGACCTCCAGTGTAGGGGAACACCACGGCGAAAACGGAAGAATCCGGAATTATGACAGCCATCAGGAAAACATTTAATACTTTTGTAATACTTCCTTACGATGATTTTTAACAACCGTCGGGTATCTTAATACTTGCAAGAGACAAAAACTTTTTTCATCAATCTTCCTGCCATAATAAGCCGAGGGCGTTCCGCCTTCGGCTTTATGGTTTTTATTGGGGTATTTCGCTTGTGGGGGACAAAAAGGCCCCCTTGTGTAAAGGGGGCTGGCTCGGCGTCAGCCGAGACTGGGGGATTGTCTTGCTTCAGCAATCGGAGCCTTCGGCCAGAACGGCGTCAAATTCCGTGTACGCTGCCGCCGTGCTGTCAGGGACGGCCACGGTGATGAACCATCCTGCCATATCGTCTGTTACGACTTCCGCGTGGGTCGTTTCCGCAATGTGGACGCACAGGCCCGTGCCGTCGCCGGTGATGGTGTCCACCGCAAAGCGGTATGTGCCGGTGCTGGCTACCACATACACCAGCAGCAGGGTGTTTTCGGAGAAGAACGTCTCGTCATATTTTGCCGTCACCTCATTGAAAGACGGGACTTCGTCATATGCGAGGGAGAGCATTTCCGGATAGTCCAGAGAATCCTTGAACTGCGTCAATTCCTCCAGCGTGTCAAATTTATAGATGGGAAAATGGAGAACGCTGCTGATGGCCATTTTATCCGCATTCAGCGCACCGGAATAAAGCGCCTCTGTGTCTGAGTCTGAGATGCCTACTTCGCTTACAGTGGTATCGGGGTTCTCCATCCATGTGGTGTCGATGGGCTTTCCGCCGCAGCCCGCCGCGCTCAGCAGAAAAAGGAAAGCGAAAAGGAAACAGATCAGCTTTTTCATGGAATGTACCTCCTGAAAATAGTGGGGCATCTATATTATAAGACGGAAAATTTTCCCGAAATGTTCCCAAAATTCGCGCTTTTTCGTAATTTTCTATTTCCGCAGTTTCTTGAAGAACTCCGACAGCACCGCCTGACAGTCCTCCGCCAGAATACCGCCCACCAGCTGGGGATGGTGGGGAAAGTCCTCCATAAACAGGTTCAGCACGCCGCCGCAGGCCCCCATGGCCCGGTCGCGGGTGCCGTAAAACACCCGCCGCACCCGCGCATTCAGGATGGCTCCGGCGCACATGGGGCAGGGCTCCAGCGTCACATACAGGTCGCAGTCCTCCAGCCGCCATGTGCCGAGGACGGCGTTGGCCTGTGCCATGGCCTCCATCTCCGCGTGGGAGCTGACGGCCTGCTTCTCCTCCCGCTGGTTGCGGCCACGGCCGATGATCCGGCCGTCCCTGACGATGACGCAGCCCACCGGCACCTCGCCGTGGGCGGCGGCCTCGCGGGCCAGCGCCAGCGCCTGATGCATATAGTCCTCGTGGGTCATGAGCAGCGCTCCTTTTCAAAAAATTTCCGGAACGGGGTTAAACCCCGGCATATTTGTCCAAACTACTCGTACAATATTGGCAGGGGAAGTATCCCCGCCTCGAACGAGGAGGACATATCATGGCAAAAAAGCAGAAGGATACCCAGTGGCCCACCGACAAGGAGCTGCGACAGGAGCTGGATCAGATCAGCCGCCAGCTGAAGGAGGCCTATGACCGCTTCAACTACGCCTGCGAGCCGGAGCTGGTAGAGGCCAGCATTTTCGAGATCAACGCCCTGAAGGCGAAGTACGATTATTTCCTGCGGTGCGTCAAGGAGCGTGCCGGAATGCCCACAGGCCGCGGCGCTGCGGCTCCGGCAGTCCGGGAGAACTGCGTCGCCGCGGCATCCATCAAGGGAGGGAGCGCATGTCGGTCGTAGAAAAGGTATCGTTGGGACTGGTGCTGCTGTTCCTGCTGGTGGCCATCTGGCGGCTGTTCAAAACGCCGCTGAAGCTGGCGCTGCGGCTGGCGGTGAATACGGCGTTGGGGTTCGGCGCGGTGTGGGTGCTGAACCTCACCACCGCCTATACGGGGCTGAGTCTGGGACTGAGCCTGTTCAACGCGCTGGTCATCGCCATATTGGGCGTGCCGGGGTTCTGCCTGCTCCTGCTGGTGAAGTGGGTGCTGGGTACATAAAAGCACAAGTCATCGGTAGGGCGGACAGAGTCGTCCGCCCCTACAAAAATCTGTAGAAAACCACATACGCCATTCTCACGGCAGGGTTCACGCCCTGCCGTTTTTCATCGTTCGTCCTTCGTCAGATCCCACCCGTACAGGGGATACCTTTGCAGACTGCCGAACAGCTTCTGCTTCAGGTCGGGGTATCGCTCCTCCAGCGAGGCGATCAGCTCCTTCACCTCCTGGCGGCGGCTGTGGCCGTCCATGGGACAGGGATTGTGGACGATGGGCAGGCCCTCCCGCAGGGCCACGCGGCGGATGTCGTCCTCGTGGCAGTACAGCAGCGGGCGGATCTGGGTCACGCCGGTGCGGTCAAGGAACGTCACCGGCTGGAAGCAGCCGATGCGCCCCTCGAACAGCAGGTTCATCAGCAGCGTCTCCACCGCGTCGTCATAGTGGTGGCCCAGCGCGATCTTGCGGATGCCCTTTTCCGTCAGGGCGGTGTTCAGGCTGCCCCGCCGCAGCTTGGCGCACAGCGAGCAGGGGTTCTTCTCCTTCCGCTCCTCGAAGATGATCTGGTACACCGGCACCTGTATCCGGGTGTAGGGCACCTCCAGCCTTTCGCACAGCGCCGCCACGCCGGAGAAGTCCATCCCCGGCATGCCCATCTCCATGGTGATGGCCTCCACCGTGAAGGGGATGGGGTAGAATTTTTGCAGCCGGGCCAGGGATACCAGCGTCAGCAGACTGTCCTTTCCGCCGCTGACGCCCACGGCGATCCGGTCGCCGGGCTCGATCATATGATAGTCCTCCACGCACCGGCGGACAAGCCCCAGAATATGCTGCATGGCGTACACCTCCAAAAGTGAAATTGCAAACTCCGAAAACAAGAGATATCACGAGAAAACGGGAGAAAACGCAAGATGTTTTTATCGTAAATCAAAATGCTGTTGACATCCTGACGCGGTTATGCTATAAATATCCTTGCGCGTTTGGCGCGTTTCCCTACGATTTTAGCAAGGGAACACGAAAAAGTAAAGCAAAATACATTATAATAAATTTGGAGGAAAACACCATGTCCACTTTTATGGCAAACAAGGCCAACATCGAGCGCAAGTGGTACGTCGTTGACGCCGCCGGCAAGCCCCTGGGCAAGACCGCCGTCATCGTGGCCGACCTGCTGCGCGGTAAGGGCAAAGTCACCTATACCCCCCATGCCGACTGCGGCGACAACGTCATCGTCATCAACGCCGGCAAGGCCATCCTGACCGGCAACAAGATGGAGCAGAAGTACTATCGTACCCACTCCGGCTGGGTGGGCGGTCTGAAGGAGACCAAGTACCGCATCCTGATGCAGGACAAGCCCGAGCTGGCCATGCGCGTGGCCGTCCGCGGCATGATGCCCCGCAACACCGTTACCAAGGACTCCCTGAAGCGCCTGCACGTCTATGCCGGCGACACCCACGAGCATCAGGCACAGAAGCCCGAGCTGGTCAAGTAATTGAAGGAGGAAACGAAGAATGTATCAGTCCAAGAATCCCTACAAGTACGGCACCGGCCGCCGCAAGTCCTCCGTTGCCCGCGTGCATCTGTTTGAGAACGGTTCCGGCAATATCACCATCAATGGCCGCGACATCGACGAGTACTTCGGTCTGGAGACCCTGAAGATGGTCGTCCGTCAGCCCCTGTCCGCCACCGATACTCTGGGCAAGGTGGACATCGTTGCTACCGTGGAAGGCGGCGGCGTTTCCGGTCAGGCCGGCGCCCTGCGTCACGGCATCAGCCGCGCTCTGCTGCTGGTGAACCCCGAGTACCGCGCCGTCCTGAAGAAGGCCGGCTTCCTGACCCGCGATCCTCGTATGAAGGAGCGTAAGAAGTACGGCCTCAAGGCCGCCCGCCGCGCACCGCAGTTCAGCAAGCGCTAATTTTCCCTACTTCTCAGTACGTCTCACGACGTCGATTTGCAGGAAAATTCAGTACTTTTGGAGCTGTGCGTGGTCCTCGAAAGTGGTCCGTTTTGCTTCGTAAGAAGCAAGCAAGGAGCACACAAGGAACAAGAATCGCAAGCGAAAAAAGCCTTATGAAGCAGGAGATCATTCCGCAAGGAGTGCATCTCCTGCTTTTTTGTGCTGCACGGCTTTTCCTTCTTCCGTTTAGATCTTGTTGATTGCCTCCACCAGTGTTTCAATATCCAAGTGGGTGTAGACACGTTCGGTGAGCGTCATGGCACCGGAGTGCCCCACAATCTTCTTGATCATGGTTTGGTCTACATGGGCCTCTGTCAGCATGGAGATGCAGGTATGCCGGGTACAGTGCGGCGTCTGGTCATATCCAAGCTGCTCCATCAGGGGCGTGAAGTAACTGTCGTAGTAGTTCCTGTAATCAAAGTGCTTTTGATCCGGCGTGTGGAGCAGGTATTCACACTGAGAACCTTCGTACCACGCTTTGTAGAATGGCAGCACCTTGTCGGCAATAGGAACTTTACGCAGGCCATTTTCGGTTTTGCTGGCGATCACATCAAAGTACTGTTCTTCCAAATGTACGTTTTCCTTCTTTAAGTCGAGGAACTCCGAGATGCGGCAACCGTTGTAGATCAGCATCAGCACGATCTGATAGTACGGGTCCTCTGTAAGCTCCCACAGGCGGGCAATCTGCTCCTTTGTGAATTTGTTCCGGTCACGCTTGTTGGGGTTCTTATCCTTGTACCGGCTCAAATCTACAAACTCGGAGTAATCCTTGTTGCAGATGTCGTTTTTCATGGCGTAGGCGTACAGTTGGTTGAACAGCCCCTTGAGTTTTTTCAGGGTGGGGTAATTCTTCCCGCAGGTGTCCACCACAAATTGGAGGTCCATCAGCCGAATATCCCGAAACACCTTGTTGTAAAGTGTTCCGCACACCCGATAGGACGCCTCATAGCCTTTTACATTTGACTTGGAGATGGTGGGAAACTTCTCCTTTGACCAGCGTTCATAGACCTCCTGGAAGGTGGCTTTGGATGCCTTGATGTCAAAGGGGTTGTTGTTATACTCTGCCAACATTTGCAGCCCCTCTGCTCTGGTTGCTGCATAGCCGATGGTGATTTGTTCTTGAACGGACTTGCCTGTTTCTGGGTTAACATGCCACCCTACGGTTTTACTCACTGCATAGGGTCTTCTTCGCTTTCCGGACATTTTCTTTACGCTTCCATATCCGTTGGGTAATCTCAAAAAATCTCAAACTTCCTTTCTCCCAGCGTTTTCAAATTAAATTTGACAGGGGTATGTAACACCCACCGTTATTTCTGGTCGCCGTTTTCTTCGGCGGCCTTTTTCATTTTCTCCAGCATCTGCTGATCCAGTTCGTTGCGCCGCTGAATGCGCTCCAAATCGGAGAGAGCTTCCACTTCCTTGTCCTGCAACTTGGCACCTGCGTAGTAAGCCAGTTCTTTTTCAATCCAGCGGTCAAAGGATTCTTGATCGGTCCAATAGGTTTCCAGCTTTTCACGCTCGTCCCGGAACTCTTCCAAAATCAGGCACAGGGAATCATTCATTTCTGCGGAGTGGTCATTTCCTTTGAATTTCAGGGAGCAGGACCATTCTTCGCTGTGGGGCGGGCGCTGGACATCGATTTCGAACCGGATACCGGCCTTCTTGTTTAATTGGTAAAGAACCGCAATCACATCAGACAGGCTGTCCAGCTGGATTTCAGGTTTCTGGTAGCCAATCAGGTCTGCCGGAGATATGTTTAAGATTTTGGCGATGGCATTGATCATCGCTATGGATGGCTCAATTTCACCGCTTTCGTATTTTTGAACTGTGCGCATCGTCTTGTCCAGACGCTGTGCCAGCTCCGTTTGGCTCAAGTGAGCGGCCTTGCGGGCTGCCTTGATTCTCTCGCCAATTTCAGCCGGGTTGCTGTGCATTGTCATCACCTCGTTTGTATTGTAACACGAAGCCGTGCGAATTACAAGGTCGTAATACGAATAACTTTTTCGTATTTAGTGTTGACAAGCAGTCTTGGATGGCTTATAATCAAAATACGAATTAATAATTCGCATATTAGCAATAAGGAGGTCATTCACATGGAGAAGAAAGTTTATGTCGAACTGCCGCCCTTCACTGGACGCAATGTCCCCATCACCGAGATTGCAGTCGCCATGCACAAGGATGCCCAGTATGTGCGCATTGGTTTGCAGCAGGGAATCCTGAAATTCGGCTATGCGATCAAGCTGGAAAACTCTAACGAGTACAACTACTACTGCCCCGACAGAAAGGTGTGGGAGGAAATTGGATACTTCCAACCGGAAATCGCATAAAAAAAGAGCCCTCATCCTGGCAGATGAGAACTCTTGACGGACAGTACAAACGGCAGCTGCCGTGTGACTATCACTCAGCAAGGATATTATAACACGGCAGCTGCCAAATTCAACAATTATTTAAGGAGGAATAGAATTTGACAGCTTTACCAGACAGCATCATACAAAATGGTCTGTTCTGCTGCTGGAAGTATGAGGAACGGAATGAGAGGAAAACGAAGGTGCCATACCAGCCGCAAACCGGTCTGGGAGCGAAAAGCAACGATCCTTCCAGCTTCGTACCTTATAAAACAGCAGTACGGGCCAGCGGATATGATGGCATTGGAATTGGAATTTTCAACGGCATCTGTGCGATTGACCTGGACAACTGCGTTTCGGATAGCGGCTATTACACCCAGACCGCCGCAGAAATTGTGGCCTTAATGCACAGCTATACCGAGTACAGCCCCAGCGGAAACGGTCTTCACATTCTCTTTTCGGCAAAAGGGTTTCAGTATGATACCAAACGATTTTATATTATGAACCACCAGGCTGGAATTGAGGTGTACGTGGCGGGAGCAACCAACAAATATGTCACCGTGACCGGAAACCGCTGTGAGGATTATGAGTATGGTGACCGGACCCAGGAGCTGCAAGTGTTACTGGACAAGTTCATGCGCAGGCCGGAGGTAGGCGCAGAAAATGCAATAAATGCAAAAATCCCTGATTTAAGCATGGAGCAGCTTCTGCAACTGGCAAAAAGCAGTAAGAATGGGGCAGCATTCACAGCCCTTTGGAATGGTTCATTGGAGGGATATTTGTCCCCATCAGAGGCAGATCTGGCGTTGTGCAGTCATCTCGCCTTTTGGACAGGACGGGATGCTGCCAAGATGGACACTATGTTCCGGCAGTCGGGATTGATGAGGGATAAATGGGACCGGCAGCAATCCGGCACAACGTATGGTGCAATCACCATTCAGAAAGCAATCGAGCATTGCCGGGAGATTTACACGCCAAAAGCGGAGTCGTCACTGGTTTTTCAACCTATTGTTCCGCTGACTCCACAGTGGAGTGACCTGCCTGCATTTCCGGTAGATGCTCTCCTGGATGTGGTTCGGAATTATGTGAGTGCGGTAGCTGAACACAGTCAGACTGCCCCGGACATGGCAGCGGTGATCAGCCTGGGTGTGCTGTCTATCTGCTTACAGGGAAAATACAAGATAGAGGGAACGCCGGGATACTGTGAGCCTTTGAGCTTGTACACAGTGGTGATCGCCGCACCGGGGGAGCGAAAGTCCAGCGTCATGCGGGATATGACCACATTCCTCTATGAGTATGAGCAGGAATATAACAAGGCGCACAGCATGGAAATACGGGAAAACCATTTGCAGCGGGAATCTATGGAGCGCCAGATCTCCGGTCTGCAAAAGAAGCTGGAGCGCAAGGAAAGCCGGGAAATGGAGTTGGAGCTGCGGCAACTTCAGGAGCAGCTGGAAGAAATTCCAGAACTAAAGCCGGTTCGCTTTTTTGCGGACGATTGTTCCAGTGAAGCTCTGACCAGCTTAATGGCGGCCAACAACGGAGTGTTCTCCGTGATCTCCACCGAGGGCGGCATCTTCGATATTATGGCCGGGCGGTATTCCAACAAGGCCAATATCGACATCTGGCTGAAGGGGCATTGCGGTGATACCATCTATGTAGACAGAATGACCCGTGATTCGGAATGCATCATGCATCCGGCCCTGTCCGCCATTCTCTCCATCCAGCCCAGCGTGCTGGACGAGATCATGTCCAACACCACCTCTGCGGCGTTGGGCGTCTGAGCCTGGGCGAACGACTCGGTGCAGCCGGTGCAGGATGCGCCTTCGACCCAGATGACCGGGTAGAGGTTACCCTTCGTGGCGCCGATGACGGACGTCTCGAGAGCCTGGGCTACCTGCGGGACCGTCAACTGGGACAGCCCGGCAGCAGCGGCCACGGTACCGCACAACTTCATGAAGTCGCGACGGGTGACCCCCCTAGCCTCGAGCATGTTCGCGAACGCGGACATTGCGGCCTCTCCTTCCATACGCACACCTCCTTACAGGTGTATCTCGTCTGGCCTGTTTCCAGGCCCTTTTGCATATGGAGCGAAGATGCGCAAAAAGCGCGCGGCCAATGCTCGGCTTATGCCGGCGATCGAGCTTGCAGCCTGGATGGCGCCGCACGCAACGCGACGGAAAGCGCGGGGCTTGCAGAACCCGGGCCTTCCGTCGTGAAACGCGCGCACGCGCCTTCGCCGATTGGGGATGAAATCGCAGACTTCCATCCCCAGTCGTCTCCACTCCTGTTCGTTATGTTATCACTCGCGCTTTTTTATACAGAACCGTTATCATATCTTCGCAAGATAAATGAATAAATCTGCATGAAGGAGCTTCCATGACCGCTGAACCCCCATCCGCGTTCGCTTACCTGGGCCCCGCCGGAACCTACCACGACGAGGCTGCGCGCGCATTCGCCAAACGTTTGGGCATAGACGACCCGCAGCTTATCGAGTGC
>ERZ773147.2519-NODE-2519-length-15685-cov-3.629878_pt1 | contig 15685 bp, 26 predicted proteins | sample MGYA00580851_ERZ773147 | MGnify/ENA primary metagenome ERZ773147 (study PRJEB29015, sample SAMEA2737818) | human gut metagenome | biome: human gut; feature: human-associated habitat; material: faeces | place: China | collected 2012 ... | reverse complement strand
AGGCTCTGGAAGCCAGTAACGCCGAAAACGCACGGGCAATGGAGACGGTCAAAGACGCCATCGACATCATGGTAGCGCCACCTGTAACGGCTGGCAACTGGCAGAGTCAGATGAACCGGAACGTCCGCGCATTCTGTATGCAGACGGGCCTCGACTTCCATAAGACATTCCAAGAGCTCTATACGGAACTGGAAGTATCCGCCGGGGTCAAGCTTGGTGTCCGCGTCAAGTTCGCACGGCAGCGTCTGCAGGTCAACGGCGCAACACAGACCGAGATCGCGGCCGTCTCAAAACTCAGCATTGTCGCGCAGGACAAGAAACTGCGAGAGATTTTCAACAGCCTGTACAACCGTATGGTTGCCAGATGCACAATCAGCAAAACTAGCACGCAGAAACGTTAAAGGAGGCCATCGCATGGAGGAAGAAAAGAAAGCATTTTTGCTTTACCACGAGGGTATCGACGATATCCTCGCCCTTCCAAGGGAAAGCGCCGGTGCAGTCATTCAGGCGATTTACGTCTACGTGAACACCGGCGCACTGCCGAAAGACTTTACCCCGCTTGAAGAAATGGTTTTCCGGCATATGCGGCAAGGGATAGACCGCAATGCGGAGAAGTGGGAGCGCGAACGAAAGAAGCGGCAGGACAGAGCCAGAAACGCGGCCAACGCCAAGTGGAAGAAGTTCGCAGAGGAACACGGGACAACCACTGACGAACTGCAGCGCCTTATGGACACAGCTGCTAAAGCATGCAATAGCATGCAACCGCAGAATGAACCATGCTATAGCACACCAGAGCATAACAATGAATGCGCAAGCACACCAAAGCATGATATTTTATGCCAAAGCATGCACGAGCAGATTAAGCATAACACAGAAAAAAATAATTCTGCTAATAAAGTAAATGTAAGTGTAAATGTACCTGTAAGTGTAAGTGGTAATGGTAGTGTACCTGTTAGTGGTAGTGTACCTGTAAGTGTAAGTGTCAATGATCCTGTACCTGTTAAAGAAGAAGTGGGAGTGGAAAAGGGAAAGGAAGAGGGTGCAGGGGGAAACCATTGGGAAGAACCGCGTCCTTCGCGTGCTGCGCCGATGTTGCGTATGAACGCCGTGATCGTACCTGACGAACCGCCGAAGTCGAAAGACGGGTTGGTTTTTGGAAGCGAAGAGTATATCCGGATATTCAACGAAGAGTCCGACCGGTTTGCTCTGCCGGGAGAGAAGCCGCGCTATTTTGCCGACTTGACCGGGCCAATGCTGGTCAACCTCGAACGCTGCGAGCAATCCAGGCTGCAGAGTGGCCGTCCGAAGGAACGGTCTTCCCTTGTGAGAGATGAACTGATCGCACATGGTTTTTGGTGAGAAGGAGGTTTTGCGCCATGAACAACAATGAAATTCAGAAGGAGTTGTCCCGTCTGACGGAGCGTTATGCCGACGTCGGGGCCACAGAAGGAAAAGTCCTTGAACTGTTCGAGGCAATGAAGATCCGTTTCGCCGGTCGCGGCGACGAAGCTGCCGTGCTGGGTGTCCGTATGTCGCTGGGCGAGCATTTCCACCGGGAGGAAATTTTCTCCCTCGATGATATCTGCTGCATGGTCGCACGACCGAAAGAGGAAGTCATTGCACAAATGATCGCGATGGGGCCAGAGGTCATGCGCAGGCACATTGTCACCGTAGAGCCGTCGCCATATTTGGTCGAATACCTCAAGCGAAAGCACGAACGCGAAACCCGGCAGGACGGCCAGCAATGATGTTTCCAAAAAGTGCAGAACCCGTGGGACAAATTTGGATTTTGTGTAGAAACACAAATAGGGACCACACCGCCAAGCCAATCTCAAAATTCTGATGATGAAAAGGAGAGGCATGAATGAATATTAAAGAAATCTATGAGCGCGCCCAGAATGTCGACGGCTGGATTCTCGGCATTGATGGCAGCGCAAGCCCGGTGGATCTGAGCAATCCGGCAATCATGGCCGGTGTCGGAGAATTCCATGTGAAGACGATCTATCCAGAATTCGACGGCGGCAAAATCATCGTCGAACTGGACGTTGCCACCACGGTTGAGACCGATTGAAAAATATTTTTTTCGGCTTCCTTTCGGCACTTCGGCTGCGACAACTCCAAATATTCTTCGACAAGTTCCGGATTTTCCTTCTCTTTTGGAGATATCTGAACTTCTTCGACAGTTTTTATATGACCTAATTCATTTGGAGGCATGAGTATGCTGAAAATAGAGGCAGGTAACAAGCGAAGCCAAGCAAACAAGCAAACAAACAAACAAACAACAGGAGGAAAAAGCAATGACAAAAACCGAATGCGCAGTCTATGATCTGCTCAAGGAAATCGGCGTACCGACTCACAAAAAAGGCTACGCCTACATTCAGGAGGCAGTCACCAACAAGTACGATGGCAAGTACGAAGACTTCTCCATCACCGGGCCGAAAGGCATCTATTGCGACGTCGCAAAGAAGTTCAGGACTGAGGCCAGCCGGGTGGAACGTGACATTAGATCGGCTATCGATTACGCGTTCAACTACGGAGATCCCAAAGTGCTGTACGGCATCTTCGGAAACTCCATCGCTCCCGGAAAGGGAAAGCCAACAAACGCCATGTTTATCTTCCAGTGCGCAAAGGAACTTGAGCGGCGAAAGTCGGCTTGACAGAAAATCCCCGCAGGCAGCGGGACAAATGCAAAAACTCAGTAGAACAAAAAGTGCAAAGCAAATGCAAAATCAAAATCAGAAAAGGAGATCAGCCACAATGAAGAAAGAAAAATGCGCCGCTCTGGTCTATGTCCCGGAGCTCACCCCGGAAGATGTTTTCAGCCACCTTGTGTGTCACCACGCAGACGTTGTACGCGCCAGAAACGCGCAGCGGGCCTACAAGCGCCAGGTTGAACGCAAGCACCGCTGTATTGCCTCTATCGTGATCGTCGTATCCTCGCTCGCTACGGCCGCTACGCTGCTCATCACGAGTGGAGCCATTCACTTCTTGTGATTGGAGGCCGCGCGTGTACAAGTTGTATGACAGTTATCCGGACTCCCCTGCCCTCGTCGGCACGTTTAAAAGCGTCGACGAGGCGCGGGAAGCCGCACGGAAGCTAGACGAAGCAACGGGCGGGAAATTCTTCCCGAGACTCGTCAAGGACGGGAAGGTCATTCAAGATTGGGGGTATTGAGGAATGACATATGCGACACTGGAAATCATCGCCTCTCTTCTTGAGAAGGAGAAAACCATCCGAGAAAAGGAATGCGATCTCCTGCGCGAGAAGCTGAATTCTGCGCGTGACAAAGCGGACTTTTCTCCGGAAGATAGCGAGCTTTCTCGTGAAGTAGAGTTTACCAAAGCCTTATACGAAAAGGCCAGAAAAGGGCTTCTCAACCATGAACGTGCTTGCGAGGACTTTCTTGAGCATGATTTTCGATAGGAAATTTATTTGGGAGTGGGACAAATCCATTTTTCCGGTAGAAACATAGGTGTAAGACAAAACACCATACAGGAGGCCAAAAACAATGAAGAAAGTCAAGGAATTATGGAACGAGTTCGGCGATGTGCCGATGAACCCGGAAACAGAGTGCATTGAGGAAGCATGGCATGGGTTCCCGGCAGGGACAAACCGGGAAGAAATCTGGCACTGGTTCGAGGAAACATTCGACGTTCGCGTCGCTGATCTGATGTACGGAGGTATCTGAAATGGGACAGCGTTCACAGATCTATGTCCGCGCGTCCGGGCAGCTCATCGTCGCAAACTACTATCAATGGAACTATGCCGAGCGAATGATTTCGCGTGCTAGATACGGCATTGAGTACATCGATTCGGTCAAGGACTACAGCAACTGGATTTTTCTCCGCGACGTGAACGTCGAACATTTGCGCCGCATTCTGGACGTAAACTTCGACCTCAAGGACTACCAGATTTCGAGCAAGATCATTGAGGAATGGAAAGACCAATTCCGGGACGAATTGTTCAACGATGTCGTGTTCAACTGGCAAGACAATAACGACGGTCAGCTGTTCATCGACTTCACGAAAGACGGAAAGATCTCTTATGCGTTCCGGAAAACGGAAGACATGACGTGCGAAACTCCGATGTCTGCTGCCGAATACATGGAATGGGATCGTCGGAACTGGCTGGATTGCGAGTCCATGACGAAGGCTGAAAAAGCCACCTGCCGCCGCAACATTGCGGCCATTGATAAAATGGCGCGGTTGATGACCGCAGAGGAATTGAAAGAGTTCGTCCATCATGACTACGGGTACAAATCCGTTCAGGAGGCAGACTGACATGACCTTTAGAGATTTCTGTACAGGCTTCCGCGATTACTGGCCAAACTTCGTTGCAAAGCACTGGAACTTCTCACAGTGCAGAAACGGATACAGTGCCGGGTACACGCCGAAATATCCAGAAAAGACAGCAGCGGATTTCGACGTATTTTATAACACTTGCGACGGCTCATGGACACTCTACGCTGAAACAGCGTGCGTCCCGATTATAAGAAGGTTTGAATCCTTCGACAAACTTGCGAAGCAGGCTTGTGAACCCGCAAAATGCCCGTAAGTTCCCGCAAGATACCCACAAAAAGCGTAGATTTTCCGGGACAAAACCAGAATCCCGGTAGAACAGTAAATGTAAGCAATCACACAACAACAATTATTATATGGAGGTAAAAAACAATGGCAAAGACAACTAAGGAAGCACAGGAAACCAAGGAAATCAGACGGTACATCAAGCTCACGTTTATCGAGCCGGTGCTGGGTACCTGGCCGAGCAACGAGAATGTTGCGCGTGACTTTATCGCGTCCAAGGCCCCGGACGCAAGCACGATTGAGGATGAGGTCGCAGCGGTCGGCGTAGATGCCGTCGCCGACAAAGCAATGACGATCTTCCCGCGTGTCGATGGTAAGCCCGTGTTCTATGATTATCAGATCAAGGGATTTTTCAAGGACACCTGCAGTGCCCTGGCTCGTGCGAAGTACACGAAGTCCAGCACACTGAAAGCGTATAAGAAGGTCATCGACGGCATGATTTTCCCATTCCCTCGCGCGATTCGCATTGATGTTCATGGCGAAATTGGAGAGTGTCAGCGTCCGCTTCGTGCGCAGACTGCGCAGGGTGAGCGCGTGAGCCTCGCAAACTCTGAGGAAATCCCGGCTGGAAGCACGATTCAGTTCGGCGTAACACTCGCAGACCCGGCGCACGAAGCACTGCTGATGGAATGGCTGGACAACGGTTTCTGGCGTGGCCTCGGTCAGTGGCGGAATTCCGGCAAGGGTCGCTTCATCTACAAGATGCTCGATGAGGAAGGAAACAACCTCGGCGGCACGGCAGAAAAATTTGGTCGCATGACGGAGGATGCAAACTTCTTCCCGGAGGAAAAGGCGGGCTAATAGGCCCGCCGAACGAAGCAGCGGCGTGGGTCCGCGGTGCCGGGCGGGGCATCGCAGTGGCGAGGCTTTGCGGCGAGGTGCCACGCGCAGCAAAGGAGAGGCAAAGAGTCGAAAAGCCAAGCAACGGAGAGGCGGAGCGCCGCACGGCCAAGAACTGCATAGGATAGGCTGAGTTCTGTTTTGGAATCAGAAGAACAGCAGAGGCTTCGCGGGGCGATGCGTATCTCGGCAACGCAATGGAAAAGTGGAGACTGGCGTGGTGCTGCAACGGAGCCGCTGGGAGATGTTTTGCATAGTGAAGGCGAAGTATTGAGAAGCAGTGGCGCGCGATGGCTGGGCATCGAAATTAGTCGCCTCGATGCGCCCGGAAAAGCAACGGCGGAGTGGGGCTTAGATATGCGAGGCAAAGGAATGGCGCAGCAGCGCGCTGTTCAGCGGAGCTTGGTGGAGTGGCGCGAAGCAACGGTTTTGCAAGGCTATGTTATGCGCGGCAAGGGATTGGCTCTGCAGCGTATTGTATTGCATCGGTCGGCATTGGAATTGCATTGCTTAGAGCGGCGGCGCAATGAAGAGTAAGGGAAGGGCAGCGTTCGGGCCGGTCATGTGCAGTAGAGAGAAGCAATGGCGACGCACAGAGCAGCAAAGCATCGTCTGGCAATGGCATTGAGATGAATCGAAGCGCGATGGACTGGCATGGAGCCGCGCAGCAAAGGCTCTGAGAGGATTAGCTTTGGGACGTGAAGCAATGGCGATGCACCGAGAAGCCGGGGGAGGCCAAGGAACGCAATGGTTCTGCACTGCTTTGAATCGCAACGGCGTCACATAGCATGGAAACGCATGGCGAAGCAAAGGCAAGGCGGAGAGTAGCTACCTACTGCTGAGGAATGCAAAGGATTAGTTGAGAAGCGAGTAGCCACGCAAAGGTAAGGCGAAGAAGCGTTAAGCGGTGCTACGCATCGGCACAGTGTATAGCGTGGCCGGGCGCTGCAAGGGAAAGGCGACGTGTCGAGGGGCGATGCATTGGAATGGAATGGAATTGAGTGGCATGGCATGGCACTGCAGGGGCATGGAACCGCGAGGCGATGCACGGGTTCGCAATGGGAAAGCGGTGCAAATCGAAGCGCGGCACAGCAACGGAAATGTGAATGGACGCGACGCGTGGGATAAGCATTGCATGGGAATGCTGTGAAACGAAAAGGTGAGGCGTGATTTGGCAAGGAGATGAGCCGCGCCGATATGCAAAGGCAGGGATGGGTAATGCCAAGAAATGCAACGGATGAGCAAGGATAGGCACAGGGCAGCGATGTCTGGAAATGGGAAGGCGACGTCCGGTAACGTGACGCGAGGGCTTTCAAATGTCTGCGAAAAATTTTTGATGTCTATTGGGTGCTAAAAACACTCAAGAAGACGTTCGCTCTGCATAATGTTCTGATACCACATATATTTCCGAACTTACCAGAACATTTTAGCTAAAAACAATATGACCTAAATCATTTGGAGGTCCGAGTAAAATAAAAAGTGTAAGGGGGATTTCAAGTGGCGTTCCCAAATGGATATGAGAAGTTCCGCGAGGCGATGATTGCTTACGAAGACAACCTGAGAGCGATCGGGCGCGCAGAAACAACAATCGAAAACGAAGAGCGGATTTTCAAATACTTCTCCGGCTTCATGCTGGAAAATGGCCGGTGGGACAAGCGCGAAGAGAGTTTCATAGACATTCAGGCGTGGCGAGACCAGCTGCGGCGTGACGGGAAAAAGCCGTCGACAATTAAGCAGTATCTGAAAGTTTTGGGCAGCTTCTACAAGTTTGCATCTTCTGCGCAGCTTGGAGATAAGCGCTGGTACGATCAGAATCCCGTTGGTTCCCTACTTTTGCCGGACACCAGAAAGCGGGACAAGCGCCCGTATGACGAACTTCTCACAGACGAGCAAGTTCTTCTCCTGTGGCGGAACAATCCTCCGCAAAAGCTCAGACGGCCAGAATATTGGGAGCGGAATTACGCCATCGTCGTTCTGCTACTGACTACAGAGATCCGCAACAAAGAACTTTTGGTGCTCACGCCGAGTGACTTGGACTGGGAAAACTCAGAGTTGATCGTCGAGCATGGCAAGGGTGATAAATACAGGTCCGTGGACTTCCCTCTCCTCGCGCAAACCGCCATGCGGATTTATCTGAATAGTGGAATCCGGCCAGAGACTGCAGGCGACCATGCCCCGCTCTTTGGGACAGAGGCAACCAGAGACTTTCAGGGAGCCAACAAAGGCGCGGAGTGGCACGCAGGGACGCGCCAGTGGCTCTCAAACGTGGTCCGGCGTCATGTGAAATCCGTAACCGGTGTAGATGATATCCGATCCCACGACCTGCGGCACATCGGTGCACGGCTTGACCTGAACAGCGGGATGAGCATCGAGGAACTGCAGTCCAAACTCGGGCATGAGTCAGTTTCAACGACACAGATCTATTCCGGCAAACTCACCAGCCGCAAGAAGCGTCGCATGACAAAGATAGTGCTGGAAGAAAAAGACCGTCAAGCTCAAAGAAATATCGAACGTTTGGAGGTTAACGGAGATAATTTTTTCGGGCAGCTCCGGTTGAAGCAATTCCAGCAGCCGGAGACAGCGTAGGCAAAACCAAGAAAACCAAGAAAACGAACAGTCAGAAGGCCAGCGGTAAAAACCAAGAAAACTAAAACTCGCCGGGTTCCGTTCAACCCGGTACACGATGGGAGCAGGTGCGCGGGATAGCTCACGACCATACCGTATCGGTTCGAATCCGATTCCCACCACCAGCCGCAGTTTTTTCATTTGTTTTCCTGCGGCACGGCATATGGCCTCCTTTCTGATAAAGAAAAGCGTCACCCACGTAAGCGCAGGCGCTCGCCGGGACATGTTAGAGATTCCGGTGCTCTGATTTGAGAAGATCAGCTGTGGGTTTCGGTCAAGAGCGCACCCGAAGCCGTGTAAAACGGGGTGCAGCACCCAGCATTGGTGTAGCGGTAGCACATCAGTCTTCCAAACTGAGAGCGCGAGTTCGAGTCTCGTATGCTGGTCCATGCGGTAGAGTGTAGCGCAAAGAAATTTCACAAGAAGTAGCGAGGATAGGCCGTCCACCGGATTTGCAACCGGTGTGCCCGAAAAATTGCACTCGCTGAAGGTAGCTATGGACTGTATCATTTCTTCGGTCATGCGCGGCCGAGCACTCTATCGCAACCACATGGGCATTACGGCGGGCCCAGGGAAAGTTTTGAAGTTCCAAAGGCTTGGTGAAATGATATATCCGGCCATCCGCTCGGCCTGTAGGTAGTGCAAGTACGACAGGGCGCAGAATTACAGTAGCTGGCTCCGGCTTAATGGTTAAAGCAAACGGATGCGACCGATGCACCGGCGCAGGGCTGAAAAGTTCCGTGGTCAATTCCCTCTTGGCTTCCATACGGCTCGCTGTGAGGCGTGAAAGATGGAAGAAAAACTGGTGTGGCGACGCAGACCAACGGCGCAATGCCGCGTCTAGGCGTTGAGTAATGGCGGCTCTTGGGCCAAGAGTGGATGACTGTGAAAAATGATGGAAGTGAGTAAAACGATGGGCGAAAACAATACCGCGTACTGCATCAGGTGCGGTAAGAAGACAGAGTATTCGATAAAGCTTCAGCGCGTTAGAGTGAACATTTGTGGGGTGCGTTTCAGTTATATTGAGAAGGACCCCTGTTGCACGAACTGTGGAGAAAGCGTCTACATCTCGGAAATCGAAGATCAGAATGTTGATGCCAGAACGCTCGAATTCAACAAAGCGAGGGAAAAGCTCAGACACAAGATAGATTCAAATGGAGGTAAATCATGAGTCTTGATATTCGTTACTTGACAAACGGCACAAAAAACGTCTACGTTGTTGTAGACAGTGCATCGCGCCCGGTTTCTGTCAACTACTACGACACGCGGGATGAGATTCCGGTTCAGATTCGGCACTATGCGCCCGAAGGAAAGCCGATGTTTGTCGGTCCTGACGGAGCGCGGCTTCTTTTCGCAATGAAGGTGCTGTATCCAGAGCTGATGTGCGAATACTGCGGAAAGCCCGGATATTCAGGTGCTGTTTGCATATTTGAATCGTGCGTCGAGCCGTGGAAAACGTGCAAGTACAGGTACACGGGGTCAGGAGCATGAACGATATCAGGTCGGTTGATTTCAGCGACGCGCAGATTAAATCGCTCCTGTTTGAGGTGTACAGTGCAGGCTTTGAAGCCGGATATTCCCGATGTACAGACATACACACTGGTTTCAACACATGGTATCGTGATGTAATTCAGAAAGACAATCTGCCGGTCTATGCGGCACTTGACAGTACCGACAAGGACGTGCGGAATGCGATGGATAGCGTCCTCTGTATCAATCAGATTCTGTATTCGGGCCGCTATGAGTCCATCCGGTCGCAGCTTGAATTTGCAGAAAAAGTATTGAAAGATTTCATCGCCGAAAGGTGTTGAGATACCATCCGAGTTTGGCTAGTTCGCACAAGCGTTCCGCTGTGTAGAAAATCGGAACCCATGAAAGTCCTCGTTGCGCTGGTACGCCAAACACAACAGCGCGGGCAAAAATCGTTGGTGAATATCGCGCGTAACACGCAACGTTGACTGCTGTTCAATAATTCGGGAAACAGACAAAGAGCAGGCTTGGTTAAAGGCTCATAGTGCGGTGACGAAACCAATTCCGCGCAATATAGGGTAACGGTTATCCTTGGAGGTGCAGCGGGGTCCGAGTCCCCAAACGGTCAGGTTCGACTCCTGATCGTGCATGGTGCAAAACCTCCAGCCAATACGGCAGATGAATTCGAGCGGCCTCGGAGCCTGTCTTGAAAACAGTGCGCGGCGAAAGCCGTGGGGATCGACACCTCCATCTGCCGCCAATATGGAGCCGTAGCGCAGTTGGTAGCGCGCCTGATTTGGGATCAGGAGGCCACCAGTTCGAGCCTGGTCGGTTCCACCAGTTGCCTGGTCGCTCCAGGCTGATGTGGGCGGTTCCCGTCTCACCCCACAAAGAATGACAATGCCCGCTGAAAACTGCGCTTGTCTTGATGCGTCAAGACCGGTTTGACCTGACGGAATAGGGGCTACGACTTTTCGGAGCGTAGTTGCCGGTAGCGTGTGAAAATCTAAGCTGGAAGACGGCCAAAGGATGAAGGGAGAACGCCGGTGTTTGACTATTGCCAGGAAGCAAAGAAAGCTGTAGAGGAATTGGACAAATACGATCTGTCGGATATTCTGAAACAGTGCTACGAAATCGGGTGGCGTGATCCTTGGGATATTGGGGAGCGCGGCATCATCGGGAAATATCCAGAACTGGAAGGTTCGGTACATGCGTTGGATCTGGATGAACTCATGGAATATCTCATGAAAAAATATCCGGTAAGGTTCAGCGAACGCATTTCTTACGCTATGTACCTTGTGTCAAAAAGCAACAACGAATAGAAACATACGGATGCGTGGCCGAATGGAAAAGGCAGCAAGGGTATGCGGTGCAGGAAAGCGCGGCACACTCAAACCTATTGGGGTTGAAGTATCCACCTCGGACGGGAATAAAGCTCGTCGCATACTGTCTGCACCATGTGGGGTTCAAATCCCCGCCGCATCCACCAAAGCGCCCTTTTGTGGGAGTCGTGGCGCTTTCTACAAATAAAGTTCAACCCTCCGCGGCCACTGCGTCAGTGTGGCAACACGCGGCATTTGGTAAAGGGCAGCGACGAGCAACTGGCCCGAGGCAGTTCGATTCTGCCGAGCCGCACCAGCGAAGTCTGCAAATCTGCATGGTTAGTATCAGCTGCTACGGCCGATGTAGAGAAAACGCCGTTATAATGACGCAGATAAGGCGCTTCGCACCATGCCCGCCATCGGATGACTTCCCCCGATGGAATGAAACCTCCGCATCTGGCAGCGGTGTCGTCGGGTTGATATAGCCGATAGCGAAGTTTGGGAGTAAACAAGCGAAATGGGAACTCCCCACTCAGATCGTCCATCATGAGGATAACAAGGTGGAGACTTTAAGGAATCATCAAATCATGCTTTAAGCGGAAATGCCGCTTACTCGACCGGGGCCTGCTCTGGTCAAGGTTACAGGTTGGTTCGGCGGGACGCCGCTGCATGAGCCTGCATACAGGGGTATCGCCAAGCGGTCTAAGGCATGGGACTTTGACTCCCAGATTCGCAGGTTCAAATCCTGCTACCCCTGCCAGCCGCCCGTTGGGGTTCTCCGCGCGAGATCATAACAAGGTGGATTCATAACGCTGCACAGCAGGCCCGCCGCTGGCCGGCATTGGGCATACCGCAGGGCCACCGGCTAAAGACGCTGACCCACAGCGTCAAAGGAGAACGAGGCACAATGCAGCTATAGGGGCCAGAAAGCGGGATAGTCGCCACGCTGCAATATATGATGGTGCTACGAAGTGTAATATGATTACACAGTCTGAATACTCTCGTCTAAGTTTAGTTTGATTGTCTAAGCTAAGTGATGCCTTCAGAAGCAGTAGTTAAATGGAGTTTGATGAACAGCCATCATATCCCCTGCGCTTGATGCGTGGGATGCCGGAACCAACAGAATATAGTGGTGAAAACCCACCGGGGCAAGGTAACACTTGTGCCGACAGCGCAGTAAAAGCCGTTTGCGCGTTTCGGCCTAAAACGTAAAGGTCAAGCGGATATAGACCTTCGTAGAGACGGCACAAGTCCATTTTGGAAAGCTCCGTTCAGCTTGCCGGGAAAGACCCACTAATGGTCGAGCCGGATGAATCCGCACTTGTTCGTAATGCTTGGGGCGAACTGAAATCCGCCAAGCTAGGCAGCACCTTTGGGAACGCTTTCAGGACTGCTGATAAACAAGCGCCGGTGTGCAATCACCTGATTTGCCGTTGGTCTGCGCGCAAGACCTCACGGCCGGTACGTCAAGCCGGGATCGATGGGCCGTTAGCTCAACGGTAGAGCAAGCCGCTCATAACGGCTCGGTCGTAGGCTCGACACCTACACGGCCCACCATTGATTCTTGAGAAAGGAGGATTACACATGAACAAGGAAGAACTAGTTCAGGCAGTTGCCAGCAAGACCAACATGCCGAAGACCGCCAGTTTGGAGGCCATCGATGCCGTTTTCGCAGCAATCGAAGAATCTCTCATTGCACACGAAGATGTCACTATCGCTGGTTTCGGCAAGTTCACTGCGAAGTACCAGAAGGCCAGAACCGCGAGAAACCCGGTCACGGGTGGAACGGTCGACGTTCCGGCAAAATTCTCGGTCAAGTTCTCGGCAAGCAGCGTGCTGAAAAAAGCAGTTGCAAAGTGAATCATGGGGCTATTTTGCCCCTCTACATATTAAAATCACAGAAAGGATGCAATTTCATGTTAGATATCAAGATCCATCGCGGCGATATTTTCTGGATTCGTCAGGACTATAGTGCCGTTGGCTCCGAGCAAAAAAAGAATCGTCCGGTGATCATTGTCAGCAACGACAAAAATAATACATATTCCGAAACTGTAGAGATTGTTTATCTCACAACCGCTGAGAAAAAGCCCATGCCAACACACGTCGCTATCGAAACGATGGGCAAGCAGTCTACTGCACTTTGCGAGGCCATCTACACAATCGATAAGGGACGCTTGGAGAACTACTACTGTACATTAACGACCGAGGAAATGAAACTCGTTGACCAGGCTGTTCTCGTCTCCTTGGGGCTTACGGCCCCCTCTATTTGTACCGTAGCCGCATCACAAGAGCCAGAACCCGAAAAGGTCTGTGTTCCGATCAACCCGCCATTTGGTTTGGAAGACGCACTCCGCGCAGTGCAGAAGGAACGCGATACACTGCTTGCGCAGAAGGAGATCTACGAGAAAATCTGTGCCGCCGCACTGCCGCGTTGGCCGAAGGAGGTTGAGTTGGGCGCATGATTTATCTTGACCACGCAGCTACTTCTCCTGCGCTTCAATGCGCAAAGGTCGCCTTCAACGCGGTTTCAGCAACAATATGGGGAAATCCGAACTCTCTGCATTCCTTCGGGCAGGACGCCAGAAAGATGCTGGAATCCTCCAGAGAGACTGTGGCGCGGTGCTTGGGGTGTGAGCCGGAACAAGTGTTCTTCGTTTCCTCTGCAACAGAAGCTTGCAGGATTGCAATCACGAGAATGACGGAAGCATGTAAAAAGATCCATGTAACGAAAGTAGAACATGCAGCCGTAACCAGCATGACAGACCGCAAGGTATATAGTGACCGTGGAAATGGTAATCGTGGTTTTGTGCATATTCACACCAACAACGAAACCGGTGAAATCTATGATTTGAGAAGTGCCTTTTCAGGGTATGATTTGACGTTCTCCGACTGTACCGCAGCCATGGGGAAGCAAAAAATCAACTTCCGTGAAAGCGGCATAAACTTCATATGTGGATCAGGGCATAAGATCGGTGCTCCGGTTGGAATTGGTGTTCTGCTTGCCAAGAACCCAGCGGCTGTCACAGAACGTTTCCACTTTGCAACGCCGTCTGTTCCCCTTGCTGTTGCATTTGCATCGGCGTTAGAGTTCCGTACAGACAACATGGACTTGTTCAACGGCGTAACAGAATTCTTGCATGACCGCCTAATTGATGGTATCATGAATGAAGTACAGGATGCACAGCTCAACGGTTGTCCGTGCTTCGGGCATCAGATGGAGCAATCTCCATACATTGCAAACATCTCTTTCCCAGGCATCGAAAACCACGCGCTTGTCCTGCGGCTTGCCACTGATGGCCTGATGGTTTCTTCCGGTGCGGCGTGTTCCAGCGGTGACAATGAGCCATCTCGCGTGCTTCTTGCTTCCGGGTATTCTGAGGAACGTGCCCGTTCGGCTATTCGGTTCAGTCTCGATTACAAGCTTGATTTCGATGCGAACGACATGGGCAACAACTACGGGTTGAACCTCGAACGCGATGCAAGAATCATCGACGAGGCCGTGAAGATTGTGGCGCAGAACGTGCGGGAAATGCAGACGCTTTCGCGCATACATTCGAAGGAGATTGACATATGAGAAACCTGCAGGAAAAGTGTGAGAATTTATGTTTTGCGCAACGGTTTTCGAGCCTCCGCAGTGGAAAGACACAATCTGAGTTTGCAGAACTTCTTGGAATTTCCCGGCCAACTGTAGGCTTTTATGAATCAGGTGAGCGTATTCCTGATGCAATAACGCTTGGAAGGATTGCAAGGATATGCAATGTATCTGCGGACTGGCTACTCGGTCTTTCCGATGTTAAAAGCGTTGAGCGAAACATTCAAGTTGCAGCTGCTACACTCGGCATTTCTGGGAAAGCTGCTGAGAATCTGGCAAGGATTTCAACTGAAACCGAAGATGATAACATATTTATTTCCCTCAAGAAATCAGCGGCACGTGATGCACTAAATAGGATTCTGGAATCAGAAGATGTGCTTTGGGTTGCGGAAGCTACAGATCATTTGTTGGACATAGAAAAAGCACGTCCGCGAAATATACTTTAATCCACGCGGGACAAATCTGTTTTCCCGGTAGAATCATAACTGTAAGCCCTCACGGGCACATCAAAAAATATAGGAGGAAAAACAAATGGCAATGGATATTCAGGATATGGTGGCTGCAATGCTGGCCAAGGATGAGGCTTTCCACGGGAACGAGCTGGTCCCCGCGAAAGTTGAGGTCTACAACAAGCTCAAGGAACACGGGGCTGCGATTGCGAAAGTGCTGCGTACTCCGTGGCACGCGGACGATCTGGAGGTACGGGATCGGAACACGTTCGTCTACGTCGACTTCCCTCTCCCGGTCAACATCCTCAATGACAGCATCCGCAACCGCATTTCTGAAATGTACAAGCTGGCTGATATGGTAACGCTCGCAGATGTCAACTGTCGGCTGCGTATGACCTTCACGGTCGCAAACGTCTGGAAAGAGTGAGTGGATATTATGACGAAACAGGAACGCCTTATCGTATCGGCTTATACTGGCGTGTTGATGTGTGGCTTTTGGGAGTTTCACAACTATGTGGAACAGCTTTTGCAGCGTCCAGTTTTCACGCACGAGCTTGCAACGGAAGATGTGCAAAAAGAGATCAAGGAAAAGGCGCGGCCGGCATTTTTGATGTTATGCCAGGAGGATTAAGAGAGATTTAAATAGAGAATTGGAGGCAGCCATGAAGAAACTTTCAGAGATCATCCCCGGAAAAACTTTTGAGTTCGCAGGTGAGAGATTCGTTGTTTTGCTTCAGGGTGACGGCGTTGCGTTCGTCCTGCTGGCTCAGAGCAAGGAGTCCTGCCCGTTCAACGACAAGGAC
>ERZ773147.2497-NODE-2497-length-15774-cov-7.185063_pt1 | contig 15774 bp, 16 predicted proteins | sample MGYA00580851_ERZ773147 | MGnify/ENA primary metagenome ERZ773147 (study PRJEB29015, sample SAMEA2737818) | human gut metagenome | biome: human gut; feature: human-associated habitat; material: faeces | place: China | collected 2012 ... | reverse complement strand
GGAATATGATTCTGCAATGTACTGCCATAAGAAGATGAAGACAAATGAAGAAACTTCTCTTGCAGTATTGAAAGAAGTTCTTCCGGTTCTGGAAGCACAGGAAGATTATACAAATGATCCACTGTTTGCTTCTTTAAGTGCATTTGTCAAAGAAAAAGGTTATAAGAACGGTTATGTAATGTGGCCGCTTCGTACAGCAGTATCCGGTAAACAGATGACACCGGCCGGAGCAACGGAAATTATGGAAATCATCGGCAAAGAAGAAACACTGAAACGTGTAAAGGCAGCAATTGAGAAACTCAGCTGAGAGTAATAAATGATAAAAAGAAATCCATCTCAACAAAGGGCGATCGCCCACCTGTCAGGACCAATGATGGTTCTGGCAGGCCCCGGTTCGGGGAAAACTTCCGTAATTGTAGAACGAACTGCATATATGATAAATGAAGGCGGAATCTCACCTTCTAATATTCTGGTCGTGACTTTTTCCAGGGCGGCGGCAAAGGAAATGAAGGAGCGCTTTTTAAGTTTTACCGGACAGCAGTATACTCCGGTTACTTTTGGTACATTTCATGGCGTGTTTTATGGAATATTGAAACAGGCATATGGATTTACTGCGGCTAATATTCTGTCTGATGAAGAAAAATTCGGCATTTTGAGAGAACTGACGTTGAATTATGGTGGTGATCTGGCAGAAGAAGGAGATTTTCCGGAAGAGATTGCCAGGGAGATCAGTGTGGTGAAAGGAAACAAAATTGCACTGGAACATTACTATTCTTCATGCTGTCCGGATGAAGTGTTTCGACAGATTTACCAGGGATACCGTGAAGCCTGTCAGAGCAGACGTAAATTGGATTTTGATGATATGATCCTGTATTGTTATGAGCTTTTTGTGCAGCGAAAAGATATTCTGGAAGCATGGCAGAAGAAATTTCAGTATATTCTTGTGGATGAATTTCAGGATATCAACCAATTGCAATATGATATTGTACGCATGCTGGCAAAGCCACAGAATAATTTGTTTATCGTTGGAGATGATGATCAGTCAATTTATGGATTTCGTGGTGCAAAGCCAGAAATCATGCTTAAATTTGCCGAACATTATCCTAATGCAGTATCCTTGCATCTGTCCACAAATTATCGTTCGGATCGTAAGATTATTGAATGTGCATCAAACTTGATCCATCACAATAAAGAAAGATTCGATAAGGAATTTCTGGCGAGCCATGAGGAAGAGGGGATTGTGCATCATCAGACCTATAATGATATAGATGCTGAACAACGAGGACTGGTGAAGATGATTCTCGAAAAGAAAATGTCCATGGAAGAGTATCGTAACACCAGCATACTATACCGAACCAATAAAGAAGCAGTGCAGGTAAGTGACCTTTTGATTACAGAAAAAATCCCATTTTGGTGTACAGAGCCTATACAGGACAAGTATGACCATTGGATTTATCGTGATATTTTGAGTTATCACAAATTGGGAATCGGTATAGGAAACAAAATGGATTTGAATAGAATTCTAAATCATCCTCAAAGATTTCTATTTGATCCGCGTTTCTTCAAAACGGATGGGTCACTGAAACAACTGATGCATGTGGCAGCCACCCTTCCAGACGGAAAATGGAAAAGATCAAAGGCAATGGATAGCGTGGAAGATATGTTTTATCTGTTTAAAAAGCTTGAAGATAAAAATCCGGTAGATACCTTACAGATTTTAGAAAGTTTTGGCAGGTACAAAATATTTCTCCATGATTATGCAGAATACCGAAATATGTCTCCGGGAGAATTATATTTTTACTGGAACAGTTATAAAGCGGATGCAGAAAAACATAATGATTGGAAAGAATGGGATGCGTACGTTCGAAAACATAAAATCATTTTACAGGAACAACTGCGAAAGCATGATGGAATCGCTTTGTCAACACTGCACCGTTCAAAAGGTCTGGAATGGGATCGTGTATATATCCTCAATTGTGTAAAGAACACGATTCCATTTGCAAAACAGGGGACTGTAGAGGATCTGGAAGAGGAACGCCGCTTGTTCTATGTGGGTTGCACAAGAGCCAAAAAAGAATTACAGTTATTGTCTTATCAGGGAAATTCAGGGGAGATCTCTCCGTTTATCAAAGAATTGAAATCCTCAGAGTCAGACACAAGTGACAAGGTAGATCTTGACGTACATCTTAAATACTGAAATCAAAAAGCAAAAGGATCGGGAATAATCCCGGTCTTTTTGTTTTGCGATCAATTAACAATTCTATAAATATCAGGTCAATATGAAGAGAAAGGAGTAGCTATAAATAGATCTGAAAAACATTATGTCCAGAAAGGAAAATAAGTATGAAAGAGTATACCAAAAGAGATTCTTGCATGACAATGGAAGAAGTTATTGAACGAAACACAGGAATGTCACTGAAAGCATTTCTAACACCACAGCCAAATCCTTATATTCATAATATGGATCGGGCGGTTGAGTTCTTCAAGAAAAAAGTAAATGATGCTGCAGAAGAAAAAGAAATACTGCAGATCAAAATCGTGGGTGATTATGACGCAGACGGAATGAACGCATCAGCAATTCTGTATGATGCAATCATTTCATATCTCAAGGCAAATTCCCTTGCTGAATACGCAGAGGTGTCTGTAAGGCTGCCAAGAAGGTATTCAGAAGGTTATGGTTTATCTAAAAAAATCATCGACGAATCAGAAAGTGGGTTATTTATCACGGTCGATAATGGAATCGCAGCAATTGATGCCATAAAGAAAGCAAAAGATAAAGGTATCGATGTTATTATTCTGGATCACCATTTAAGCGGAGAGGAACTTCCGTGCGCGGATATTATCGTGGACCCACACTGTGAAGGAATGTCTACTTTTAAACATTATTGCGGAGCAGGCCTCGCATACCGCTTTGCGGAAATGCTTATAACAAATAAGGATTTATTGGATAAGTTGCTGGTATTAGCTGGAATTGCTACAGTGGCAGATGTCGTTCCGCTGATCGGAGCAAACCGTTATCTGGTTCGGCAGAGCCTGAAGCTAATCAATCGCGGAATTGCTACGTCTGGAGTTCTTGCGCTAGTCCGAAAAATGCGACTGGAGAAGATTACAGCCGAAGACTATGGCTATAAAATAGGTCCGGTATGCAACGCATCCGGTCGATTGCTGGATGATGGGGCGATGGATATTTTCCATTTGCTGTCGCAAGAATTGGATGTTTTTGCACTGGATTACGACGAACAGCTTTTGAAGTTGCATGCGCTTGCGGATACTGTTATTGAAAGAAATGTAGATCGTAGGCGTATTACAGAAGAAGCATTGGAAAGGTCTGATGCATTAATATCTCAGCAATGCTTGGCTGACGATGCGGTATATATCATCTATGATACACAAGTGTCGGAAGGTGTTATGGGTATTGTTGCCGGAAAACTGGCGGAAAAATATATGCGTCCAGTAATTGTGTTTGCGCATGCACAGGATGGCGAGAAATTGAAAGGATCTGGAAGAACATATGGAAATATCCATCTGAAGAACCAGGTTTTAGATCCGTGTAAGGAGTATTTTTTTGCCTACGGCGGACATGCCGGCGCTGCAGGAATGACAATACCAGAAAAAAATCTTATGTTGTTCCGAAACAAGGTGAGAAAACTTGATATTCCAGTGCCGTATCGAGAAAAGCGTATTTTGTACGATTTGGAAGTTACAAAAGAAGAAATTCCGGAACTGTATGAAAAAATGGAGTTCTTTGCACCATTTGGCGAAGGAAATCCGGAACCTGTATTTTTTATCCGGAATCTTGAATTAAACCCGGTGCGTGGAAAATTTTATGAGCAGAATGGAAGCGCCGGTAAGAGTATAAAACTCTTTACCATGCCGTATCCAAGTTCTGGTTATCAGATGGCAGCAGAATATTTGCTGATGGATGCTCCCAAGAAGATTGATATGACATTTGAAGTGTATACAATATATTCTCATGGAAAAGAGCATCGGAGATTACGTATGTTGGATTTTTGCGCAAGTAAAAATGCTGAGACGGAGACAAGTTTCAAAAAAGAACTCTCCGCGATGCTGAATTTTATGTAGATGAGGAGTAACAATAAAATGGCAAAAAATTATAAAGAAACGACAACACAGGCAGCAGTATTGCGGACAAGCACAAAAACATTGAGTTTTTGGTGCAATATCAGGGAAGCCCCACTGGAACGTTTTGCAGAACTGATCGAAGGGAATATTCGGATTGCCCTGCAGGATTTTAGCGGCGGAAAGGGCGATAAGTCTAAATTCGCATATTTTAACCTTGAAATTTCTGATATTTATGAAATTAAAGATTGTATGCAAGCAAAAAAATCCTTTTTCGCCCAGAAAATCTATGGCAAACACCCAGAAACAGGTGGTCAGTTCAACGGAATGTGCAAGTCCTTCCATTTTGCGCTGCAGTACACAGAAAAAGCTCAAAATGGAGAACTGAGTCGAAACCCATATTATCTGTGCATAAAAAATGGATTTGCTCAGGCGGCTCCTGGACAGATTGCAGGATCATTCTACGAAAGAAAAGGGACTTTTCAGGAAGGAGTTGCTGTGTTCCTTGTCTGCCGGAACGGTGCTGTATTTCCCGTCCTTTCCGATTTTTGACACCGCCTGTAAAATCAGTTCCATCTTGTCGAGTATGAACACGATGTCACTCATCTGTTCGTTCTCGCTCACTTGCGGCTTCAGGGGTTCGTCCCTCACATTTTTCTTTGCCATAACTTTGAGTTTTTAGAGTTGATAACTACTATTGTCACCGCAAATATATATAGCAAAATTTGATAAATAATTGATTTTTAATTAGTTGAACTACATATTACATCATTTGTCATCACGTTTCACCGCAGGGTGACAGCACGAAAACGAAAAAGGGAAAAAACAGAGGGAAAAGGGCGGGCCACAAGGTACGGGAAGGCAGAGAGAAACCGAAGCAGGGAAAGGGACGAAGAGGGAAAAAGAAAACCTATATTATGCAGAGTTGAGAGCGAGCTGCTTTTGTCCCTACTTCCTTGTATTTCTCATAAGACAGGCGACCGAAAGGAAAAGGATTTATGATAGGATAGATGTTCCAATTGGGACGGTCTGAATTTTATAAAGTACTCCCGTCAGGTTTTGTCTTGACCTTGTTCTATGCGTCGTAGGTCGCTTCGCTTGCTAAGTCCCGACCTTTTCACCCAACTCGGACGGCGATACCGGAACGTTTTTTCGAAGAAAAATTACCGCAGGGAATTTTTTGTACGAAAACCGGAGGCCTGAACGTGAAAGGTATCGTCCTCCGAGTTACCTTCTCAGAGGGACTTAGTGAGTGAAGCGTGACTTAGGATGGTAGTTTATGGAAGAATATGGAAAAATTACCCTTTGAACGAAAATGCGCATCTTTTTAGTGCAATGGTAATCATTTTTTGAGTACCTTTGCACTAAAATTACGCATTATGACAATACGTGAATGGATTAGAGATAGAGAGATAAGTGGATTTCCAACTTTTTCGGTTGAAGAAATTAGGTTGGCATTGCCACATTATTCAGAGCAGGTCATTAAAAATGATTTGTTCCGTATATCATCACAAGGTATAATATATCCGGTCTATAAAGGTTTCTACGTTATTATTCCTCCTCATTATGCTGCCAAAAGAATGGTACCACCGATATATTACATAGATCAGTTGATGTCGTATCTAAACAAGCCTTATTATATTAGTCTCTTAAATGCGGCAGAAATTCATGGTGCAGCTCATCAACGTCCACAGAAATTTTCTGTAATGTCGGTATTTCCAAAGTCTTCTGTTTCGCAATCAAAGAACAATACACTTGTTTGGGTATACCGCAAGGAAATTCCAACAGATTTTTTGTTATCAAAAAATTCTGAAACAGGAGTGATATATTATTCGAATGCAGAATTGACAGCTCTTGACATTGTACAATATGAGCAATATATAGGTGGACTTTCAAGAGCATCTACTATATTGGAAGAACTTACAGAAAAATTAGATTTTCGTGGTGCTTCCAATAAGTTGTTTGGTTATACATCAATCGCAACTATACAACGACTGGGATATATACTGGATGAAGTTCTAAATGCAGCAGAAATTGCAGATACGCTATATATGGAATTGACTTCATATGTAAAGCGTTTCAAATATATTCCTCTAACTATAAATAAACCAAAAGATTGCGCGGAAAGGAATAACCGTTGGAAAATTTTTGTAAATACGATAATAGAAACTGACGAAATATGATAAACAGAACAGCCATCACTCAATGGAATAAGATAGTTCCATGGAATGACAACGCACAAGTAGAGCAAGACCTCATTATATCACGTGCGTTAGTCGCTATTTTTAGCGATGAGTTTCTTGCTTCACAATTAGCATTCAGGGGAGGAACTGCACTCCATAAACTATATCTGACGCCACAGCCCAGATATAGTGAAGATATTGACTTAGTTCAAATTACTCCCGGACCGATAAAGCCAATAATGTTCAGACTTGGGGAAGTTTTGGATTTTTTGCCGGATAGAGTAACAAAACAAAAACGATATAATAACACGATGTTGTTTCGTATGGAATCGGAAATACCTCCCACAATTCCTCTACGCTTAAAAATCGAGATAAACTGTTTTGAGCATTTTAATGAACTTGGATTAGTCAAAATACCATTTGAAATGGAAAATAGTTGGTTCTCAGGCAAGTGCGGAGTAACAACATATCGTTTAAATGAACTGTTGGGAACAAAACTGAGAGCCTTGTACCAAAGGAAAAAGGGGCGAGACCTTTTTGACTTGTATGTCGCTTTGTCTGAAGCATCAGTTGATGTCGAAGAAATTATGCGTTGTTACCACCGTTATATGTCTTTTGTTGTTCAACAACCACCGACATACAAACAGTTCATTAATAATATGGAAGAGAAGATGTCTGACTCTGAGTTCTTAGGAGATACACAAAATCTTATCCGTCCGGAGAGGGAGTTCAATCCTCAGTTGGGGTACGACCTTGTTCGCTCTCAATTAATAGACAGATTGCAAAAATAGCATATCAATAAAAGTAACACCTGAAAAAGAAATATTGCCGGTATCTAAATTTGCCATATAACGATTTAATCTTTGATTTTTGCGGAAAACCTGCGAGAATTGATTTTTAATCCGTCAAATACAGATTTTAGCTTTCTGATTTTGGAGATTTCAGAATGAGCAGACGGAAATAAAATATGAGCGAAGAAAGTGTAAAAGGTAATCAGATTTTGAGTACTTCTGCGCTTTTTTCGCTCAACACAAACTGCGAAACGATTTTTCAAGTGTGTATGCTCCAGCCGTGAAACGGTCCACCAATCATTACAGCAAATGACCGATCCGGCTTGCCGTGATAGAGAAGCCCTCCGACAACGCCCCTTGTCCCGTCTTTCGCCACTTCAGCGAAACCGAATGAATATGGTGCGAAATCGGTGTACAGTTCGATTTCATACCTGCCATTGGAGTTGACCTCCCATTGCTTGAGCCGTTCAATACATTTGCTCAACGTTTCATCACCGATGCTTTTCGCATACTTGACGGTATTCTCGTAGTGTTCCTGACATTTGATTTTCATGTCTGATGTTTTTAAGTTGTTTGTAACAATTCTTCGTATATCCCGAAACCAATGCATCCGGCTATGATGAAATCCTCCTTACCTTTATCCGCCAGTGATTTTAAATTTTCCAAGCTGTCGCAGTAGAAGAATATCTCATCGTCCTTTTCGTTGTCGGAATCCATCGCCAGCGCAATCCTCACTTCTTCCGTTTCCAGCGTGTCGCACCACCGGATAGTGCAGTCCGCATAATGAGGTTCACGTCCCTGCTCACAGTAGAATTTCAGGAAATGGCTACCTATTTCCTTCTTGACTTCATCCGCCTTTTTCCAGATACTATCATCCACGATTTCAAATCCGAGTCCTTCCACCAGCAGGCATGTTCCCTTGTCATATACCATCATGGTGCGCTTTCCCATGTGTTTTTCGCGTATTTCCGCCCAATTCGGCAAGTCCCAACGCTCCACGGTCCAGATCCCTCGGTAATCCTTCGGGATGGAATTGTATTCGCTTAATGTTATCTTTCTCATAGCAGGTAGTTTTAGTTTGTTACAAAAGTCACCTTGTGAGTCTTGCACGGTTTCCCGAATGCCGGACGTGGGTTGAACTCCGTGCATGATTCCCAATCCACACTCATCGTGTAGCCGTTCGGGAAATTCTCGCCGATGAACCGGCTTATCATTTCCAAATCCTCGTTCGGCAGGAACAATTCTTCCTCGATGCCGTACTCCAATGCGAAAATCGCCCATTCAGGAATGTTATCCCAAACGAGCGTCTGTCTGTTTTTCTTGTGCATAATGTCAATGTTTATTGCGGTGATACCATAAGGCTGTTGATGATTCCTTCCAGTTCCGTTTCCCATTTGTCCGTACCGTCCATGACCGACGGATAGGTCAGTTGCTGCCACTGCCGGTAATCAAACAGTTTCATTCTCAGCGGATAGTAGTCGAACAATTTCCGGTTGCCAAAAAATACTCTCAGGTGGTTGGTTCCCACCTCCATCAGTTTCAGACCATAATTGTCAAGAATCTCATGGAATCTTTTCATCGGTGTAAAGTTGCTTCTCTTTTTCATGTCATTTCTGTTTTTTATTGTTTGAATTTTATTTCAGCAGCACATTCTGTACAGGTCATCATCGGTCAGTGTACATAGTTCCTCATCCGTGCAGTAACCGTCAATCTCCTCGCTCGCTTCCATCGCTTCATAAATGCCGTTATGCATATCGTTCACCAGCTCATCGCACAGGCTTTTTACTGACACCCTGAAAATGTCATTACCGACTTGGATTTCCCGAACTGGATAAGCCACTCCTTTCCAGTAGGTCTTTTCTATGGCTATTTCATCGGTACATCCCTCCATGCGTTCCAAGTATTCCTTGATGATGTCCCCATGACAAGGATTCGGCTTGCAGAAACACCCCAATGTCTTGCCCTGCAATTCTCCGATTCGTCTGCGGAACTTTTCATCCGTACTTAAACGATAGTAGAAATACTTCCTGTAACGGTCCAGCGTGCCGCCCCTTGTCATTGTCGCTTCCAGCCTGAACGGATTTCCGAAATAACCGTCTTTCCCTTGTCCCGCTCTTCCTATATATACATCACAGGATTCCTTGCGGATATTGACCACTCTTGTATTGCTCATAACTTGTTTTTTAGTTAAACAATTCCGACCGGCGAGCCGGTATTTTATTTCTTGCCTGCCTTACCGTTCCGTGCCGGATTGTGCAAGGCTTTTCGGGAAAATACCGCAAGCGGAGCGCGGAAGATTTCCCCGAAAACCCGTAGGGCTCGACCTTGCTCAATCCAAAAGGCACGGGACGACCTTTGCAGGCTAAAATAAAAAAGCGGCCTTTCAATGGCTATTCATTATCCTTGTCATTTTCTTCCTGTGGTATCAGGTGTTTCAAATCAGGGTCGTTCTTTATACGGGTCATCTCATCTTCGATTATCCGCACCACGTCCGCTTTTATCTGGGAATAGTTCCGGTCTATCTGCTGTTGCATGATGTCGTTGCCGTCCGCATCCTTGAACTCGTTGATGACGGGTATTTTCTTGTAGGCTTTGGTTTCCGCTGCTACCTTCTCATTATCGACAATAATGCGGGCATGGAAAATCTTCTGGTCAATCTCTTCCCCGAAGTTATCCGCTACGCTGCCCACGAATGTACCCTGTGAGAGGTTGGCTATTTTCGATGCCGGAATGAGCGAATCCATCTGCGTGTTGATGGAGGTGGAGGTGTCCTGCCGGTTGATGGAAATGGACTGCCGCTGTTGGAGTATCTTACCGAAGCGTTCCGAAAGGTTCTTAGCCGTTTCTCCCACGACCTGACCGCTGAAGATGTTGCCCACCGTATTTTGGATTACCTTCGCTTCTTTTTCACCGTAGTCACGGGTCAGCTGAGAGAAGTCCTGGAAGCCGAGACATACCGCCACCTTGTTGCTTCGTGCGGTGGCAATGAGATTGTCAATACCGCGAAAGTAAATCGTGGGCAGCTCGTCTATGATGATGGAAGACTTCAGTTGTCCCTTCTTGTTCACCAATTTTACGATACGGCTGTTGTACAGTCCGAGGGCGGCTGAATAGATGTTCTGCCTGTCGGGATTGTTACCGACACACAGGATTTTAGGGTGTTCGGGATTGTTCAGGTCGAGCGTGAAATCATCACCGGTCATCACCCAGTAAAGCTGCGGGGAAATCATCCTTGAAAGCGGGATTTTTGCCGAAGCGATCTGGCCTTGCAACTGGTCTTGTGCGCCCCCTTGCCAGGCGTCCATGAACGGGGAAAGGTAGTTTTCCAAAGACGGATACGAGGTAAGAATTGTGAAAATATCGGCATACGGCTTGTTCAGAAATTCTATCGCGTGAGGGAACGTGCAGTATTTTCCGTCCTGGTAGATGCGCAAATACCATATAATAGCCGCCAAAAGAATAATCGGGGATTCCACGAAGAAATCGCCCTGTTTCTGTATATCGGGTAAGTCAAGGGCATTGCTGCCCCCTTCTCCCCTAAGAACCGTACGTGAGAGTTTCCCCTCATACGGCTCAAGCAACTCAATATTTCTATTTGTTGTTAGAAATCGGCTCATACTTTCAACATTTTCGTTTATTTCGCTTGTAGCAGTTGTTGTGGACAAGTTGCCGTACAATCGAACCACCAACAGATATTTCGTTGACGTTCCATGCTTTTGTACAATCTATTTCCTTGCCACATAACGGACAAATCCGGTTCTGCTTGTTCCATAAATATAAGAGAGACTTACGTCCTTTGAGAGATTCCAGCATTTGTTGCTCCTCTCGCTGAAAGAAATAATCATCGTATTCCGGGTCAAAAGGATTTGCTTCACCCTTGATTTGCTTGTACGGAGTGTAATGTATGTCCGACAACCTTTTAAGAGTCAAGTAGTTCACTTTTTTACCTTTCGTTTCATATTTCCATGCAAACGTCCATTTACGTCCCCGAATTTCGTGCCAATACTTATCAGCCACCCAAGTCCTGCGTTTCTTTGGGTGACGGCGTAAAGCCCATTTCTTCGTAAGGTTGTAAATGTGGTAGTCGCAATCGTGAAAAGCATCGGTTGATGCACCATATCGGTAATAGTTGCCCCAGCCTGTAATTACAGGATTGAGCATCCGTATCAGCGATTCCTGCTTGCACATTTTATGTCCTTTAATGATGTCACCAATTTTTGCCCTAAAGCGTTTCTGTGCATCTTTGGACGGAGATGTGTACAGCTTCTTGCCAAACTTTCTTACATTGAAACCTAAGAAATCAAAACCGTCGTATATGTTCGTAATGGTAGTTTTCTCTTCGGATAAGGTCAGCCCTCTTTCTTTGAGAAATTCTATCACGATAGGTTTGACTTCGTTTTCCAATAGCTCCTTATCTCGACCTGTGATTATAAAGTCATCCGCATAACGAATAAGGTTTACCTTGTAGTGGAATGTCTTATTGTTGCGCCATAATCTTTTGAATCTTTCAGCCAAGAGTGGTTGAAGTCCGTCAAGTGCTATATTTGCAAGTGTCGGTGATATGATACCTCCTTGTGGTGTACCCTCTTCTGTCGGGAACAGTTTACCATTGAATACAGCTCCACATTTCAGCCATTTTCTGAGTATTGTTTTATCCATAGGGATATTTTCAATAAGCCAGCCGTGACTGATGTGGTCGAAGCAACCCTTAATATCTCCCTCCAAAATCCATTCGGGGGAATGCTGGCGATTTAGAACCGTATCAATCTGACGAATTGCGTCCATTGTCCTGCGCTTCTTTCGGAAGCCGTAAGAAAAACGGTCGCCTGTCGTTTCGGCTATCGGTTCCAATGCCATGAGATATAATGCTTGCATCGCCCTGTCTTTCATGGTCGGTATTCCCAACGGTCGGAGTTTACCGTTCTTTTTCTTGATGTGAACCCTACGGAGCGGCTGTGGATGGTAGCCACGACGTCTAAGTTCACCGATTGCTTTGTACTTGCGCTTGGGAGAGTCCCAAAGCTGTTTATCTACTCCAGACGTATTCTTCCCTTTGTTGGAAGTAACCCTCTTTACTGCCAATGCCTTGGCGTAAAAAGAGTGGGTAAGCATCCACTGCAAGGTTTTCACCTTGTTATGTCTGCCTTCTTTCTGAGCCTTTACAATACGCGCTTGTAGCTTTCGGACATAGGTTTCACACTTAGACCAGTTCATACCGTCCCAAGTCAGATTCCTGCTGTCAGCAGGCGCACACGATGTTTTAATCTCGTTCATTTGCTTTCCTCCTTTTGAAAGTTCTAAAAGTTATCTTGTAAAGAGTTACCATATACGGAAGTCTGCCCACTTTCGTGTCGGATGATGTTACCCTCATTAACTCGTGATGTTGGTTCAATCCGTATCCTCCCCATTACAGGGCGGCATTCGCTTTCTCCGTTATCTCATACCTGCACCCCATTCGGCTTGCCTTGCGGTTCGCTTACTCGCATTCTTACGAGAGAGATACAGGCTTGCCCTGTTCCACGTAATTGACAAACGGATAGTTTAGGTTCTGCCAAGTCCGCCGGCAGTGCTGTGTCCGTGTAACCCCAACATGGGCAAGGGTTATCCGACTGCTTACCTTTTGGTGAGAGCTAAAGTCTCTTGCGCTCCTTCAAACCTTACGACGGCTAAAGTCAGTTCACATTACGTTAACCATGCTATCCAGCCTCGCCACTCGACGGTATGATACTAACCGCCCTTGACGTTCCCTCACGGTTCAGTCTTGTCCTTTCGGAAAGTGTACTTTGTCCTATAAGCTTGGCACAACCCATCACTGGAGATGCACCTTATAGTAGGCTACCGCTGACGGAACAGCGGGTTAAATCATGCAACTAATATCACTGTTTAACAATCAATTACGCGACTTTACAGGTCACACCCAGGTCTTGTTCAAATTGAGCATAATCGTGTAGGCAGATTCGTAGGCATCCGAGATGTCCGCCATGAATTTCGGGTTGATGGGATTGCACCTGTGCGAACGTCGCGGATCATCGAAATTGATGACATAAAATTCCGGCTTCACTTTGTAATTCTGAGTGTGTTTAAGTAGATGGTTATAAGCAATTTCGGACAAATCTGGAAACTTATAATCGTAAATATACATGGCGAAGGATTTTTCAATCTGCTGTTTTATGTAGTTGTTTACCACTGCGTAGCTCTTACCCGAGCCGGGAGTTCCAAGCACGATGGACGCACGAAAAACATTTACAACATTAATCCATCCGTTCCATTCCCTGCCTTGATAGACGAACTTTGTCGGCAGGTTGACGGAATACTCGTTCTCCATGAGCCGTGTCTCCTGCATGAAACTCTCGTTGGCGGTATTGAATACATCTTCCATGAGGTTGTGTTTCAGCATCCGGCTTATCCACACGCCGGACATCAACAACAGGATATACCCGGCTGTAAGTGTTGCCGTGTACAAGGTGGCATTGACCATCGGACTGAACGGCAGGTCGAGCATCCACCAGTTCATGAAAAACAGCACCAATCCGGCAAGGAAAGAGGCATATATTTTCTGCCATGTCATCTTCTGATTCTTTACGCCTTTTGTTCCCAAACACGAGAGGGCAAGGAATATGACGGCAAATACTTTTGTGATGAGCAGGTTGCTGAAAAGCCCCGCCGTCCTCTGGAAATTCAGGAGTATCCTGTCGACTACCCCGATATTGATACCCATATCCACGAATGAACGGTAGCAGTACCAATAGACGTGGATGACAATAAACACGATGGATATGGCACGCATGAACTCCATGACCTTGGCCAGTCCCCTCAAATCATCTTCTTGTTGCATAATGAATATAGTTTTAATGGTTTATAAAATCTGTAATCAGGATATTCCGCGGGAACGGCGTTTCTTTTTCTTCTTGCGTTGCAGCCTGCGGGCAAGCGCCTCTTCCTGCGGGTCGGGACCGTTGGCGTCAATGCCGAAGATTCCGAAAGCCTGTTCGATGGAGCTTTCCATTTCGGAGGAGAAAACGCCTTGCCGATTAAGAGCAGGCATTGGCATATCCAAGTCAGGCATATTGGTCGGACTGTTAAACAGCCGCTCAAAAGCGTTTGCCGAAAACTCTTTTCCAAGTCGGGAACCGTTATATACCTCACGGTTCTTATGGTCGATGAAAGTTGCGCCATAGATACGTCCTTCATCATTTTCACGGAATACCACATCAATACCTTTCCCGGCGAGCAAACGGGTGAACTCCTCCTTGTTTCCACGGCATCCGTGCATGGCAAGCGCCACTTCGTTCCGTATCTTCGGTTGCCATTTCTTGTTCTTGTATTCACGGGCGTTGTACCCGATACGCTTTTCCAATCCCTCGTAGCCGTAGCGTTTTTCGATAAGAGAAGATTTGACGGGCGTACATATCGGCTTGCCACTATCATCGGTCATCGTATAGACAATTCCATTATAGGGTGTTCCTTCAAATTCGCCTTTTACTTGTTTCGCCTCGATATTGAAACAGGAGAGCAAGGCGCTGTACTCGCCGAAAGACTGGAAACGATAAGTGGAGAATACACTCTTGACGATATTGGAAACCTGCCGCTTCACATCACCATTTTGGTAGTCAGCCTTTTTCAGATACGGCTCCAATAGTTCCTTGCGCTTGTCATCCACCTGTTTCAACCCGAATTTCTTTTCCAGTTCCCGGCAGGCTTTCATCGAGCGGTTCCACTCGTAGGCGTCGTCTATCTTTTCACCTTTTTCGTTCACGCAGGTGGAAACGATATGGATATGCCTCCGGTCTATGTCCTCGTGCATATATACAATGTAAGGCTGGTTGCCATAGCCCATTCGCTGCATATACTCCCTGGCCAGTTCCGTGAATTGCAAATCCGTGAGCCGGTCGTCCAAAGAAGGGTTCAACGATATATGCAGGACTGGCTTTTCTGTATTCTTGTTGGCAAGCAGGTAGTTGTCAAACGCCCACAGGGTCTGTTGCATGACACGCTCCGTGTTCCCCGACACATTGGCAATCATGCGGTTCCCGTAAATGATGCGGGCTGTATTGTCGTTCACTTTCTGCAGGTTGTAGATGATTGCACCGTAGAGCGAAGCACCTCTGTTGATTTTAGCCACCATTTTCCTCCTCCTTCCGTTGTTTTATCAGATAGTTTTCTTCAAACTCACGGGTCAGCATGATAATCCGCTTGCTCAGCAACACTAAGTCTATTGTTGCTTTTTCCAGATTACGGAGCAGGACGAAAGCCCGTTTCTCCCCGAAATTTGTCTTTACGGCTTTCACCGTCTGGTTGTAGTTGTTGCCGATACTCTGGAATTGGTGGTAGAAATTGGTCAGGCGGATATAATAATCCATCGTCGCCTTGTCTATTCTCACCACCTTGATTTCCTTGCCGAAAATCATTGTCTTGATAAACTTGGAGCGTTCTTTCAATCCTGATTTTTGGAATTGAATATCAAAACGTCCGTTCTCTTCCGAGTTCAACCGTACCACATAACGATGCACGGCAGGGTCGGATTTTGGTTTCCTGCCTGCGCTTTTTCTTGAGTTTTTCTTCTTGTTTTCTTCCATACGCATTGATATTTTCAGTTTCTAATCTTCCGGCCCCGGATTCACGACTTTGGAGTGAATCCTCCCCGAGCCGTCAGGCGAGTGGCAAGTTGTTTTGAGTGCCCGAATTTATTTCGGGTGCCTCAAAACACAACTTGCTATTAC
>ERZ773147.2484-NODE-2484-length-15897-cov-5.293019_pt1 | contig 15897 bp, 15 predicted proteins | sample MGYA00580851_ERZ773147 | MGnify/ENA primary metagenome ERZ773147 (study PRJEB29015, sample SAMEA2737818) | human gut metagenome | biome: human gut; feature: human-associated habitat; material: faeces | place: China | collected 2012 ... | reverse complement strand
TCTCCAGGCCGCTCTTGAAAAAACCATGGAAAAATATCCTCTGTTTCAGATGGTTCTCCGAAAAGGATTATTCTGGTTCTACCTGGAACACAGGGATATTCGTCCAATTGTAAAGGAAGAGAAGAAGCCTCCATGCAGCAGGCTAAAGGACGGACTGTCTCCCTGCCGGATTCCGCCGGTTATTTCTGTATGCACTTCCCCGGTTTCCGTATTTTCAAAAAGCTTTACCGCAAGCAGGTCACTGCCCGTTTCTGCACCGTAACCGCTGCAAAGCAGCATAATTTTCTGTTCCATGGTTCCTCCGTCAGGTCAGATCCTGATCGATGTCAAGCCACCAGCGCAGGACATCCTGAATCTTTGCATCCCAGTATTTCCACTGATGATCGCCGCTGGATTCTTCCAGCTTCATCTCGTAGCCAAGCTCTTTCATATATTCCCATGCTCTCTTATTTCCCTCGTACAGGAAATCCTCCGTACCGCACCAGCTGTAGAGTCTGGGAATCGGTTTTCCGGAGGTCTTGAGCTTCTTTGCAAGTGCCATCAGATCGTTATCAGAGCCTTCCAGCTGTTCCAGAGAACCATAAATTCCTCTGAACAGAGCTGCATCCCGGCTATCGCCCTCCAGATGTCTTCCAACATCCTCAATAATATCCAGACAGCCGGACAGAGATGCTGCTGCTCCAAATGTCTCACTTGCACCAAGACCAAGCTTCCATGCACCGTAGCCACCCATCGACAGGCCTGCTGCCAGATTGTCTTCTTTTTTATCCGACATCTGCGGGAAAAATTCTCTGCAGATTTTGGGCAGTTCCTCGGAAATATAAGTCCAATAACGCATTCCATAGGTTGTATCTGTATAAAATGCGAGATGTGTGGTGGGCATAACAACTGCAATACCAAGCTGGCTCACATAACGCTCGATAGAGGTTCGGCGCTGCCAGATTGTCTGATCGTCGCTCATTCCGTGCAGAAGATACATGGTTTTTAACTTACCCTCCGCACCTTTTCCCTCCATTCCGATCTGTCCGCTTGTCTGCTGCGGCAGAATCACGTCCGCTGACGTACACATCCCCAGTACATCAGAAAAGAAATCCACATGTAAAAGTGCCATTTTTATCCTCCTCTTTTTGCCCTTTCAGGGTTATTCTCATGTTATCATTATCTTCTTCCCTCCCACTTTCGTCAAGGTAGTTTCGAGAAGCGAATTTTTTTAAAAAAGATTGACAAATTCTGACAATTCCATGTACAATAGAACACGGATTTCGGAGAATTCCGCATTCCTGCCCAGATAGCTCAGTTGGTAGAGCAGAGGACTGAAAATCCTCGTGTCACTGGTTCGATTCCGGTTCTGGGCATTTTTTATTTGAATTTTAAAAAGGTTTCAACTCTGTACGGAGCTGAAACCTTTTTTGGTGAGTGAAGCATTTTTCTATGGAAAAGGACAACAAGTACACCGTCTCGACTGTGTTTTCATTGAGCAACCGAATTACTTCGCCTTCAAAACCTTCATAATACACCGGAAATGCCAGACCACTAATTCCGCTGATGCTCTCACTGTTTTTTTTCTGTTTTTTTCTCCAATATTTTTATTGAATTCAGGTAATCTTCTTCCACCGTGCTTAGTGTTCGCGCTTTATATTTTTTATATTCATCCATTGCTTTATCAGCAGCCTGCTTGTGCGATATACTTCCGTTTCCTTGTAAAAGCTGTTCACCACTCATTGTCAGAATCCTATCTAAATGTTCTGCCCAGTCCCTCATTGTCATAGCCTGTTCTCGTTCTGCCTGACGTTCTGCAAAATCAAGATATCCCGATACCAGCTGTCCCATTGCACGCAATTCTTTTTCAGATAAATAATTCTTGGCAACTACAGCTTCCTTTAAGGTTGGCTGATTGCCTTTAAAAGTAGTAAGTCCCATAAATTCTTTTTCTGCATCGGCTCTGGTATAAATTACTTCTGCTGCAGTTTGTCCATGAATTGCGTAATGAATTTTGTTTTGCACTTTTTTGAAAAATACAATGGATATTTCCGCTTTCGGATCATAATCTATGCTCGTTGCATAAATTTCCAGAACCTGACGATAAAATACCTTCTCGGATGCACGAATATCACGAATTCTATCCAACAATTCTTTGAAATATCCACCGCCACCTAGATTTTTCAAACGATCATCATCAAGTACAAAACCTTTTCTCATGTATTCTTTTAAAATTCCGGTTGCCCAGATTCTAAACTGTGTTCCTCGTTTTGATTTTACACGATAGCCAACAGAAATAATAACATCAAGATTATAATAGTCTACATTGTAAACTTTTCCATCAGAAGCAGTTGTTGCAAATTTTGCAACAACTGAATCCCGCTGTAATTCACCTTCTGTAAATATATTTTTTATATGTCTGGAAATGGTTGATTTATCTCTCTGAAACAATTCTGCCATCTAATCAATAGACAGCTAGACTGTATCACCATCAAAAGTATTTTCAACTTTCGTCAGACCATCCTCTGTCGTATACATAATCATATCTTCTTTTTCTTTATTCATAAGTTCCTTCTCTTCTGCAAAATCAGATATATTATTTAGAATGCTCTGGTTTTTGTCTGCTCAAAAGGCACACAACCTCACAATGCACTGTCTCACAGAACTGATCCACCGCCGTCATCTTCTCCACGCGATATCCCGCCAGCTGCATCATCTCCAAATCACGTGCCAGACTGGTCATCTTACAGGAAATATATACAATCTTATCCACCCCATAATTCAAGATCTTCGGGAGTGCCTTCGGGTGAATTCCGTCTCTCGGCGGATCCAGTACGATCACATCCGGCTTCTCTTCAATCTCATCAAGTACCTTAAACACATCTCCGGCAATAAATCTGCAGTTGGAAAGTCCGTTTCGGACAGCATTTTCTTTTGCTGCCTCGACTGCTTCTTCAATAATCTCGACACCGATCACTTTCTTCGCAACCGGAGCAAGCACCTGACCGATTGTTCCTGTTCCGCTGAACAGATCGAATACAACCTGATTATCAATATCTCCAATGTATTCTCTTACAGTCTCGTACAGCACTTCTGCACCTTTTGAGTTTGGCTGGAAGAAGGAAAATGGTGTAATCTTGAATTCCAGTCCGAGAAGCTTCTCATAAAAGAAGTCCTGTCCATAAAGAATTCTTGTCTCATCACTCTTCACGACATCAGACAGGGAGTCATTCAATATATGAAGGATTCCAACAATCTTTCCTTCTAATTCTAATGCCAAAAGTTCTTCTACTAATGGAGTTAAGTCATATTCTTCCTGCGTTGTCGTTACAAGATTCACAAGAATCTCGCCTGTTGTATCGCCTCGTCTTAAAAGAAGATGGCGGAGATAACCGACATGCTGCATTTTCTTGTAATAACTTACATTTCTTTCTTTGAAATAATTCAGCACACAAAGGAGAATCTTATCCATATCTTCATGGACAAGCTGACAGTCTCCTGCTGTCAGTACATCATAAGTACTTCCTTTTTTATGAAGACCGAGAGATAACGGACCGTCTTTGAATTCATCTCCAAAAGAAAATTCCATTTTATTACGGTAATGGAATTCCTTCGGACTGTGCTTCACACCTTCAAAAACATATTCACCTTTTACTACCGGATCCATGATTCTGCGGATCTGTCCTTCTTTCATCTTCACCTGTTCTTCGTATGGCATCGTCTGATACATACAGCCACCACAGGCAGGAAAGATACTACAGACCGGCTCTCTTGTCTCTAATGGAGATTTCTCCAACACTTCAAGAAGTCTTCCTTCTGCATTTCCTCTTTTAAATTTATTTATCATAAAACGGATCTTCTGTCCCGGAATCCCATTTTTCACAGTAACATACTGTTCTTCCTCCGGAACAAATACAATCCCCTTGTTTGGGAAATCTACACGTTCAATAATACCCTCGTAGATCTGACCTTTTTTCATCCTAATCTCCTATCAATTCTAATCTATTTTAACAGAAAAACAGACAGGATGGTTTCTTCTCTCACCCTGTCTGCACTTTTGCAATTCACTCAAGAATTATACCTGATCATCCTCGCTGAAGTAATCATCAAAATCGTCATCAAAATCATCTTCAAAATCATCAAGATAATCCGGTGATACGAAACGATATACTGCATAAGCGATTGCAGCTACTGCTGCTACTGCTCCGATGATAGCCAGTGTCCAGATTACTGTATTCTTCTGCTTCTCAGCCTCATTCTTATGAAGAATCTCGTTCAGTCTTGTTTCTGCAATGATGTCTTCTATTCTCTTGTTCATATTAACACGTCCTTTCTTCACCTTTTGTGGTGACAGATAATCTGTGTTTATTATAACACCTGACGATTCATATTACTACTGATTTATCATTTTTTTATAACTTTCTCATACCTTGACAAGCTTGGCAAATTTTGCAAACATCCTGCGTGTTCCGACACTGTCAAATTCAATCGTAACCTCGTGATCTCGTCCGCCTTCTTTGATATCCGTTACTGTTCCTTCCCCAAACTTCACATGACGTACCCGGTCTCCGACCTCATAACCAAGTGGACCATTCCCACCTGCTGCCAGCTGACTGCCCTTCTGCAGAGATGCCAGTGCCTGACTTCCTGTAAGCGGCTTACCCGCCCCCTGATTCTTTGCAGGTGTCATTCCGCCAAGTGCTCCTGTGAATGCCTGTGCCCGAAATGCTTCTCTGGCACGTGCATATGTATTCTGCTGTGCTGGAATCTCCGTCTCCTGGGTAAACTTCTTGTTTCCTGTATCAAGCAGTTCCCTCGGGATCTCTTTCACAAATCTTGACATCGGATTGTACTGTGTCTCACCGTGTACCATTCTTCTGCGCGCACTTGTCAAAGTCAGTTCCTGCTCTGCCCTTGTGATTCCAACATAACAAAGTCTCCGCTCTTCTTCCAGTTCTTCTCTGTCTCCTGCATTAATACTCATATATCCCGGGAAAAGTCCATCTTCCATCCCTGCAAGATAAACACGTGGAAATTCAAGTCCCTTTGCGCTATGTAAAGTCATCAGAACAACATATTCCTGGTCTTCATCCAGACTGTCAATATCCGCAACCAAAGCAACTTCTTCAAGGAATCCGCTCAATGTTGCCTTTTCATCTTTATCCTGACAACTTTCCTCATAAGTTGCCGCTTTACTGATCAGCTCGTCTATATTCTCTTTTCTTGTTTTCGCCTCTTCTTTATCTTCATTTTCAAGGCTTTCTATATATCCTGTCTTCTCAATCACTTCCTGTAAAAGATCTGTGATGTTCATCTCTTCTGCCAACGTCTTAAAATACTCGATCAATGCCGCAAAAGAGTCCAGTTTTGTTGCACTTCTTCCCACACCTGCGATCAGCCCCGGTGCCAGTAATGCCTCATAAAAACCAATTCCACGTTCTGTTGCAGACTCCTGAATCCGGTTAATCGTTGTAAGACCGATTCCCCTTTTTGGAACATTAATAATTCTTCTAACCGCAACATCATCACGTCCATTGTCGATCGTCTTGAGATAAGCAAGAAGATCCTTGATCTCTCTTCTCGCATAGAAATTTACACCGCCGACAATCTTATAAGGAATATTCATGGCAATAAATTTCTCTTCCAGCAGACGGGATTGTGCATTCGTACGATAAAGAACTGCACTGTCATTATAGGAACCTCCCTGTCTGACAGCACTTTTGATATCTTCACCAATGAAATCTGCCTCATCAAACGCCGTATCAAACTGACGCAGACGAATCAGTTCGCCTTCTCCGTTCTCCGTCCAAAGTGATTTCTCCTTTCTTCCGCGGTTATTCGCGATCACACTGTTCGCTGCATTCAGAATATTCCCTGTAGATCTGTAGTTCTGCTCCAGTTTGATCACCTTTGCATCCGGAAATTCATGCTCAAAGTCAAGAATATTCCGGATATTCGCTCCACGGAACTTGTAGATTGACTGGTCATCATCTCCAACGACACAAAGATTCTTATATTTTCCTGCAAGAAGGCTTACCAGCTGAAACTGGACTGTATTTGTATCCTGATATTCATCTACCATAATATAGCGGAATCTTTCCTGATAACTCTCAAGCACATCCGGCTGTGTCTGCAAAAGCTGTACTGTCTTTACAAGCAGATCATCAAAATCCAGTGCATTATTCGCTCTCATCTGCGCCTCATACTCACGGTAAACCTTGGCAATCTTCATCTTTGCGAAGTCTCCTCCGGCATTCAGTTCAAATTCATCCGGAAGGATCATCTCATTCTTTGCAGATGAAATTGCTGAAAGCAGACTTCTTTCTTTAAACACTTTCGTATCCACATCTACTTTCCGACAGACTTCCTTAATTAATGTCTTCTGATCATCCGTATCATATATCGTAAAATGATTCTCATACCCTAATCTGTCAATAAATCTTCTCAAAATACGCACACATGCAGAATGAAATGTACTCACCCATACACTTTCTGCTCCAAAACCGACAAGGTTATCCACACGCTGGCGCATCTCCTCCGCTGCTTTGTTCGTAAATGTAATTGCAAGAATATTCCATGCGTCCACGCCACGTTCTCCGATCAGATATGCGATCCTGTGCGTCAGAACTCTTGTTTTTCCTGAACCAGCTCCGGCAAGGATCAGAAGAGGACCGTCCGTGTGGTAAACAGCCTCTCTCTGTGGTTCATTTAATTTATCATAAATGCTCATCTTTCCACTCCTTTAAGGTTATAAAGATATCTGTAAATGTATTCCCATTATCAAACACACGTTCCTGTTTGTCAACTACATTTTCCGGCCTTCTTATCTTTTGCTTGCTATCTAGTTTTAAATACTATATAATAAATGTATTGAGGTGATAACATGAATATAGATACAAGTAATCTGTTAAACAGCATTTTAGAAGAACTTTCTTCTTTAAGTTATGTGCATCCCGGCGATGTTCCGAATATTAATCTTTACATGGATCAAGTAACTACTTTTATGGATGAGCAGCTGGCTTCGACCAAACGTTACCCTGATGATAAGATCCTGACAAAGACCATGATCAATAATTATACGAAGAACAATCTTCTTCCACCCCCGGTGAAGAAGAAGTATTCCAGAGAGCACCTGCTCCTTCTGGTCTTCATTTATTATTTTAAAAATATTCTTTCAATCAAAGATATTGAGACAGTTCTTGCACCGCTCACAGAGAAATATTTTCCGGATGGAAGCTCTTTTGAATTAGCGGATATTTACAAAGAAGTCTGCAAGATTGAAAAAGAACAGCTGGATTCCATCAAAGAGAATGTAACTGCTACTTATGAGAAATCTGCTGAGACTTTCACTCATCTTGCTGATGGCGAAGATAAGGAGATCTTACAGCAGTTTGCATTTATATGCAGCTTGAGTTTTGATGTATATATCAAGAAAATGATCATTGAACGGATCATTGATGACCTCTCTTCCAAGTCTTCAAAAAACGAAGAGAAAAAGAAAGGGAAATAAACATTTCTGTTTAAAACGAGATACAGCCTGCGAAAGACTTTATCAGGATCTTCCGCAAGCTGTATCTTTTGATTGATAAAAGGTATTTTATTGTAAGCTTAATTCTTAAGTGTTATTCTTCCGTTCCATTCTCTTCCTCAGCAAGCCCTACACGTTTGAAAACCATATCATATCCGTCATTCCCGTAATTAAGAGAACGGTTCACACGACTGATTGTCGCAGTGGATGCTCCTGTCTTCTCCGCGATCTCCAAATATGTCTTCTGTTCACGGAGCATTCTTGCCACTTCAAATCTCTGTGACAATGAAAGCAGCTCATTAATCGTACAGATGTCTTCAAAAAATGTATAACACTCTTCTTTATTCTCAAGGCTTAAGATTGCCTGAAACAGATAATCTACTGCCTCGGTTCTGATCTTCTTACTCATACGAAACAATCTCCTTCTCAACCGGCTAATTATATGATGGCTTACGGCATACCACAAACCATAACAATACCTTTTGCCTTCTCAGGCCACTTTTTGATTTTAACACATTAAATTTTTAAAGTCCACCATTTCTTATGAATTTAAACTAAATTCTTGCGCAATTTTGATTTTTTTCTAAAACATTTTATGTAAAACACACTTTTTTCGTTGTTCTTCCTCTTTTAAGATGCTATAATAAATCTGTTATAAATATTTTGATACAAAAGAGAGGAGTACATGATTAATATGAAGTGCCCAATATGTGGAAAAGACCTGGATTTGCAGAATAAGCAGATTGGCACCAGCGAAAACGGGGATCCAATCTTTAATGAATATGCAATCTGCCATAGCTGTAAAAAGCAATGGAACCTTGATAAACAACGTGCAAAGAAGATCGCTGCCAAGAAAGCCGCAGAAGAGAAAGCAAAAGCTGAGGCTCGTGCCGCTGAAGAAAAAGCGAAAGCTGAGGCTGCCGCCCGTGCCGCTGAAGAGAAACGAGCTGCCCGCAGAGAAGCAAAAGCCCGCGCCCGCAAAGAAGCGATTGCCCGCCTTGCTGCTGACAAAGGGATTTCAGAAGAAGAAGCTGAACGTATTCTTAAGGAGAGAGCCAGAGCCCGCAAAGCCGCTGCACAGAAAGCTGCCACTGATGCCACTGCCACTGATAATTCCGAAGAGCAGAAATATGGGAACATTCCAGCGGAAGAAATCCGTGATAAGCGTGAAAAAGCAGTTCGCAAGGGATACGAAGATATGCTTGCAACTGACCCTGACAGTAAAGCTGCCAAGAAGAAAAAGAAAGAGGAAGCCGAAACTGCGAAAGCAAAAGAAGATGTAAAATCCAGAAAAATGGATGACTATGATGATGAGAAATCCTCTGATGATGAAGATGATGATGAATATGAATATGTAGACGAATATCCACGTTTCAGACCTGGACGCATCATCCTTGGAATCATTTCCCTGCTTGCATTTGGTTTCTGTATTTATAAAGGATTCGTAACAGGACTCAGCACATCAGGAGCTGACGTAACTTCTGCTCCAGGCATGAATTATGTCATTGTTGCTCTTTGTATGCTTGTCACTGCACTGTTATACTTCATCATGAATAACCGTGATACACTTTTTGCATTCCTTATCCCGATGATTGTCTATATCGGTAGTGCTGTTTTTGCTTTCCTGAAACATGGAGATGAATTCGAGCTTCTGATTTTAGCCGGTGTAAGTGGTGTACTTGCTGTTATTTCACTGATTCTCGCAATTGCTTCCCGCGGTGGAGATGATTACGATGATGAAGATGATTACGACGATCCATTTGAAGAAGAACACGATAATTAAAATCGCGTTGTAAATCTTTTTGGTTTCTAAGAACAATTTATATAAGATAATTACAAGGGAGTATCATTTTGCGATACTTCCCTTTTTTGTCCTGATATGCATTTTTTATATCATATATCTAAAATATTTTTAGGTGTCAAAAAACTTTTTTAGAATAGTTGTTGCTTTTTGTTGAATATGTGATAAAATGTAACCATAGGTATCTTTATATAATTAAAAATACACAACAAACACATACTCCTCAAAGATTTTTCTTTGGGGATTTTGTCACAAAGAAAGGAGTAACTGACATGGCATCATTTATAGTAAATGGTCAGGAAGTCTCACCTTCAAAGAATCAGAAACTGTTACGGTTCCTGCGTGATGAACTGCACATTACCTCTGCAAAGGATGGTTGCAGCGAAGGCGCTTGTGGAGCCTGTACTGTTATCATTGATGGACAGACTTGCAAATCCTGCGTACCTGACACAGATTCATTGGCCGGAAAGAATGTCATCACAGTCGAGGGGCTTTCTGATTGGGAACAGAAAGTTTACACTTATGCTTACGGGAAGGCAGGCGCTGTACAGTGCGGATTCTGTATTCCTGGTATGGTTATGTGCACAAAAGCACTTTTGGATGTAAATCTGGAACCGACCGATGATGAGATTCGCTATGCGCTGCGCAACAACTATTGCCGCTGCACAGGATATGTCAAGATCATGGACGCGGTGCGTCTGGCAGCTAAGATTCTGAAAGAAGGAGTTTTACCAGATGACGGAGATCCTAGCTGGACTCTTGGTTCCCGTGTTTCTCGTATAGATGTTGAAGAAAAAGTGCTTGGAACAGGTAAATATCCGGATGACTATTATCCGGAAGGAATGCTCTATGGCGCTGCTCTTCGTAGTAAATATCCACGAGCTCGCGTACTTTCTATTGATACCTCTGCTGCCGAGGCTCTGCCTGGCGTAGAAGCGGTTGTAACAGCCGATGATATTCCTGGGGAGAATAAGATCGGACACTTAAAACATGACCAGTATTCACTGATTCCGGTTGGTGGACTGACTCATTATCTCGGAGATGCAATTGCCCTTGTAGCTGCAACTGACATGGCAACTGTAGAAAAAGCAAAGAAACTTATTAAAGTTGAATATGAAGTACTTCCTCATGTGCATACAGTGGAAGAAGCTGCCGCTCCGGATGCACCTCTTGTTTATGATGAAGAAGAGACTAACGTATGTGCTTATAAGCACATCAGCCGCGGAAATGCGGAAGAAGCAATCAAGAATTCCAAATACGTGATCTCACATCACTTTGAGACACCTTGGACTGAGCATGCTTTCCTTGAACCGGAATGTGCTGTTTCTTTCTATGATGAAGACGGTGACATTTTCGTATATTCAACAGACCAGTCCGCTCACCAGACACTACACGAAGTTACACTTATGCTTGGAACAGATAAAGTAAAAGTTCAGAACGCATTAGTCGGCGGTGGTTTCGGTGGTAAAGAGGACATGACTGTTCAGCATTTAAGTGCATTGCTTACTTACGTAACAAAGAAACCGATCAAGATGAAACTATCCAGAGCGGAATCCTTGCTTGTTCATCCGAAACGTCACCCATTCTACATGGATATGACAATGGGATGCGATGAGAATGGAGTGATCCAGGGTGTAAAAGCGATTGTTAAATCTGACACAGGTGCATTCGCTTCTCTTGGTGGCCCGGTTCTTGAACGTGCATGTACACATGCAGCAGGACCTTATCATTATGAAAACTTTGAAATTGAAGGAACTGCTTACTATACAAATAACCCACCTGCCGGAGCATTCCGCGGATTTGGTGTTACACAGACTTGTTTCGCAACAGAGACACTTCTGAACATGATGGCTGACAAGGTAGGCATTACGCCTTGGGAGATTCATTACCGCAATGCGATCCGCCCAGGCGAAGTACTTCCGAACGGACAGATTGTAGATAACTCTACAGGTCTTGTAGAGACACTGGAAGCTGTCAAAGAAGAGTATGATGCTGCACTTGCGGCCGGTAAGGCTGTTGGCCTTGGTTGTGCTATGAAGAATGCCGGCGTTGGTGTTGGTATCCCGGATACAGGACGTGTAAAATTAATTGTTGAAGAAGATGAAAAACTTCACATCTTCACTGGTGCTTCCTGTATCGGTCAGGGACTTGGTACTGTACTTGTACAGATGATCGTTACAAATACAGATCTTTCCCATGATGATATCGTCTATGAGCGAAGCAACACATGGATTTCACCTGATTCCGGTACAACTTCCGGTTCTCGTCAGACACTTGTAACTGGTGAAGCGTGCCGCAGAGCATGTGAAAAATTCATGGAAGCGAAAAACAGCGGTAAGTCCATGAAAGATATGATTGGAGAAACTTTCTACGGAGAGTATCTCGCTAAGACTCATCCACTTGGTGCAGATGTGCCTAATCCGATATCTCACGTTGCTTATGGATATGCAACTCAGGTCTGCATCCTTGATCCTAAGACAGGTAAGATTGAGAAAATGATTGCCGCACATGATGTTGGTAAAGCTGTCAACCCTCTCTCCTGCGAAGGTCAGATTGAAGGCGGTGTTGTAATGTCAATGGGATATGCACTCAGAGAGCAGTATCCAATCGATGAAAACTGTAAACCAATTGACAAATATGGTTCCTTAGGACTTTTCCGTTCTCACGAAGTTCCTGAGATTGAAGCAATCGTTATTGATAAACCTGGTCTGGATGTTGCCTGTGGAGCAATCGGTATCGGAGAGATCACATCCATCCCTACTGCTCCTGCAATCGCGGATGCATATTGCAGATTTGACGGAGAAAGACGCTACAGCCTTCCTCTTTCTAACACACCATACGAAAGGAAGAAATAACCATGGCAATTAAAAAGAGATTTCCTTACCGGGCAGCTCTGGTTGCCTGTAACGGTGGCTGCCGCGCAGCCGGCTCTGAAGACGGTGGATGCAAAGATGGCTGCATCGGATGTGGAGCCTGTATAGAAAAATGTAAATTCGGCGCGATTTCCATGAATGAATATGGCGTTGCCGAAGTAGACGAAGAAAAATGTATTGCCTGTGGACAGTGTGCAAAAGTCTGTCCACAGAACCTGATCAAGATTCACGAATGTGCAAACTACATTGTAGTAAAATGCTCTAACAAAGAAAAAGGAGCTGTTGCACGTAAGCAGTGTGAAGTCAGTTGTATTGGATGCGCTATTTGTGAAAAAACATGTACTGCAGGTGCAATTCATGTAGAAGATAATTGCGCAGTAATCCAGGAAGACATCTGCTTAAGCTGTGGAATGTGCTCTGTAAAATGTCCAAGACATGTAATCCATGATCTCCGCGGAGTATTTACAGCAGTAAGATAATACAAAAGCTATCGACTACGATAACAACACAGATATGTGTTAAGTTATTGTAATCGATAGCTTTTTTTATCTACTCATCTTCATCCAGAAACTCGATATCATCATCGTCATCAAGATAATCTAAATCATCCAAATCATCTAAGTCATCCAGATTTTCCAGATCATTCAAGTCATCTAAGTCATCCGGATCTTCATCAAAATCATAATCCTCTGTCGCATCTGCCTCATCAGCAGTTACTTCAATTTCGACTTCTTCCTCGTCTACATCAAACTTCTCTTCTTTAAAGTTCTCCACTTCATCTTCTTCCAGATCATCTTCAAGATCATCAAATTCATCCATGCTGACAACTGTTGTGCCCTTGTCTTCTTTCAGGACATTTTCCGGAAGACTCTCTATAATCTCATCCAGCTCATCAAAATCATCCAGATTCTCGACCAGTGCCCTTGCCTTCTCGACTTCATTTTCTGTAGAATGTTCTTCACGGATCTCTGCAGCTTTAAGTAAATTCTTTTTCTTACGTTTTCCGGATTCCAAAAGAAGCTGGATCCAGATACTAAGTGCACCAATTGCAACACAAAGTGCCACATGGATCATTCCGTTTTTATACGGCTGCAGATAAAAGATACTGCTGCCCGCTGCCATTGCTCCAAACACAGAAGAAGAAGCAATCAGCATAAAGTTATGAAACTTAATAGAAAGCAATGCACACACAAGACCAATACCCGCACAGATTCCATACATAATAAGATCCTGTGGTTTCATCAGATGTACACTGACAACAAAGACAAGTACCGCTACTGTCACAAATCCACCAATCTGCTTCTTCCATGCACCAAGCACCGCCAATACAAGTCCCACACCCGTTCCTGCTGCCAATGCGATTGTCTGATCCAGACCTGCAATCGCTCCGACTGCAATTCCAGCTGCACATCCTGCTGACAATCCTGCAAGCACTGACCAGAAACGTACCAGTTTCAGCCCCGTCAGACATAACAGTACTGCTCCGACCGTTATAACAATCAGAGAAATAAATTCCATCTGACTCAAATGATGACTGCTTTCATTAAGTCCAGCCAGAACAACATCCAGGTCAAAATTCAGAATTGTATCAATCATATCATTTACATTCATTATTTACACCTTCGTCCCTTACTATTTATTACTCACTACTGCTCATTTTAGCAATTTTTTTTACTGATTACAAGTGTTCATTTCACCTTTCCATTGACTTCTTATTCTTCTCCACTTAAAATAGAAGAGAAATGCTATTGCTGACCGCATAATACTGTGAGCAGCAATAAAATGCTAACATAAAGGAGTTTATTATGGAACAGTTAAGAATACCTGCTGGCTATCATTCCCCTCTTACAATTCGTGAGACAGAAGTAGCCATCAAAGAAGTGAAAGACCACTTCGAGCGTGCTCTTGCAAAGAATCTCCACCTGACACGAGTGTCAGCACCACTGTTTGTCCGTCCGGAATCCGGTCTGAATGATAACTTAAACGGTGTGGAACGTCCGGTTTCCTTTGACATCAAAGAACAGGATGGTTCTGTTGCAGAGATCGTTCATTCTCTTGCAAAATGGAAGAGATATGCATTGAAGAATTATAATTTCCATTCCGGCGAAGGACTTTACACAGATATGAGTGCGATACGTCGTGATGAAGATACAGACAACATCCACTCTCTGTATGTTGACCAGTGGGACTGGGAAAAAGTAATTTCTAAGGAAGAACGTAACACAGAGACACTTCAGTATACTGTCCGCAAAGTCTACCGGGCTCTGAAAGATACAGAAGAATACATTTCCAGACGTTACAACTATATCGATCCTCTTCTTCCTGATGATATCTTTTTCATCACTACACAGGAGCTGGAAGACCTTTATCCGGATCTTACTACCAAAGAACGTGAAAAAGCGATTGCGAAGGAAAAAGGCGCAGTGTTTATCTCCAAGATTGGTGGCGTACTTGCTTCCGGCGAAAGACATGACGGCCGTGCTCCGGACTATGATGACTGGGAGCTGAACGGTGACATTATCGTTTACTATCCGGTTCTTGACATCGGTCTTGAACTCTCTTCTATGGGAATCCGTGTTGACGAAGACTCATTAAAGGCACAGCTTAAAGAAGCCGGATGTGAAGATCGTGCAGAACTTCCATTCCAGAAGGCACTGCTGAACGGCGAGCTTCCATATACAGTCGGAGGCGGTATTGGACAGTCCCGTATCTGTATGTATTACTTAAGAAAGGCTCATATCGGTGAAGTACAGTCTTCCCTCTGGCCTGAAAATGTAGTTGAAGCTGCTGCTGATGCCGGCATCCACCTTCTCTAAATACAAGACAGACCAGCCAATTATATGATAAAAAGCAGATTCGAATTCTACTGGAGTATCTCTCCTTTGAATTCGAATCTGCTTTTTCATTCTCCTCTTATTCTACAATCAGCAACTGTTCTTTCTCTTCCTCAGACACCCTGTTCCAAAAAACATTAAAATCATCAAATTCCGGCAAATAGATATCTGCCGTATTCCAGATCTGCGCCAGATTCTTGTCATTTGCCTTATCATAAACTGCTACTGTCTTAAATCCCGCATACTTTGCCGTTCTCAAAGCCTGGTAAGTATCTTCAAACACCCAGGTCTGTTCCGGCTCCGTATCCAGCTGCAAAAGTGCTGCAAAATAAATATCCGGCTGATCCTTACCGCTTCCGATCTCAGATGCTGTAAAAACTCCTTGAAAATAAGGTAATACCTTCAATCTACTCAGAGCTGCTTCTGCATTCTTCCGGTCACCGGTTGTTGCGATCACCATAGGAATCTTCCGCTCTCTGAATTCCTCCAGATACTGACGAACCCCTTCTTTCAATGGAACTCGTTTTGCATAATAGTCTTCCACTTCCTTATTCAGTCCCTGTACAACCTCTTCCACCGTCTTCTCCAGGTTATAATGTGAGATCAGATAATCTGCCGCCTCCTCCAAGCTCATCTCAAATAACGTCTCCCCCAGGTTCTTCTCGGCCTCAATTCCCAAATGATCCAGATACAATTCTCCAAGATTCTCCCAGACAGGCATGGAATTGAGAAGGACACCATCTACGTCAAATATTACACCTTTTATCATGTCATTCCTCTTTTCTGCTATGCACTACATTATAATCTCCCTGGAAACGCATGTCAACCGTTACTGTTCACACGATGTGCGACCAGCAACGCATCTCGCCATTTTAAATCGCC
>ERZ773147.2480-NODE-2480-length-15936-cov-3.633776_pt1 | contig 15936 bp, 31 predicted proteins | sample MGYA00580851_ERZ773147 | MGnify/ENA primary metagenome ERZ773147 (study PRJEB29015, sample SAMEA2737818) | human gut metagenome | biome: human gut; feature: human-associated habitat; material: faeces | place: China | collected 2012 ... | reverse complement strand
AGCTTGCCGAGGCCGACAAGGACGGGCGCGTGGTGGTGCTGCCGTGCAAGGTGGGAGAACGCTGGACAGATGAGGAAGGTCGAGCAGTGCGAATAACCGCAGTAATCGTCAGCATAGATCCATTTGGGACGAGCATCAACATCTACTTTGATTATGAGGACGCAACGCCGGACGATGCGGGAAGCGACTGCGTGACAAATTGGAATTATTTCAGCCGCCACTATACCTGCATTGAGGCAGAGCGGGCGACGGAGGGCTAACAATGGGAAATATAAACTGCCTGCAATGTGAATTCAGACACCCTGACAACGGTAACTGCACTGCGGTCGGCGGGTTCTGCACGGCCGTCACAGCCGCACACTGCCCACTTCTGCGGGATTTCTTAGATACAGGGCTCACGCCCGACGAGATCCGCAATATGTCCGGCGAGTGGTGCGCCGCGATGTCCGTTCTTAACGGCATGGGCAGTTATGACCGGCTCCGAGAACTGGCGGAGGCCGACAGAAACCATCAAATTGTCATCCGACCGTGCAAAATCGGCGATACGGTGTGGGCTGCGGACACGGAGCCCGTAATTCCGCTACATGTTATGGCGGATGCAGTTTATCTGGAGGGAAGACATGGCGGAGACTATGAGAGACTAAGCAACTTCGGGAGCGTTGTTTTTCTTAGTCAGGAGGAAGCAAAGGAGGCGGCTTCACATTGGATGAAGTGAAACGGTGTCCGTTCTGTGAAGGAAGGCCGGTGCATCATCCTGCCGCGCAAGGTGGGCGATACAGTGTGGAGAATAAAGTGGACATTTGAAACATATCCGGATAAAAGCGAGCCATACATTGAGCCGGACACCTTCCTGCTGCAAGACGTTTTTATATCGGCAAAACTGTATTCCTCACAAGAGAGGAAGCAGACCACGAGCTGAAACGAGTAAAAGGATGGTAGATCTTAATGGCATTGAAAATACCAAAGTATATCTACGAGTGGATGGTGCTTACTGCACACTATTCCTACAAAGCTGCAGAACTCAACCGGAAGGTGGCTGAGTGGCTGGAACGTCACGGAGTTGATGTCGACGTGCTCAGTGATGGTTCCGGATGCGGATTCGAAGAGCTGATGTACGGGCTTAACATCGCAGATGAACTCTGCGAAAGGATAGAAAGAGAGGCAGCAAATGCGGACATATCTCAGAAGTGATTACGCGCTCCACCCGTGCGGCGCGGGATATGAATATTGCGACGGGGAGTGTTCTCATTGCGAAGCTGCGGCATCGACATATACCTCAAACACTACGCAGCCCAAATATGAGCCGTGGCGAAAAGATATGCAAGAAAGGCCGGTGACACCGACAAACAATGAACAGACCAGAAACGACGAAGTGGCTTTCGAAACTGCTGGAAGAACATATTGACCCGAAGAACGACCCGCGCGTCTACTGGGCCAAGGAAATCACGTTTGACTACGGCAGCGTTTCTCCTATTCGCGTGGACTATATGCAGTTCAAGCCGGTCAACAACAGCGTGTCCGGCATCGAGAAGGGCGATGTGTACTGCTACGAGATCAAGTCCTCAGTTGAAGACTTCCGCTCGAAGAACGGTCACAATCTGATTGGGGATTTCAACTACTACGTCATGCCGCTGGAAGTCTACGAAAAGGTCCGGGACGAACTGCCATACAGCGTTGGCGTTCTGTGCCCGGAAAAGCTGGGTTATAAATTCCTGCCGTACATTCTGAAAGTGGTGCAGCGTGTTCGCCGCATCGACAGAAAAAGACCGCTCCATGAAATGCTCCTTATGATGTGGCGCAGCTCCCGGCGGGAAATTGTAAAAGCGAGAAAGGAGGTAAATGGAAATGACGAACCTTAAACCGTGCCCGTTCTGCGGCGGTGAGGCAAAATTCTTCAGAAAAGCAAGTTTTGAGTTCGGAACACGGCGCGGCTGGCAGTTTGGAATCCATTGCACAAAGTGCGGCGTCGGAACTCCAAAGAACGATTACACGGTAGAAGTTGAATTTTCAGACTATGGAGAAGTGAAAGTTGTGAAAGACGAACGGCCAGCAGCACTCGAAAAATGGAATTTGAGGACACACCACTGATGGAAGGAGAAACACAGGATGGCTCGCTCTGTAAATGAAGTTCTTTTCGAAGCGGTCAAGAACAAACTGCAAACGGCGCGCGAATCATATGCCGTATATCGATCCACAATGGAGGACTTGAACAAGCTGTTCAAGGACATGATCGACTATGCAGTAAAGAACAACTGGAATCTCCAAGAACCGTCCGATTATTCCATTGAAGGTTATTTGTATGATGGCAAGCCGGAAATCGATGAGGTCATGAAAAAGATCATAGAGATGTTCGGGGTACCAGAGGAGGAACTTTGAAATGATTGGTTACATCAAAGATCAGGACCTGCTAGACCTTCTTGACGAGAACGGCAGATCGATACTGACTGCCGCAAAAATCAACAGACTTGAGAGAGTCTACTTTCCCGCCGAACTGCACGTCGGAGATCGCGCGTGGAAGAAGGTCATGAGCATCCTTGATAAGAAATACGCGGAAGCAAAAAAGATGCCGTTCATCCGTGACCCGCTGGCATGGGCACTGTATCACACTTGGAGGGAGTTTGATGATGGGAAACGCTGTGACTGAAGAATATATCCGTCGCTCAGAAGCACTGGACGCGATTCGTCGGTTTTCAACCGAAAACGGATCTGTGCTTGGCTATCACAGTGGCGCAATCGACCTCGCAATGGATGCAATAGAAGCCATCCCTGCTGTTGATGCAGCACCGGTTGTGTACGGCATATGGATGGAAGAAGACGGCATGCAGATCTGCTCAAATTGCGGTGAAGAACACGAATGGGATGACTACCGTGCATCTTACTGTGAGGATTGCGGAGCAAAAATGAGGAGATTGCATGATGACTGAAGAATTTATCAGCAGAACCGAGGCGCTGAAAGACTTTGAAGCCTGCAACGCGGAAAATCCGAACTGGACACCTCAGCGTGTGAAAACGCTCCTGCTCCGTCAGCGCACTGCCGACGTTGCGGAGGTGGTGCATGGACGGTGGCTGGAAGAAAAGGGACAGACGCTTTTGCCTGTTGAGTATGACGATGTCGGCGAACCTATTTTGCACGATTATGTGGTGTATAGATGCGACCGATGCGGAAGAACATGCAAGCAAAAAGAACCGTACTGCCATTGCGGTGCGAAAATGGAGGACGGAGTGAACGAATGATAGCTTGCCTCACTTACAACATCATCAATATTATGGCCTGGTGCTGGCTGGCTGAACGATTTGGACATTGGTGGATCGCGCTTTTTTCGATATTCACGATGATCCATTCCAGCAGCGTCAAGAAGTCAGATGGCGGAGGTGACGAGAGTGCGCCTGATTGACGCAGATAAACTGGAAGTAATCAGCTACAAAGACACGGAAGGCCGGGAGGACACATTCGACGCAGGCGTCCAGTGGATGGCGGACCTGATCGACAAGCAGCCAACGGTAGAGGCCGTTCCAGTTGTGCATGGGAAATGGATCAAAAATGAATGGCTCTCTACTGACTTTTCGCCGGTGTACGACTGCAGCGAGTGTCATAAGTCAATCGAGCAGAAGTACCCTACGCTTCCTCAACGCTGTGAACACTGTGGGGCGCTGATGGATGGGAGGTGCAGGTAATGCGGTTGATCGACGCAGATTGGGTGCTTGAGCATGTCAAGCCATATGAACGATCAGATGAGCAATGGAGCGTAACTGGCGGCACGGCAATCCGGCTTATTCATAATGCGATTGATAATGCGCCGACCGTTGATGCCGTCAAGGTAACGCGTTGCAAAAACTGTAAAGATTTCCGTCAGAACAACGAGAATGACCCATACTGCGCGAACAGGCGCGGGCTGGACGATCCAGTACCAGACGGGTTCTGCAACTACGGAGATCCAAAGGAGTAACGTGAAAATGGGCGTAACGATTAAATGCAAGAAAACCGGTCGGGGCATCGACCTCGGGTATAGCGGATTCATGCGGCTGCGAAACAAAGTGGCCGAACTCATGGGAGGGTCGTTTTGCAGCCACTACAAAAAATTATACGATGCGCCGCCTCTCATGCGACCGGATGAGGAAAAGAAGTTCTATACGGAATGGGACGCGGAAGCAATCAGGCTGATTACGGAAAACAACATTCCGGTGAAAGTTGTGAATTTCCTGCTTGAAAGCGACTGTGATGGGAAAATCCGCTACGGAGCCTGCAAGGAAATTCTGAAGGTCATCGGGGACTACGATGACAACATCTGCTACGGCTATGCCGGCCGGAGCGACTGCGCAATGTTCCGAGACTTCAAGGCAATCTTGCAGGACTGCGTAGACAACAAATGCGATATGGTTTGGATGTAGGAGGACAGAAAATGGATGCTGTGGAGTATTTCAAAGCATATGCGAGAATGTGCGATTCTTTTGATTCTAAGAACAACATCGCGGGAAAACCGTGTGTAGGCTGTCCACTTGACGATATTGGACGCGGATGCCATATGAACGATCTCACCAACAACGCAGAGGAATGTGTTGCTGCGGTCGAGAAGTGGGCAAAAGAACACCCGGTCAAAACGAGACAGAGCGAGTTTTTGAAGCAGTGGCCGGATGCTGAGATTGGCGGCGACGGATTGCCAAATGTCGCACCATGCCAGTTGTGTCTTGGGTTGATTCATAGCGAATTTCCGGAAGATTGCGAGAGTAGAGGATTATGTGTTGAATGCCGCCGTGATTTTTGGCTGGCAGAAATCAAGGACGAAGAAGCATAATTGGAGGACGGAGATATGGATGCTGTTGAATTCTTAAAAGAACGAACTAGGATGTGCAATTTTTATATGAGTAGGTGCATGAACTGCCCTGGGAACAAAGTTGAATATTGCGCAACATTATGTGCAAAAGCTATTGATCTGGTTCCTATCGTTGAGCAATGGTCAAAAGAACATCCTATAAAGACAAGACAGAGTGAATTGCTCAAGCTGTTTCCTGAAGCAGAAATGATTGACGATTCTTATATTAACATTTGTCCAGTTCGAATCTCGAAAGAATACAAAAATAATGAAGGTATTTGTCGCATGGTGGGAATAAATTGTGATAAATGCAAACGTGATTTTTGGCTGACAGAAATCAAGGACGGTGAAGCATGATGGACAAACATCTGATTTACAAGGAAGACGCGCTCGAAATCGTGCGCCGGACATCTGGGGACTATGCTGCGGCATTTGCTGAGATCAGCCGACTGCCGGCAGTGGACGCAGTACAGGTTACACGCTGCAGGGACTGTGATGGCCGCCGGGCAGAAATTTCGTGGTGTGGGACATATGTTAGGTGCGGCTTTCGTGACGCGACCGGCCTTAATATGCCGGAGGATGGGTTCTGCTCTTTTGGAAAAGGAGGACAATAAATGCCGCTCATAAACGTTGCTCTCTACGGAGAAGGAAAAAGAAATAACCGGCTTCGGGCAGAATATATTTACTGCGATCACGCGCAGGAATGCTCCGCATACCACGAGGGAAAATGCCTGAACGTTACCATACCGTTCAACCGACGGTGTGAACTTGGCAGAGTTGAAAAAGTGGATGGCGGCACAAAACAGAGCAAACGCTATGACACTGTGACAGATGCAGCGCGGCATTCGCCAGAATATCGTAAGCTCAGATATCCATCCTATTGGCATGTAATTCGCATTGGAGATATGGCGTATCTGAATCTTCCTTGCGTTGACCTCAAATTGGACGGAATCCGACTGGACGCATCGACGGCGATATTCACAAATCAACATTTGCTAGTGGACAGACCAATGCTGACACCGGACAATTTGGACAACGTACTTGGATATAAACCACGCAATATGTGCGGAGACATTATCACGGGATATGCGGATGAAATTGTTCCAAATTTCCTGCGCCAATTCAAAAGACTGTTTCCAGTGGAATATGACCGTTTCGTGAAAGAGTACCCGAAGTATGCAGAGCTGTCCCCGACGTTTATCGGAAGATACGCAAAACTCGCAACATGCAATCCAGATTGCGTGTACAAGGATTCAAGCGGGAACAAGTTCACAATGGAAGATGGGAAACGGATGGTCTGTAAAGAGTATAAATCTGCCTTATTGCCATTTGCAGCATCTAAAGCGGAAGTCATTATTACGCTGACAGACGATATGACAGTTAAAATCACGGACAATGCGCAGGTCTTGGATGACACTGTGTTTGTATAGGAGACAAGATGAACAGCAAATACTTGGAATTTCTGAAATCAAAAATCGAGACGGCTCCGGTGAGCGGCTTTTCCGTTCCGGAAGAAGATATCAATCCGGCGCTGAAGCCGCATCAGAGAGACGCAGTGCGCTGGGCTCTGCGGGGTGGCAGAAGAGCTCTCTTCGAGAGTTTCGGATTAGGTAAAACTGTACAGGAACTGGAGTTCTGCCATCATGCCGCGAAACATGAAGGAATGCCAGCGTTGATTGTGCTTCCGCTTGGCGTTCGACAGGAGTTCAAGCGGGACGCCGTGAATATTCTGGGATACGAAGAGCCGGTCTATGTACGGACGATGCAGGAGGTACGCGAGAATGCCGGGGTGGAGATCATGCTTACCAACTATGAGCGCGTCCGGGACGGGGATATCGACCCGGCGTACTTCGCGGCGACGAGCCTTGACGAGGCGTCGGTGCTGCGCTCGTTTGGAAGCAAGACCTATCAGACGTTCCTCCAAGAATTCAAGGGTGTCAAATACAAGATGGTAGCAACGGCCACGCCGGCACCGAACAAGTACAAAGAGATCATCCACTATGCAGGATATCTCGAAGTCATGGACACCGGACAGGCACTTACGCGGTTTTTCAAGCGCGACAGCACGAAGGCGAATAACCTGACGCTGTATCCGCACAGGGAGGAAGAATTCTGGATGTGGGTCAGTTCATGGGCGCTGTTCCTTGGAAAACCGTCAGACCTCGGATATTCTGACGAGGGATATGAACTTCCTGGACTCGAAGTCAGAACGCATGTTGTTCACGACGAATTCGGAAAGATCACGGACCGGGATGGTCAAGTGAAGATGATGAACGATTCTGCCACAAACCTTCAGGAGGCATCACGCGAAAAACGTGAGACAATAGCTGCAAGAGTCCGTTTAGCAAAAGAAATCGTCGACAGTGACCCAAACGCAAGCTTTATCCTCTGGCACGATCTTGAAGCGGAGCGGCACGAAATTCACAGAGTTATGCCAGAGGCCGTAGAGATTTACGGAACAATGGACTATGACGAGCGAGAACGCCGTGTGATTGACTTCTCGGACGGCAAAATCCGGCTCTTTGCGACGAAGAAGGAGCTGTCCGGACAGGGATGCAATTTCCAGAGGCATTGCCACAGAATGATTTTCGTTGGAATCGACTATGAGTTCAACGACTTCATTCAGGCCATTCACCGCTGCTACCGCTTTTTGCAGACGGAGAAGGTCATTGTGGACATCATCTATACGGAGGCGGAGATTCCAATCTGGGACGTGCTTCAAAAGAAATGGAAGCAACACGACTACATGCAGGAGCAGATGCGAGATATTGTCAAGAAATATGGTCTCTCAGGCGAACGCATGAAACAGGAAATGGAAAGAAGCATAGGAGTTGAGAGAGTGGAGATCAAAGGCGAAAACTGGATTGCGGTCAACAATGACTGCTGCGAGGAAATGGAAAAGATGGCGGACGACAGCGTCGATCTGATTGTCACGTCTATCCCGTTTTCAAATCACTATGAGTACACACCAAGCTATAACGACTTCGGTCACAACGAAGATACGCAAAAGTTCTTTGAGCAGATGGACTATCTGACCCCGAACCTTTTGCGCGTGCTGAAACCTGGACGTGTCTTCTGCTGCCATGTAAAAGACCGCGTTCTTTTCGGCAACGCGACCGGAACCGGTATGCCGACGATGGAGCCGTTTCATGCCATGTGTATCAGCCATTACATGAAGCACGGTTTTGTGTACTTCGGCATGATTACGGTCGTTACGGACGTCGTTCGAGAGAACAACCAGACGTACCGGCTCGGATGGTCTGAGCAGTGCAAGGACGGGACAAAAATGGGCGTCGGCTGCCCGGAGTACATCTTGCTATTCCGGAAGCTTCCAACCGACCGCTCAAAAGCATATGCGGATGAGCGCGTATCCAAGACGAAGGACGAATACACACGCGCTCAATGGCAGATCGATGCACACGGGTTCTGGCGCAGTTCCGGAAATCGGCTGATTACGAAAGACGAACTGCTGCATACTGACACGGGAAAGTTGCAAGCAATTTATCGGAAATACAGCCGTGATTCCGTTTACAGCTATGACGAGCATGTAAAACTGGCGAAAGAGCTTGACAAGGACGGGCATCTGCCAGCCACGTTCATGGTAGTTGCGCCCGGAAGCTGGACAGACCAGGTATGGGACGATATCAACCGAATGCGGACGCTCAACACAACGCAGAGTCAGCGCAGAAAAGAAGGTCATCTTTGTCCTTTGCAAATAGATATTGTCGACAGGCTCATCAACCGGTACAGTAACCCTGGGGATTTGGTGCTTGACCCGTTCGGCGGACTCGGGACCGTTGCACTGGAAGCCATCAAGGCCGGCAGACGTGGCTACACCATCGAGCTCAATAATGACTACTTCCGCGATGCGGTCGGCTACCTGAAGGAGTTTGACGAGTCTCAGCAGAACGACAATCTGTGCCTGTTCGATGTAATCTGATTTCAAAAACGTGCGATGGGATGCAATGCAAAAAAATTTTTTCTGGCGTTGAGCCAACACCTGTGACACGAAAATAGAGAAAAAGTTATGAATACTCCTTAAACATCCGTATGTGCAGAACATATGGATGTTTTTTCATATGACCTAAATCATTTGGAGGCATGAGTATGCTGAAAATAGAGGGAGTGATAAATGATGAACGAAAAATACAGCAAAATCCGAATGCGATACATCGGAAAAACGGGATATCACGGCCTGAAGCACAGAAAAGTCTACGAGATCAGCATTGTCAGCATGTACGGGAAATTTTGGGTAGAGGTTGGAGACGAAGCCATCGCTTATGTTTCGCTCGCCATGCTCTGCCGGAACTGGGTCGACGTTTAGAAAGGAGAACAGCATGAACGATTGCGAAAGAATTATCGCTTACTGCAAACAGCATGGATCTATCACGCAGCTGGAAGCGACCAGAGAACTTGGCACAACGCGTCTTGGCGCGCGGATTTGGGATTTGAAGCACAGACTTGGCTATGAGGTTGAGGATGTCTGGGAGACGGCCACAGACCGATTTGGAGATGCCACGCGGTACAAGCGGTACTTCGTCAAGGAGAAGGCACAATGAGCGATACCTGCGAAGGCTGCAAGTGGTGGGAATCGTTTAATTGGGCCTGCTGTAACGGAGACAGCCCACATTGTGCGGATTTCGTCAACTGCGGATGTAAGTATTTCGAACGAAAGGACAATGGAAAATGCCAGAACGAAAAGGAACAGCGACATTAACTGCGCGTGAAGAGCCGACTACTACACAGAGATCGTGTGTGGGATGCGACGCATGGGATGATTTCACCTGCTGCAATGCGGCAAGCCAGTTCTTCGGCGGAGCGGTTGACTGCGGGTGCAGATATTACAGTACGGAGGACGTAAAAAAGTGACGCAGAAGGAGTTTGTGCTGAAAAAGTATCCGGATGTAGCTTTAAAAACTTCAGGAGGAGGAGTTGTTGGCTGCCCGAGTCATTATAAAATTCTTCCAGTACCTGTTGACCTTTGCGGTGGAAGCAAAATCCGAAAAAGAGGAACTTGCGAAGAATGTTGGAACCAAGAAATGGTTCTCCCTGTACCAGCCGAAAAGCCGATGGCGCAGATCAACGCATTCATGAATCAGGATGCTGACGAAAAACCGGCCGAAAATGCCGTAGATCATCCACATCATTACAATCAAGGCTCTATTGAGTGCATCGACGCTCTGAATGCGATGGTTGAAGGATGGTTCGACCCGGTAGCGGCGGTATTGGCGTGGCAGACCGTCAAATACATCTGGCGGCATCCATTCAAAGGAAAGCCGGTAGAAGATCTCAAAAAGGCGCAGTTCTACTTAGAGCGACTGGTACAGCAATATGAGTGTAAGAAAAAAGACTGACCGTCGATTGACGATCATCCGTCCATGCGGAACATGCGGCCAGATGGTAGTTACGAGCGCAGGTTCACCGTTTATGAGAATGATTGAACGGGATGGAAAGAAGGAAGCGGTTACTTACTACTGCTGTCAAAGCTGCTACAAAGCGAGCTACAAACACATTGGCTGGTACGACGGAAAAGCTGCCGAACGTCGTGCAGAACGTGAAAAGAACCGGGACCGACGCGAGTATAATCTTCGCTACTACGCAGAGCACGCGGAAGAGATCAAAGCCAAGAAACGTGCATACTACGCAGCGCATCCAGGGCTGTCCGCTCAAAATAGCCAATATTACAGAGCGAAGCAAAAGCTTCTTGCTGCAGAAGCCAGAGAAGGAGGCCCGGTAGCATGAGAAAATTCCTTTTCTGTGTCTGCGTGATCCTCGTCCTCATATCGGTTACGCTTCTAATTTTTCAGAGTGGCATTGAGCAAGCGCTTGCAAATCAGGCAGCATCCGAGGTGGACGCTACAATGGCTGCCGCAAGTCAAGAATCGCTGAATGAACCGGAAGACCCGGAGGAACCGGAGGAAACGGCGGAGACTCCAACAGCGGCAATGGTGGCTCCGGCGGAAACGGTGGTGAATCCAACAGCGGAACCGGCGGCAACGGCGGAAATGGCGGTGACTCCAACAACGGAACCGGCGGCAACGGCGGAAACGGTGGTGAATCCAACATATGACTTAGAGCTTCTGGCACGAGCAATTTACGCTGAAGCTGGCGGGGACGACTGCAGCGACGAAACTCGTATCATGGTCGGAAATGTGATTTTGAACCGCATGAATGACCCCAGATACCCAGACACCATGGAAGAAGTGCTGACGCAGCCGCTTCAGTACAACGTGTTCGACAGAACCGGTGTTGTTTGGAAAGACAGAGCATCGAACCCGGAGGAAAAAGATGCCGTTGAGCGCGCGTATCGCTGCGCCGAACGTGTATTGCTCGGAGAAAAGCTCCTTCCTGATGACGTGATTTTCCAGTCGGAAAACATACAGGGGACTGAGATCGTAGTTTATCAGGACGGAATGTACTTTTGCAGATGAAACGGAGGGACTGGCATGGCAGCAATCATATCCGCCCCGTGTAAAGATTGCCCGAAACATCAACCAGGCTGCCACGGGAAATGTAAAGACTATGCTGAATTCTTAGAGAAAGATGCCGCAATCAAAGCTCAAATCGCACAGCAGCGAAAAAAGCTTGCGCCTACGGCATCTTTTACAAAACGTCAGCGACAGCTCATTCGAGAAGGAAAGAGGTGCGTGAAATGAACTCACTTTCCAGGGTGCTGGTCATCCTTGCAGCTATATTCTGCCTTTTCGGAGGATGCGTCTTTTGCAGTGTGGCAAAACGATGTAGCACATCAACCGAACGCATACGATATGCTCTCGTCGGAGGGTGTGCAATCATGGTCAGTGTGATTTTGATGACCTTGATCGTCACACACTAGCACTATGAGGCCACTGGAGGCCGCGTGGTGGAAGAAAAGGGCCTTGACGTGAAATGAGACACAGAAAGCCAGAACTCGCCTCAAACGGCCACGAGCGGCGTGAGGCGGGCAAACGATCAAATCAAAGGAGAAGCAAATAGATGCTGAACAGAATCACTATACAGGGACGAGTTGTAAAAAAGCCGGAAATGCGAGTGACGCAGAGTGGCAAGCCGGTAGCAAGCTTCACGCTTGCGGTTGAGCGCGACTACGTCGCCCAAGGACAGGATAGGGAGACTGACTTCCTCGACGTGGTTGCATGGAATCAGAAAGCAGAGGTCGCAGGGAAATACCTCGACAAGGGGAGCATGGCAGTCGTTGACGGACGCCTGCAGATCCGCACATGGACAGACAAAGAAGGAAACAAGCGCCGCAACGCTGAGATACTGGCGGACCAGATTTACTTCTGCGGAAGCAGACAGTCGGATGGAGCAGCGAAGACCAGTGAAGCCGAGGTTTCGCCGACATCTGGGGTTCCGGACGGATTCACGATGCTGGATGAGAATGCAGATGATCTGCCATTTTGATGGAGGTTGCAAATGACTTTGAAGTTTGAAACAAGAATTTTTGCCGATGAAAGTTTGGGGAATTTTGCTGATCCAGAAGCGCCGATGATTGACTTGGGAATGCTAACTGAGGAAGAACTTGGGGGCATCATGGACATCACAGCTAGAAAAGGATATTGGGTGTTGGCAAAGCCCACATTTGTTGGACCGGAGGTCCGAACCTATGGATAACGTTCAATGGATTAAGCTCAAAGTAGGAATGTTCGACGGCGAAAGCTTCAAGAAAATCAAGAAAGCAAAAATTGGCGGTGAGAGCTTCCGTGATAAACTGACGGCCGTGTGGTTCGAACTGATGGACTTCGCTGGAAAATGCAACCACTCCGGCTACTTGATAAATTCAAGGGAGATCCCGTTTCAGTCGATCAGCGATATTGCGGTCATGATCGACCGCACTCCGGAAGAACTCGAACTCTGCATGAACTTCTTCATCAACGAAGGTATGGTTGAGATCATCGACGATATGTACCTTTTGTCGAATTGGATGGTGTATCAGAACGAAGCTGGACTCGAAAAGATCAGAGAGCAGACAAGACTTCGGGTAGAAAAACACAGAAAAAAGAAGGCTTTGACCGAAGGAAAAGGCGAGAAAGAACGTAACGTTACAGGTAACGTTACCACTGCGTTACAAAATCGTTACCCTCTTATTCTTAATTCTAATTCTAGTTCTAATTCTAGTAATAAGAAAAAAGAAGAAAAAGGGGGTACGGGGGAAAGGGGAGGAAAAGCGCAGCCGGTTTCCGATGAGATCAGCACTGCTATGTCTAAGCTTCCTTCGATGGTCCAAGACCAAATGCAGGACTGGCTTGAATACAAAACTGAGCGAAAAGAATTCTATACCCCGCGTGGCTTGCAGTCTTTGATGACAGTTGTGGAAAAGAGAGTAGACCAATACGGAGCGCAGGCGGTCAATGATGTAATTGAACGCACCATGGCTTCAAATTATCGCGGGGTAGTGTGGGAATGGCTTGAAAGAAAACCGCAGCCGACAAAACAATCTCTGCGAGACAATGCGCCGCTCGATTACGGTTCACCGGAGGACTTCTACAAATGACCGCAAGTTTGGAAGAACTGATGGCGATTCGCGCGCAAAAGAAAGCAGAGTCATCGTATGTTCCGGACAGAGACCCAACGGGATTTTCGAATGTTCTCCGGGCCGTCGCAAAAAAGGTCCCTGTCGAAACCGATGGAACGGAAATTGGGGAAGACGGATTCCTCCATTGCAAGAAGTGTGGTGGACGTCGGCAGCGCGAAGTTGACCTTCCGGACGGGAACAAGATGACGGTTTCGTGTGGCTGCAGGTGCATGAAAGAAGATTGGGATGCGAAAGAGGCGAAGCGCAAGGCAGAGGAAGAAGCAATGCGAATCGAGAGTTTGCGCACGCTGGCTTTTCCAGATTCTGATTCAGCGATGAGCCAATGCACGTTTGAAAACGATGATATGGCGCGGCCTGAAGTTTCAAATGGCCTGAAAGCGTATTGCGAAAACTTTCCGCGCCTGCGCAGAGAGGGGAAGGGCCTGTTGCTCTATGGAACAGTAGGCACCGGGAAGAGCTTCCTTGCGGCGTGCATCGTGAATGATCTGGTGTCAAAAGGCTACAAGTGCATGATGACCACGTTTTCCAGACTCACGAACCAGATCGGTGCGCTATGGGAAGGAAAGCAGGAGTTCATAGACGGTCTGACGCGGTATGACCTAATAGCAATCGATGATCTTGGCGTCGAGCGCGACACGGAGTATATGAACGAGAATATCACCACGATAGTCGATGCACTGTACAGGGCGCATGTACCGCTGGTCATCACAAGTAACTACACGCCGCGCCAGATGAAGGAAGAATGTGAAACCCGGCGCAAACGGATCTATGACAGGCTGATTGAGAACTGCCATCCAATCGAAATGTCCGGCGAAAGCCGCCGCGTAAAAAAGGGACGTCAAGATTACGCGGAAATGAAAAAGCTATTGGGGGTGTGATTATGCGCGATAAACAGCTAGAGATACCTGCCGCCAGCTGCGCTTGGTGCGCCGGTGAAATCTATCTCAACGACACTGTATGGTTCGATGGATTCTCGACGTATGTTCACGATGAGTGCCTGAAAGAAATCGAAGATTCGCCGGAAGAAGCCCCCATTGCGGTATTCATCAAAAAAAATTACCGGAAATCCACGATGAGAGATCTCATTGAAAGTGCGCGGGAGGACGAACGGGATGAAGTTTGAAATTGTCCGCGCGCTGGATGGTAAAGGCATGATGATGACAGAACATGAGTCCTGCATCTACGACGATGACACCATCCGAAGCATGATTAAAGCGGGATATAAAGCCTACAAGGACGGCCGCGTCTATCGGCCGCAGGACGGAGGAAAGAAAAGTGGTACAGGTCGGACAAACCGTAAAGCGTCTGGTTAACTTCTCGCCGGACAAAACAATCGGTAGACCAACGGACAAAGAACTGCTCTTCGGGAAAGTCATATACGTGCATCCGAAGGGCCGCTTCTATACGGTTGAATTCACATTTTGGAACGGGGCAAAAATCCGTTCCTGCTATACAGAGGGAGGAAACGATGGCTAATGGACTTACCTATGCGCAGCGACTTCAAATTGCCAGAGATACTGAACTGCAGATTGGCGTAGACACCGGATTCCAAAAGGCAGCTGATTTCTTCGGCATTGCATTATACGAAGAAGGCTTCGGTGAAAAGCGCCTGGAAAAGATCGCCCGTCGAGTGATGGAACTCGACGAGGAATATGGCGATGCGTGGACAGGCCGCGCAGAAGCAGATTACAAGCAGGAGCAAATCGACCGGGTTCTGAAAAAGGCATACGGAAAGAACTTCACGCCGTTCTTTGATCGGAATCCGTATATCAAGAAGTTCAACTACGCAGGGAAGGGGAAACGGTAATGTACGAAGATAAGATAACGGTGGTTGGCACTGCTATGAGGCACATAGACGCGGAACCAAACCAAAACGGAACATCCTGCGCATACTGGCGCGGGTTTCTGCAGGGAGCCCTCATGCAGCAGCACGAAGACATGCACGGCATACAAGAGCAAATTGCGGCGAGCATACTCAAAAATGCAAAGTTTGAGGACAGCCGTGTGCGTTACGTGAAAGACAAGGGGGCGAAGACACCGACATATGCACATCAGGACGACGCAGGAATGGACCTGTATGCGTCCAAAGGAAACTACATCCCGGCCGGTGGAAGATGCACGTTCCCAACTGGAATCCATATTGAGATCCCGAAGGGTTACTTCGGAGCGATCAGAGCCAAGAGCGGCCTGCTCCGCAACCACGGTATCCTTTGCTCTGGGACGATTGATGTCGGCTACACGGGCGAAATCATGGTGACGCTGGTCAACACCAGCGACGAAATGTACTGCGTTTCAGAAGGCGACAAGATTGCACAGCTGATAATCATTCCGTATGAGCGCGTCGAGCTGCTGGAAGTGGAGTCACTTGAAAAGACCGAACGTGGAGACAACGGCTTCGGGAGCAGCGGAAGATGACGTTTGAAGAAAAGGAAAAATTCCTCAAAGAAATATGGAAATGGCTTAATGACAGCGGCACACTCGACGAGTGGCTGCCAACGCCTAAACCAAGAATTGGACCAGAACTCGTAGATGTCAGGAGTATTGAATTTGGAAATCCTGCCGTTTATAATAGCAAGCAGAAGATCTGCATAC
>ERZ773147.2470-NODE-2470-length-15963-cov-3.293186_pt1 | contig 15963 bp, 18 predicted proteins | sample MGYA00580851_ERZ773147 | MGnify/ENA primary metagenome ERZ773147 (study PRJEB29015, sample SAMEA2737818) | human gut metagenome | biome: human gut; feature: human-associated habitat; material: faeces | place: China | collected 2012 ... | reverse complement strand
CAATTTTCGGTAACTCCGGTGAAGGTAAGTCATTCCTTATAAAATTGCTTATATGTCTTTTCCGACAACAGCAGAAAAAAGTTTACAGTATGGATTCTGACAAAGAATGTATAGATGTAACTAACGGACTCGGCGGCACAAACATTGATATGCTGTCAGGCAAGTATTTTATAAATGTAATGCAGCCTCGCCTTTTGAACGATCCTATTGATGACAGATATACTGATGATGAACCTGTTGCGTTTAAGCATAAAACAATTATTTCTCAACATATAGCATTTCTCAAAGATTTCTTTAAAACATATAATCCTGCTATTACAACAGCTGAACTTGATACTCTTGAAATAATGCTTGAAGAACTGTACAAAAAATTTCATATTACAGACCGTACCGATTTGAACAAGCTTACAAATGTTGATTATCCTATACTTTCAGATTTGTTCAAGGAAGTTGAAAGGCAGCTTAATATTTATGATGAAGTTTCAAAAATTAACGGAAAAGAAATGCTTTTTACAAAAGACACTCTCCGTAATCTTGCGCTTTGTATTCGTTCAATATGTATCGGTACAGACTCTACATTCTTTAACGGTTATACAAACATTCCGAATGCAGACCACATAAATTTTGATGTAAAGAATTTATTAAATACAAACGAAAACTTAAAAAATGCAATGTATTTCAATATTCTTTCGTTTATGAATAATAAATTTTTGACAGAAGGCAATACGGTTGTAATCGTTGACGAGCTGCACGAGGTAATTAAAAGTTTAATTGTAATTATGTATCTGCGATCATTTGTTAAGCGTGGCAGAAAGAAAAACAGTAACCTTGTTATCGCTTCACAAAATATTGAGGATTTAATGATTCCGGGGGTTGTTGAATATACAAAGCCGTTCTTCTCTATACCTACTCACCGTTTTCTCTTCTATCCCGGCACTGTCAATATTAAGGAGTACAAAGCTATAACTAATATGCTTGATGAAGAATGGGAACTTATACAAATAAGTAAAAGAGGTCATTGCTTGTACTGCTGCGGTAATGAACGCTACTACTTACAAATTATTGCACCGGAATACAAAAAAGAGTTATTCGGCACAGCAGGTGGTAAATAAATGACTACAGCAGTTAAGTATTTTTTGCTTATCATTAATAACAAGAAAGCAAGAAATACAATTATAGGAATAGTCATAGGTGTTATAGCCGCCGTTTTATTTCTGTTGATGTTTACATATGAATCTACACAACAAAATGCAGCACCAATTGCAGAAAAAGCAAAAGAAGAGTACAGCTTTTGGCAAACTCACACTCCAGGCAGTCAAAATTTATCCTGTCAAGGTGAACGCTATTGCTCATATTTTAAATCTTCTGTGACAGATTGGTGCTGTTATTTTGTCGGTTACTGTATTCAGGAATCAGGCTATGAAACCAAAGATTTTGGCTTTGCACCGGGAACTATTATGTGGACAAACAACCTAAAAGAGCTTGGAAAATTAAAAAGTGCCGATAACTATACACCGCAAGTCGGCAACTTAATTTTCTTCGATTACGGCGGCAGAAGCCATTATAAAGCAACCGGTAATGTAGATCATATAGGCATAGTTGTTGAAGTAAAAGATAATTCTGTTACAGTAATTGCCGGCAATGAGTACAATGGCCAAACCTCCAACTGGGCAACTGTAAGTTATGTAAATAAATACATATTACAATTAAACGATGACAGCATAGCTTGCTATGGAGCGGTTGGTTCAGCAATTGAAAAAGGTCTTGCAAATGTAACAAGAAATGTTATTACTCACAATGAAGTAGGTGTATTTTACAACGAACTTGATAACAGCGATTTCGGTTCTGTTATAGCTAATGATAACGGTGCTCTGTCAGTAGGTGCATACGGTTGGCACGGTAATAATGCATTATCACTCTTGCGAAAAGCATACAGTATAAGCAATGCAGAAATTAGCCGAGTAGCTTTATCTTACTCAAATACCGGTAGGAAAGTTATTGCCGCTATAACAAGCGGAAGCGATTGGTCAAGTTATGTCCCTGACAGCTATACTTGCTCATGTATTAAAGCAATGCTGCTTACGAATGCAGGCATAGAAGCACAAAATCAAACATCAACAGAAAATGCGGAAGAATATATCGCAATTTGTCAGGAAAAAAATATCAATGATAAGCGAGCTATCGTTTACTGTGCAGATATATTAAATCAATTTGGCACAGGTTCATTTGATAAAAATGTTTACGGCAACGGTCATAATGGTGTTTTATACGGTGTATCTAACGCAACTCTTGATTCTGTTTATTCTTCTAAAAGGGCTTGGAGTGACAGCAACTACAGCTATGAAACAAGACGAAAGTGGACATATGACTACCTAAAAGGCTTATCTGACACGGATTTCAGCTAACAAGTGTCCCACGGTGGGACACTTGTTGCTACTTTGGTATATGAAAGGAAGAAAAATGAAAAAGAAATTTATTATAGCAACGTTCGTTATTTCTGCAATAACAGTTATTGTAACAGGGTGTGGTTTGAAAGATGATACTAATAAAACAGAATCGACTACTGCTCCTGTTACAGTTGAAACCACAACTATGAACACAGAAAATTTGAAGCAAAGGTTTGAAGAATTGGAAAGTGAAAAACTCAAATATGACAGACTGTTTAATATTGAAGTCAAAAATGTCATTGATAAATATTGTCAGCTTTACCTCTCCTACTCCGGTTCACAAAGTAATAATATTTCTCAGCTCAAAGATTACTTATCAGATGATTATTATAATCAATTACAAACAACAATAGGTCACAGCACATACGATGATAATTATGAGCAAGCTACAGGCTTGGTACAATTGTATGTTTCTGACTATGAGGATAACGGTTCATTTAATGTTATGGCTATTTGCAGTCAGACAATCATATACAACGATGAAGTTTCAAACTCAAATGTAACATACAATTTCAATATGGGATATTACGATAATATATGTAAAATTCGTTCAGTCGAGAAAATCTTTTAAGAGGTGATTTTATGATACAGTCAGATAGATTTTTTAACAAATTAACTTTAACCAATGATAATATACCTGATGATAAATTATTAGGTTCTTGCTTTTATCTTACATCAAAAGTAATAGACGAAACTGCTGTTAAAGCCAAAAATATTCTTAATTCAAACACTCTTTCTTTCGTTTATAACGCTTCTGTCGAATATTTATACCAAAAATATCTTGAAGATCCCGAAAAAATAAAAAGTATTTTTCGAGAAGAAAGAGAAAAATTTGATATAATTCCTAAAAAGCAAAAAAGTCTTTATATTACCAAAAAGAGTTATAGAATGCTGATGTTTCTTAAAAGAGAGCTTTATATTTCAAGAGGATTTGTAATGCAAATAGCAATTGAGCAGTATTATAACTATCTTTGTTCAGATGAATACCTTACACTTTTAATTAATAAGCGTAATGAAGTTTTAAAGGAGAATAGCGTATGCAATCAGTAAACAAACAGCAGATAAGCGTTCAATTGCCTTTATCAACGATAAATAAAATTGAGAGCTTAAAGAAACTTGATGACGGCAAAACAAGCAGAAATAAGATAATTGAATCAGCTGTTGATTTTTACTTTGGCTATAAAACATCTGAAATTACGCAAGATTATCTATGCTCTATTGTAGGACAAAAAATTGAAGGTATGATAAACAATGCTTCAAACAGAACCTCAAAACTGCAATTCAAAGAAGCTGTTGAAATTAATGTGCTTACTCGTATAGTTGCAAGTATGATGGAACTTGACAAAGACTCATATGATAAAATGCGTAGAAAAGCTGTAGAAGATGTTAAGGCAAGCAAAGGCATTATATCAGCATATGAAGCTCAAACATAACGGAGGCTGCTATGGTTGGCACAAGGTTTATTTTAAACTCCCGTTACTTTCATATAGCCAAACCCGGAGAAAAGCTAAGCGATCACGCCTTAAGTGGTGAGCATGCAGCAAATCTTGTACGGTATTGCGGTACAAGGGAAACCGTTGACAAAAACATTGATATGGCAGATGATTTACCGATTACTTTTAAGCAAAAAGTATCTGTTAAAGATTTACTTAATCTCTGTACAGAAAAAGGTCTTAGTGCAGAGTGTGAAGAATACAAAGCTTATGAAACTAATCCTACAAGAGCGAATGCTTCAAGTTTAATGCTGCATTTGGCAAATAAGCTTTCTGAAAATACTTCATTAAATCTATCGGAACAAAACATAGTAAATGAAGCTATCAGATTGGCACAGTTTTATGATGTTAAAAATCGACCTGCAACAAAGAAACAAAAAGAAACTATTAAAGAATTTCTTGAACAATTAAATTATAAAGATGATGAGGATAAACCGTTGGAATACACCGATTATATTAATAATCCGACTATGTCAAATGCCTCCGCTCTTATTTCCATACTTGCAGAAGAGTTGCTTTTTAACGAAGCAGGAAATTTGATAGAATATACAGCCAAAAGACCGGGTGCTTTTAAAGTCGGTGAGCACGGTTTATTTTCATCATACCCTGATGTAGATCTTGACAGAGTTGCAGAAGAAGTATCAACTCACAACGGAAACATATGGACTGACATTCTCTCGCTCAGACGAGAGGACGCTGACAGGCTCGGTTATGACTGTCAAAAGCCATGGAAGGATTTAATAATGTCTAAAGTTGATCTTATCGCAGAAGCTCACGGTATAAACATTAATAATCTGCAATGGTATGCTGGTATGCACAATACAGGTCATCACCCGCATGTACACTTATTCGTTTACTCAACAGACCCAAAAGAAGGCTTTTTGTCTAAGAAAAATATTAAGAATTTAAAATCAGAGTTTGTTAATGAAATTTTCAAAGATGAACGACAGGAAATATATATTAATAAAGACAAATACCTAAACGAGCTAATCAGTCAGAGTAAAAATTCACTAAATAATCTGCTTTCCGAACCTAATAAATATATTTCCGATGAAACTTTAAAATACTTAGTTAATCAAATGTTGACCCTTTCAAGCAAAGATTTCAGCAAAGGAAGAAATACTTACGGCTTTTCTTCACCTGACAAGAAAAAACTTGTAGATGATATTCTAACCACACTTGTAAGCAATAACAACCAACTGTCAAATCTTTATGATAAGTGGTGTGATGAAAGCTACAGTTTGAGTAAATACTATTCAAAAAAAGAAAAAAATTTTCAAAGAATTTAAAAATTAATTTAATTAATTATATATATAGTTATTAATATAATAAAATCATTCATTTAAATATACATACTTTAAAAGAGAAAGCACTTGATTTATAGTGCTTTTTTTGATAATATAATCTTGGCTTTAAAAGCAAATAAACATTAATGTGGACTAATGTTTCGAGTGCCCGAAGAGGGTGAAATGTTAGGAAGAAGCATTAAGGTGTAATAACGAAGGAGGGATATTTTATGGCCGTTGTTTCTATGAGTTATTTATTAGAAGCAGGAGTTCATTTTGGACATCAAACTAAAAGATGGAATCCTAAAATGAAAGAGTACATTTTTAATTCAAGAGATGATATTTATATTATTGATCTTGAAAAAACGCAAAAATTACTAGAGGAAGCTTACAATGAAATTAAGACTATTGCTAGTAATGGAGGAAAGTTCTTATTTGTAGGAACTAAAAAACAATCAGGAGAAGTTGCTGTAGAAGAAGCACTAAGAAGTGGTTCATACTATGTAACTGAAAGATGGCTTGGAGGAACTTTAACTAACTTTAGAACTATTAGAAGAAGAGTTAAAAGACTTGAAGACATTGAAAAAATGGAAAGTGATGGAACATTTGATGCACTACCTAAAAAAGAAGTTATCAAAATTAAAAAAGAATATGACAAATTAAATACACTTCTTTGTGGTATTAGAGAAATGACTAAACTTCCACAGGCATTAATCATTGTAGATCCTAGAAAAGAATACAATGCAATTAAAGAAGCTAGAAAACTTCATATTCCAGTATTTGGTGTAGTTGATACTAATGGAGATCCAGATTTAGTTGACTATGTTATTCCAGGAAATGATGATGCTGTAAGAAGTATTAAAGTTTTACTTGGAGTACTTACAAACGCTATTTGTGAAGCAAACAATTTAGAAATAGTTGATTATGTAACTGAGGAAGACAAAAATAAGAAAAATGCATCAATGGAAGAATTAATTAAAGATGAAGTTATCGATGAAAAAGTTAAAGAAGGTAAAGAAAGTGATGTTTACCTAATTAATGATATCGTTGAAGACGAAGAAGAAAAAAGTGATGATTTAAGTTCTAAAACACTTGCAGAACTAAAAGCAATTGCTAAAGAAAAAGGTGTTAAAGGTTATTCTTCAATGAAAAAAGAAGAATTAATAAATGCTTTAAACTAAGGAGGATATAATGGAAATTACTGCTAGTTTAGTAAAAGAATTAAGAGAAATTACTGGTGCAGGAATGATGGATTGCAAAAAAGCTCTATCTGAATGTGACGGTGATAAAGATAAAGCAATAAATTACTTAAGAGAAAAAGGAATTAGTAAATCTGCTAAAAAAGAAGGTAGAATTGCTGCTGAAGGATTATCAAATATTTATGTAAATGGTAATAATGCTGTTATTATTGAAGTAAATAGTGAAACTGACTTCGTAAGTAATAATGCTGAATTTAGAGAATTTGTTGATGCAGTTGGAAAAACTATTCTTGAAGGTAATGCAAATACTTTAGAGGAAGCTAAGAATTTACCTTATGCTGGTGAAACATTAAATGATTTAATTGTTGCTAAAACAGCTAAAATTGGTGAAAAACTTTCTTTAAGAAGATTTGAAAAAATTACTAAAACTGATGATGAACATTTTGGTGCATACATTCATATGGGTGGTAGAATTTCAGTTCTTACTGTAGTTAAGGGAGCAAGCGAAGAAGTTGCTAAAGAAGTTGCAATGCAAGCTGCTGCTATGAAACCACTTTATGTATTTACACAGGAAGTTCCTGCTGATGTATTAGATGCAGAAAGAGAAGTACAAAGAAATATTGCTATTAATGAAGGAAAACCTGCTGATATAGCTGAAAAAATGGTTGAAGGAAGAATTAAAAAATATTATAAAGAAATTTGTCTTGCTGAACAACCTTTCATCAAAAATGGTGACATATCTGTAAAAGATTATGTTAAAAATAATGGTGGAGAAATCGTTTCTATGGTACGTTATGAAGTAGGCGAAGGTCTTGAAAAAAGAAATGATAACTTTGCTGAAGAAGTAATGAATCAAATAAAATAATTAAAATACCTAGTTTTGCCTAGGTATTTTTTTTATACTTGAAATTCTTTATAAAATACTATAAAATTGTATTTAGAGGTGAAAATATGCTAATTACAAATAATATGTTAAAGAATTTTTTAAAAGATTACTCAAATATAAATAATAAAATATGTAGAGAAGTTAAAGATAAAAAACTCTATAGAATTGTAAATGGTCTATATGACACAAATGGTGATACTTCAGCATATTTACTTGCAAGTAGTATATATGGCCCATCTTATATATCTTTTGAATATGCACTGTCATATTATGGCTTAATACCAGAAAGAGTTAATGCAGTTACTTGTGCAACATTTAATAAAAAGAAAAGAAAAATATATAATAATCATTTTGGTACATTTAGTTATGAAGATGTTCCACCAAGAGCATTTCCCTATGAAATAATTTTGAAACAAGAGGGAAACTATTCTTTTATTATGGCTACGGCTGAAAAGGCATTATGTGATAAATTATATTCTTTGAAGCCCTTAAATAATTTAATAAATATGCAAATTATGTTGTTTGATGATTTAAGAATAGATGAAGAAGAATTTTATAATTTAGATGTTTCAAAAATCGAAAAATTAAGTGAATTATATCATTCAACAAATGTGTCATTATTAGCAAAATTTTTAAGGAGAAATAAAAATGAATAATATTATTAGTCAAATGCTTGCTGGTTACGAAACGAAAAATGTTAATGATGAAATAAATGCTTTAAAAGAAATTATCCAAGAAGTAGTATTGTGTGGACTTTCTCGAAGTGATTTTTTTGATAAAGTAGCATTTTATGGAGGAACAGCATTAAGAATATTTTATAATATAGACAGATTTTCCGAAGATTTGGATTTTGCTCTAATAAGTCCAGATAAAAATTTCGATTTAAGTAAATACTTTTCATATATAGAAAATGAACTGAATTCTTATGGAATCAATATGGAAATAAGTACAAAGCAAAAAAAATCTGATTCTAATATTACCTCTGCATTTTTAAAGGGGGACACATTAGAACATATTTTAAGATTTTTTCCTCGTGAAGAAAGTACTACCTATAATAATTTGTTAAAAAATATAAAAGTTAAATTTGAAGTAGATATTAATCCACCAATTGGAGCAACTTATGAAATTAAATATAAAATACTTCCATGCCTACATCAAATAAACCTTTATGATGAAACATCTTTACTTGCGGGTAAGGTTCACGCAATACTATGTAGAAACTGGAGTTTTAGAACTAAAGGAAGAGATTTATATGATTATATTTACTTATTAATTAGCAATGCAAAAATAAATATTGAACTTATAAAAAATAAATTAATTGATTCGGGTGTACTAGAAAAAAATGATGATTTTAACATTGATGTTTTAAAAGATTTATTAAACAAAAAGTTTAGTGAAATTAATTATGAAGATGCTAAAAAGGATGTATTGCCTTTTATTAATGATACACAAATTTTAAAACTTTGGAATGAAGATTTTTTCAAAGAAATTACTAATAATTTAAAATAAAAAGAAATAAACTAATTTGTAATTTATTTCTTTTCTTTTAGTTCAAATAAAATATCTCGAAGTTCCATTGCTTTTTCAAAGTCTAATGCTTTAGCAGCCTCTTTCATTTCATTTTCTATTTTAATTAGCATTTCTTTCTTTGATTGTTTACTCATTTTCTTGCTTTCCTTATTTTCTTCATCAGTAGTAGGTATATCTTTAATACTTTTTATAATTGTTTGAGGAATAATTCCATGATCTTTATTATATTTTTCTTGAATAGTTCTTCTTCTTGAGGTTTCTTTAATTGCTTCATCCATAGCATCTGAAATAGTATCAGCATACATAATAACATGACCATTTTTATTTCTTGCAGCTCTTCCTATTGTTTGAATTAAACTTCTTGTACTTCTTAAAAATCCTTGTTTATCAGCATCAAGTATACAAATAAGACTTACTTCGGGAATATCTAATCCCTCCCTTAAAAGGTTTATTCCAACAATACAGTCATATTTACCACATCTTAAATCATGAATAATTTTAAGTCTATCTAAAGTTTTAATTTCATTATGTAAATAAGCAACTTTAATATTAAGGTTCTTTAAATAATCAGTTAGTTCCTCACTCATTTTAATAGTTAAAGTAGTAATTAATACTCTTTCATTTTTTTCTTTACATAAATTAATTTGTGATACGATATCATCAATTTGACCTTCGGTTTTCTTAACTTCAATAGTAGGGTCAAGTAGTCCTGTAGGTCTTATAATTTGTTCTATATATTTACCACCAGTAAGTGATAGTTCATAATCTCCAGGAGTTGCTGATACATATATAACTTCATTAATTTTTTCATTAAATTCCTCAAACTTTAAAGGTCTATTATCAAGGGCAGAGGGAAGTCTAAATCCATAATCCACTAAAGTTTGTTTACGCATTCTATCTCCGTTATACATTGCTCGTACTTGAGGTATGGTTACATGACTTTCATCAATTACCAAAAGGTAGTCTTTAGGAAAGAAATCCATAAGTGTTGTAGGAGTTTCTCCAGCTTCCTTTAAAGATAGGTGTCTTGAATAGTTTTCAATTCCATTACAAAATCCGGTTTCAAGAAGCATTTCCATATCATAATTAGTTCTTTCTTTTAATCTTTGTTCTTCGATAAGTTTATCATTTTCATGAAGTTCTTTAAGTCTTTCATCGAGTTCTTTTTTGATATTGGCTACTGCTTTTTCTAAAGTTTCTTTACTTGTTACGAAAAGTGAGGCTGGAGATATTATAACAGTTTGTTTTCTTTTAAGAACACTTCCTGTAAGAGGGTCAAATATAGTAATACTTTCAACTTTATCATCATCCAAATCAATTCTTATCGCTTCACTTTTTTCATTTATTGGTACTATATCAATACTATTTCCACGGACTCTAAATGTTCCACGATGAAAATCAAGTTCATTTCTTTCATAAGTCATATCAACTAGTTTATTAATAATAAAATTTCTTGAAAATGTATCACCAATATTTATAACAAACATATTTTTTTCGTAATCTTCTTTTTGACCTATATTATATATACATGATACACTTGATACAACAATTACATCATCATAATTAATAAGAGCAGAAGTTGCTTTATGTCTTAGTTCATCAATTTCATCATTTATTGAGGAATCTTTTTCAATATATGTATCTGATGATGGTACATAAGCCTCAGGTTGATAATAGTCATAGTATGATACAAAGTATTCTACATGATTTTCTGGAAACATTTCCTTAAGTTCGGCATAAAGTTGTCCAGCAAGTGTTTTATTATGTGATAAAACTAAAGTAGGTTTACCAGTTTTTTCTATAACATTAGCAATTGTAAAGGTTTTTCCAGTACCAGTGGCTCCCAAAAGAACTTGATTTTTTTCATGATTATTTAAGCCATCCACTAATTTATCTATTGCTTCATTTTGATCTCCAGCAGGAGAGAATTTACTAACTAATTTAAACATACTTCCTCCAATCAAACATATTTTATCACATTATTATCTTTATTAGTATGGTAATCTTTAACAAAACTATTAATTTATATATTTTTGAATTCTATATAATCCATTTTTTTATTTAAATTTTATCAAAAATATGATACCATTAATATGGTGATAGTAGATGAAACAAATATATGTTTTTGGTCATAAAAATCCAGATACAGATTCAGTATGTAGTGCAATTGCTTTAGCATACCTTAAAAATATGCAAGGAATACCTGCAACACCTAAAGTTATAGGTCAAGTTAATAATGGAACAAAATATGTTTTAAATTATTTTAATACACCTGTTCCTTCATATTTAAATGATGTTAAAGTACAAATAAAAGATTTAAAATATGAAAAAGGTGCCTTTATAAATGAATATGAAAGTATAGGTAATACTATTAAATTTATGAAAGATAAAGATTTAAATGCTATACCACTTGTAGATGAAAAAAAGATATTAACTGGTTATATAAATTTAAAGGATGTTGTAAACTATCTTGCACTCGAAGATAAAACTACACTTCATACATCACTTAAAAATATATTAGAACTTTTAGATGGAACTATTTTATGTGGACAAATTGAGGAAGTTTTAGGTAAAACAATTTATATAACTTGCTCAAATGAAGAGTTTTCAAGAAAAAATGAACTTGATGAAAATACTATTTTAGTTGTCGGAGATAGATATCATATAATAGAAAATGCTATAAGTAAAAAGGTAAAATTAATTATTTTAACAAGGGGCAGAGTACTTCCAGAAAGATTATTAAAAAAAGCTAGAAAAAATAATGTAACAATAATAACTTGTAATCATTCAACTGCAACAATATGCTTTTTACTTCCAAATACTGGTTATATTAAAAATTTATGTAATAATGAAGGAAGTCTTACTACTGTTAATATTCATTCTTATTATACTGATTTTTTATCACTTACTAAAAGAATTAGTTATACAAATTATCCTGTTGTTAAAGATAATAATGAATGTTTAGGAGTTATTAAAGTAACTCATATGAATGAATATGAAAAGAAAAAAGTTATTTTAGTAGACCATAATACATATTCTCAATCTATAGATGGACTTGAGGAAGCAGAAATATTAGAAATTGTGGATCATCATAATCTTGGTGATATAGGTACTAAAGAACCAATTACATTTTTATGTAAACCTCTTGGATGTACCGCTACGATTATATATGAACAATTTATAAAAGAAAGAATTAAAATACCAAGAGATATTGCAGGTCTTTTATTATCAGCATTAATTTCAGATACCCTTTTGTTTTCTTCCCCAACTACAACTGAAGATGATATAAAATCTTCGAAAGAACTTGCAAAACTTGCAAAGGTAGATATAAATGAATATGGAATTCAAATGTTAAAAGAGGCATCTTCAATTAAGGGATTAAGTGTAAAAGAATTAATACATCAAGACTTTAAAAATTATTCAGTTAATGATAAAGATTATGGTATTGCAGTTATTACCACTATGGATTTTGATGAAATTGAAAAAGATATAGATAGTTATATTAATGAATTAAATGAAATGAGTGAAATAAATTATAAAGCAGTATTAATATTTATAACTGATATTTTGAAAAAGGGTAGCTATGTAATTTATAATGAAAATAGTAAAAATTTAATAAAAAATGCCTTTAATTTACAAGATGCTTATGAAGGAATATTTTTACCAGGTATAATGTCTCGTAAAAAACAGATACTTCCTCTTATAATGAAAGTAATAGAGTAGCAAATGCTACTTTTTTTTGTCACTTAAAAGTCATTTTGTTATAATATACTTAATTTGAAAGAAGGAAATTATGGAAATTTTAAAAGTAGAAAATTTAAAAAGAGTTTATGGAACAGGAGCAAGTAAAGTTGTGGCACTTGATAATGTTTCTTTTAATGTTGAAAAAGGAGAGTTTGTTTCAATTGTTGGAGCAAGTGGTAGTGGTAAAAGTACACTACTTCATTTAATTGGTGGTGTAGATAGACCAACAAGTGGAAAAGTTTTCATAAATGATGAAGATATTTATAAATTAAATAATGATGATTTAGCTATATTTAGACGTAGACAAATAGGACTTATTTATCAATTTTATAATTTAATTCCTATATTAAATGTAATAGAAAATTCAAGAGAAAGTGCAGCAATATCAAGTGCTAAATTATATATTGATGCAGTAAAGAAAAATAATGCAATATCAGAAGTAAATGGCACTAATACAAAAATAGAGGATGGAATATATGATAATGTAAGAGCATTACCAGTAAACATCAAAGGTGATAAACCAACAAGTGGGACTTTAACTATAGAAAATAGTAAAGTTACAAGTGCAACATTATGTATGAATAATTATAAAGTAAGATATGATGGAAATAGTTATAATATTATTTCAAAAGATTGTTCAAGTGAAACAGTACAAATAGATGCATCAATGGTAGAATTTACTCCTAGTGATTCGAATTGGCAAGTAACAAATGTAAAAGAAGCATTAGATTATCTATATGAAAATTAGGGGTGAAATATGTGAAAAATTTTATAAAAATACCGTTATATGTAGTAACAAATAAAGAAATGAAATATGGCGCATCGGCAATCATAAATAAAGAAAGACTTTCTGATTATTGTCATGAAATAGATATAAACAAAATAGTGGTTATACCATCTTCAATTCATGAAATGCTGTTTCTTCCATGGGATGAAGAAATAGATGAAAGATACATGGATGAAATGATTCAAGAATTGAATGACACATTAGTTTCACCGATTGAACAGCTCGGTAATAAATCATATATCATGGAAGTGTAATTGCAAAAATTCCGCCATGAAAGAAACAGTATGGCGGCGTAAATAAAAATATAAAAGTGGTTCGTGTCAATCATTGACACGAACCACGGAAAGGAGAAAATGAAAAAAATAAAAGAATATCAGATGATGCTTAATGAGAATAGAATTCCATATTTAGAAACACAGAAATCTTTTTTATGTGAGAGTAAGTGCAATTCTCCGGCAAATGTAGCAAATATCATGGAAAGTTGTTTCCGGATAAGTGATCTACCAGAAGAACATATATATGCTATTGCGTTGAACACGAAAAATCAAATCACTGGAATTTTTGAAGTTGGAAAAGGAACCGTTAATTGTAGTTTGATTTCTGCAAGAGAAATATTAATTCGAATGCTGTTGGCTGGTGCTGTGTCATTTATTCTGTGCCATAATCACCCGAGTGGAGACACAAATCCGTCCCAAGAAGATATTCAAATTACAGAAAGTATTGGAAAAGCGGGAAGTTTGATTGGCGTTTCACTACTGGATCATTTGATTATCGGTGAAAAAAATTATACCAGTTTGCGGGAAATACAAGCAGTTACGTTTGAGTAAAAATGAGAACTAATTTTCAGACAAAAAATGGGTAGATACTATTCCCAGCATCGCTGTGATTGGTCTACCCATTTCCTAGACTGCTTTTATGCAGAAAAAGGAAAAATCAAAGTATTCCCATTAGATTCCCGGAATAGGGAATCTTTTTTTGTCTCTATAGGAATGGCTCTAATACACAGTTTTGCCGCTACAATAAGGTGGGATGTATATCCTATCTATCCAATCTCTTTTTCTGAGCAGCCGTTTAGTCTACTTTACAAAACAAAAAGGAATTTTCCTGTGTCAATCCTTGACACAGGAAAACTAGAATAAAAGCCCCCTAAATCCCCCTAGGGGGACTTTTTTCGAATGTCCGTGGAAAATGTCTTTCTCCTCCCTGCTATATTTTTTCTTCCGGTTCCTCGATCAGGGGTTTTAAGCGTGCATTATACACCATCCCTGTAAGGATGATAGGGTCAAGATGAACGGCTGCGCCGCCCTATCATCCTTACAGGGATGGTGTATTTATCATGCCCGCAAACCCCCGAAGATCGAGAACCCGGAAGAAAAAAATATAGCAGAAAGGAGAAAGAAAATGCACACTTCTACATTCGAAAAATCAAGAGCATCCCCCCTCAGAAACAAGCCCCAGAAGGTTTTTTAGAGAATTGATTCCCGTGATCTTTATTTGTACAGAAAGGAAAAGAAGAAATGACAAAAGAAGAAAGAAAAAAACGAGTACAAGAAGCTTGGAAAAAATTAAAAACAACCAGTAGAGATTCAAAGGAATTTAAAGAAGCGCTTACGACTTGGAATAAACTTGATACGGAATACTTGATACGGAATACTTGAAACTATATAATGAAGAGTATTAGGGAAAGCTTCAGGGATGAGCTGAAAGAGTTTACTTAAGGAGGTATATAAAATGGAAAATATTTTTTTCTCAAAAACTATTGCAGATAACTATAATAACCAATTTTTGACAATAGGGGATTTTGTTAAAATTTGCGATGTAATAAAAGTTGGAGTTTTTGAAGTGATGATTGAAAATCATCCGAAAAATCGGGAAGTAAAATACAATGTCTATAAAAACATGAGTGAATACATTTCAACAGTGCCAGAATGTTTCCCGAAAGAGGAAACTGATCCGTCAATTGCGGAAGGAAAATTTGATGTGTCTTTTGCAGAATACAAATATCACTTTGAAGTGGTTGGACAAAGTGTAGTTGTACATTGTATGAAAACTTTCGAAGAGTGATACATTGTAATCTCAAGTGAATTACTCAGCAAAAATTCGTTGAGTAATTCACTTGAGAAATAAATGAAAAACCATGTTTTTATGCTATTGATAAAGAAAATAATGGGCATAGAGTTTATTTAGATGAAATTTAACTTTTGTGTGCATTGTTAATACAATGTATTGACATAAAGGAAAATAGAGAATATAATAATATTAAAAAAGAGGTGATAAATATGGCAAATACAAATGTAACAATGAGAATTGATGAAACATTAAAATCGCAGCTACAAGAACTTATGTCTAGTTTAGGACTTGATATGACTACTTTCTTTACTATGGCTGCAAAACAAGCAGTTAGAGAGCAAGCTTTGCCATTTAAACCGGATATGAATACTGGGATATATGGATTGCAAGCATATAAATTGGCAATGCAGAATACAAACTATAACCAAAAAGGGAAAGCTGTTATATCATCTGATGACGAATGGAAAGATGAAACCGAATGGGATGATATGTTTGAACAGATGAAAAAAGAAATGTAAAAA
>ERZ773147.2462-NODE-2462-length-16000-cov-4.763688_pt1 | contig 16000 bp, 17 predicted proteins | sample MGYA00580851_ERZ773147 | MGnify/ENA primary metagenome ERZ773147 (study PRJEB29015, sample SAMEA2737818) | human gut metagenome | biome: human gut; feature: human-associated habitat; material: faeces | place: China | collected 2012 ... | reverse complement strand
TGTGCTTTGGCTGCATGACAATCCCTCCGTCACGGCTTACGCCGTGCCACCTCCCCTTACACAGGGGAGGCTTTTGCTGCGCCATCGCCTGACGAGAAAAACCGCCCTTACGGGCGGTTTTAGCTTTCGGAAATGTAGAGGTCTTCCGCTTTTTGTTGGGCCGCGATCAGACACTCCGCCGCTTCCTCCACTTTGGAACGGGCAAGAAGTTCGATCGCGTCAGTAACGGCGTTGAATAACGTTGTATAATACTTGGGTAAATCTTCCATGTATTTCACCTCGCGTTTTGTGCTACAAAATATAATGCATCATTATAACGCAAAATGCAATACATTTTTCTTATAAATTTGTATTACGGGGTGCATTATGGCCAAATTCAAGATTCCCAAACCTCCGGGTTCCACCAATAAATCCATTCGCTTTCCCAATGAGCTTATTCAAGCCGTAGAAGAAGCCATCCGCGGGACTGACTGCACATTTTCCGCATTTGTGGTAGAAGCTGTGCGCGTGGCACTGGAAAATCTGGAAGAAGAATAAAACCGCCCTTACGGGCGGTTTTTTCTTATTGGGGCAGCTGGCGGCAGAGGTCGCGGCACTTGTCGTTGGTGGCCCAGACGCTGCCGGGCTCTCTGGGGTCGATGGCGCTGCCGTCCAGACGGGTCAGGCGGCCGCCCGCCTCCTCCAGGATCAGGCTGCCGGCGGCAAAGTCCCAGGGGGACAGGCGGCACTCGAAGAAGATCTCGATGCGCCCGGCGGCCACCTGGCAGATATCCAGCTCGGCGGAGCCGAAGCGGCGGAAGTCCAGCGTGTGGTCATAGAGCCAGCGCATGATGGCGAAGCTCCGGTCGGTATAGCGGCGGTCATAGATGGTGCTGCCGCACATGCAGATGGCGTGGCCCGCGTCATGACCGGACACATGGATGGGCCGCCCGTTCAGCGTGGCGCCCCGGCCCCGCTCCGCCGCGTACAGTTCCTCCGCAAAGGGGTTATACACCACGGCATAGCGCACCTGTCCCTGATGGCACAGGGCCACGGCGATGTTGCTGTAATGCAGCTCGCGCACAAAGTTGGTGGTGCCGTCGATGGGATCGACGATGAACGTCCAGTCCTTTGTCAGGGCCTCGTGCTGCCCTTCCTCACCGAAGAAATCGGCCTCGGGGCAGAGGGCCAGCAGCTCTCGCCGCAGGAATTCCTGCACCGCCACATCGTATTTCGTCACCAGATCCGCCGCGCCGGTCTTCTCGCGGGTGTCCCGCTCGATATGGTGGGCGTCACGGATCATGTCGCCCGCCTGATGCACAATGGCAATGATCTTTTCCAGCATACGTTACCTCCTGATGGCCCGCCCGGCGCAGAGACCGGTAGGCTTTCCGTTTTCCAGGGCTGTCTCGCCGCCCACCAGCACAAGGGACATCCCCTGCGAGGTCTGCTGCGGCTCGGTGTAGGTGGCCCGCTCATGAAGGGCCTGAGGATCGAACACGCACACGTCGGCGTCATAGCCCGCCGCCAGACGGCCCTTGCCGGTCAGGTGCAGCACCTGTGCGGGACCATCCGTCAGCTTGTGGACGGCCTGCTCCCAGGTGAGCGCGCCCTTCTCCCGGACGAAGTGCTCCAGCAGGTGGGTGACGTTGCCGCAGACGCGGGGGTGCAGCTGTCCCTCGGTGGGGTAGGTGGCGTCGGAGATGACGCAGGACAGGGGTGAACGGAGGATATCGCAGATGTCCTCCTCCGAGGCCATGAAGTCGATCATGGTGATCTGGCCGTGCTCACGGGCCAGCAGCTCGCAGCAGGAGGACAGGGGATCCTGTCCCATCAGGGCGGCGATCTCCATCAGGTTATGGCCCTGATAGGGGTGATCCTCCGGGCAGTGGAGGGAGGTGAGATAGATGCCGTCCCAGCCTGCCAGCTTGGCGATGTCGTCAAAGCCCGCGCCGCTTTCGATGCGTTCGGCCAGCTGGCGGCGCACCGCCTTATCCTTCAGGCGCTCCACCACCGCCTCCATGCCGCCGGTGAGATAGTCCGGCGGAAGAATGTGCAGCAGCTGAGTGGAACCGGCGGTATAGGGATACACGTCGCAGTCCACGGCAAGGCCCTCGCTTTGCGCCTGCTCCAGTAGGGAAAGCACCCGGGGGATCTTTTTGCCCCAGTTGTCCCGGCCCATGGCCTTGAGATGGCTGATGTGAACGGGGCAGCGCAGCGCCCGGGCCACGGCGATCATCTCCTCCACGGAGTCCGCCACGCCGCCGCCCTCCTGCCGCATGTGGACGGTGACGGGGATATCCGTCCCGGCCACCGGCTGTAAGGCCCGGATGAGATCAGCGGTGGAGTAGAAGCACTCCGGCGCGTAGCCAAGGCCCAGACTGACGCCCAGGGCCCCGTCGGCAAGGGAGCGCTCCATCTGCCGGTGGATGGCGGCGAAATGGCCGTCCTCCAGCTCCGTCAGCTGATAGCCTGCCGTGTCGGCACGGAGGGTGCCTGCGCCCACCAGCATGGCCACGTTCAGGGGCAGGGCGGGCAGGGAGCGGAAATACCCCCCCATGGAGCGGGTGTCCAGCGCCGCGGGCAGCGTGCCGGTGATAGGCTGCAAATACGCCCGGATGGCCGTTTCGTTATCGGGGCCGAAGGGCGCGGCAGACAGGCCGCAGTTGCCGTTGACGATGGTGGTCAGGCCCTGACACAGCTCCCATTCCCCGAAGCCGGGGCGGAAGGCCGCGCCGTCGGCGTGGCGGTGGATGTCGATAAAGCCGGGGGTGACGGTCAGGCCGGTGCAGTCCACCACCCGGCGGGCCGCAGCATGGGACAGCTGTCCCACCGCGGCGATCTTTCCGTTTTCGATAGCGATATCCGCCGCAAACGCGGTGCGGCCGGTACCGTCAATGACGGTACCGCCCAGCAGAAGTGTATCAAACACAGGGATGAACCTCGATTTTTATGAGCTCAGTGCCGCAGGGGCAGCGTCACCGTGAAGCGGGTGGCCCTTGCGTCGCTGGCGGCGGTGATGGCGCCCTTGTGGCGACGGACGATCTGCTGAGCGATGGCAAGGCCAAGGCCGAAGCTGCCCGCGCCGGTGCGGGCATCGTCCAGCCGATAGAACCGGTCAAAGAGATGGGGCAGCTTGTCCGGCGGAATGGGGTCGCCGGGATTTTCCACCGCCAGCACCGCATTTTTGCCGGAGATATCCAGCGTCAGGCGAATGGGCGCGTCCTTGGCGGCGTACTTCACCGCGTTGTCCAGCAGGATATCCAGCAACTGATCCAGCTGCTGGCGGTCGCCGGACAGGGACGCGCCGTTCTGGATGTCGTATTGCAGGGGATGCCCCGCCTCGAAGGCCACCGGCTCGAACCGCAGGGCGGCGTCGGTGACCAGATCGCTGAGATCCAGCGGCGCAAACGGTGCGGCGCGGCCGCTCTCCGCCCGGGAGAGGGTCAGCATATCCTCCACCAGCGCCTTCATGCGCCGGGATTCCACGGAGATATTGTCCACATACTGGCGCTGCTCCGGCTGGGCGGAGGTTTTCAGCAAATCGGCGGAGGACAGGATCACCGTCAGGGGCGTTTTCAGCTCGTGGCTGGCGTCGGAGAGGAACTGCTGCTGGTTCTGCCACGTCCGGGCCACGGGCCGGGTGACGAAGCCGCTCAGCAGCCAGCTGAGACCGAACAGCACCAGCAGCGCCGCCGCGCCGATCAGCAGGCAGACCCGCACCAGCGCGCGAAGGGTGGCCTGCTCGAAGGTGCTGTCCATAAAGGCGATGCGGACGGTGAGGGCGCCCTCCAAGCGGAAGTAGCGCATATGCTGCGTCCGCAGCACGCCGCTGTCCGCGTCGGCGGACAGGGCCGCCGTCACCAGCGGCAGCAGGGTATCCTCGTCCTGTAAGTCGTAGTAGTTGCTGCCGGAGACGCGGACGGTGCCGCTGGGCAGTACCTCCGCCACAAAGCAGGGCACCCGGGCCTCGGACGTGCCGGAGACCACCGCCTGCCGCAGCTGGTATTCGTAGCTTTCGGCAATGTTATTGCGGGAAAAGAGGTACACACAGGCGAACACCGCCGTCAGCACCAGCGCCGACACCAGCAGCGTTACGCCGGTGATCTTCCAGCGCAGCCTGCGGATCATGCCTCCACCTCCCGGGTCAGGCAATAGCCCAGCATCCGCAGCGTCTTGATCTTCACCTGGGAGTGCAGGTGGGTCAGCTTCCGCCGCAGGAAGGAGATATAGACCTCCACATTGTTGTCCTCGGCCTGGGAGTCATAGCCCCAGACCTTGATGAGCAGCTGCTCCTTGGTGACCACCTGGGCGCCGTTGCGCATCAGAAGCTCCATCAGGTCGTACTCCCGGCGGCTGAGCCGCACGTCCCGACCGTTGCAGCTGAGGGTAAACGTGCCGCGCTCCAGCGACAGGTCGCCCCAGGTGAGGGTGTCGCTCTCCTGCAATTGGCCGCCGCTCCGCCGCAGCAGTGTGCGGACGCAGGCCAGCAGCTCCTCCGGCTCGAAGGGCTTGGTGAGATAGTAGTCCGCGCCGCAGTCCAGCCCGTGGACCCGGTCGCTCAGGTCGCTTTTGGCCGTCAGCATCAGCACGGGGGTGGCAATACCGGCGTCGCGGAGCTGCCGGGCCACCTGAAAGCCGTTCAGGCCCGGCAGCATCACGTCCAGCACCATCAGGTCATAGATGCCGGTCAGGGCGTTGTCCAGACCGCTGACGCCGTCATAGCACACGTCGGCGGTGTAGCCCTGCCGGTGCAGCAGCTGGCGCAGAGTGTCCGCCAGACGAACCTCATCCTCCACGATCAACAGGCGCATGGGACCGCCTCCTTACTTACAGCAGCGCCAGAAACGCCGCCACTTTATCCTGAGACACCAGATATACGGTGGTGTCGTCATTCAATGTCACATAATAGCTGCCGTCCTCCCGCAGCGTGCCCAGCGTCAGGGTCAGGGTGGTCTCGGTGCCCACGGTATTCACATAGGCGGCGGTGATCGTCGCGGTGGGGGTGTCCAGGCCGCACAGGGGCGCGGCGTCGGGAGAGGGATCGTAGTTAAAGCAGCTGTCAAAGGTGAAGTCCGCCAGCGCGGCCTCCATGGCCTGCACCTGCTCCGTGACCTGCCGATTCTCCCGGAACCAGCCCTCGTCCGTTTTGGTCAGGCGGACGGCCTTGTCCTCCGCGCCGCTGCGGAGGGTGATGACCGTCAGGTTTTCATCCGTCAGTTCCGGCAGGGTGGGCAGCACCGCCATGCTGTATACGCTGCGGTCCATCCGCTGCACGAACTCGTCGGCCACCAGATAGGTGCCCTCCTGTCCGTCGATGGCCATGTACCACTGTCCGTCGTCCTTCTGGTCACCGAAGCGCAGGGTGGTGGTCTCCTCCCCCACCGTGACGGTGAGGTAGCGCTGGGCATCGTCGAGCCCGGCGTCCGCCGCCTCCACGGCGGGCTCCACCGGCGTCAGGGACGCGGACATGGCGTCCAGCGCCGCCAGCGTCTCTTCGATATAGGCGGCATCCAGCGGGAAGCCTTCATTATCCACCCACTTCCAGCCGTCCTCGTCCTTCCGGAAGCGGCAGGTGATCTGGCTGTTGTCGTATTCCAGATAGCTGGCCTCGGTCATGGGCAGCTGGGCGCTGTTGGACAGGGTGCTGTTATCCGCCGCGTCGGCGGCATCTTCCGGCTCCTTGCCGCCGCAGGCCATAAGGGCCAGCACCAGCACAAGGGCCAGAAGCAGTAAAATGATACGTTTCATGGGGTTCCTCCTCCGGGATAAAACGCATTACAACACTTTAATATACCAGAGAATGAAGGAAAAGAAAAGTCGAAATTATGAATTTTGGCCGAGCCTGACAAAAAATAAGGACAAAAGGTTGATGGATGGCCGTAAAACAGCTCATGCCAACATGCTATGCAGCAGGGTACAGACCCTTGGCTCTCCCTTTGGGAGAGCTGTCACCGCAGGTGACTGAGAGGGCATCCAAGATGGTACGGTGCAAACCAAGATGGATGCTACGGCGACATAGCCGCCGAGATCGGAACTAAAAATATGCCACCGGCATGTTTTATTAACGTTCCGCCCCTCTCCGTCCTCGCTGCGCTCGGCCACCTCTCCCAAGGGGAGAGGCAAGGGGTGCTGCACCATGAAATCTGCTTGACAAATCAGATAAAACAAGAACAGGCACAGCAGATCATCCCGCTGTGCCTGTTAACTGTCTCATGCAGTCCGCTTATTTATTTTTGTTCATTTAAGTACGATGCGAAGGCGCGGGCCACCTCGCGGCTCAGCTTGGGCGGCATGTACTCCAGTAGAGCTTGATAGCGCTTCTTGCTGAACTTGATCTTGATGACATCGGTAGGAGACGTTACCTGATTGATGTGCGTATTCTCAAAGGATGACAGCCGCCGCCGGGAAAGCACCAGATAGACGATCACGGGGCCGACATCCGGCGTACCGGCAAGACAATGCCGGTAGCTGGCCCGGTAGATGTAAGGGAACTCCTGATATTCATACGTTATGGGCTTTTTGAAGCAGGAGCGCAGTTCGATCTTTTCTGGGGATAGCACAAGAATATTGGCCCAGCGGGTGTCCCTAAACAATGAGATACTGATTGGTGTAAGTGCCATTGCCAACATCGTTAGTTTTACCCCTATTCTGTCCGTCTCAGAAGTAAAAGATGCGTCATGAGTTATCCAAAAAACGCAACTGTTGCTCCGCAGAGCATCGTCATTGCATTAAGCGCCAACAGGAACAGATAGGGATCTGCTATAATCCGGATCTTTTTCACATCCTACACCTCATATTTTTCCAGCTGCGGCGCTGGCTTAGAAGAAAATAGATGGAACGTCGCCGCAGGCTTGGATGTCGATGTTCTTTTCCACAAGCGCCGCCCTGTCTTCTCCGGCCTGCAGAACCTTTTTGTTCAGCCAGGCGATAAACTCCTCGCTGTTATAGCAGATGCAGGCAAAGCTTTGGCCGTCAGAGCCGACCATCCTTTTCGTGAGCTTCCTTTGGCCTTCCGGAGAATAGACCCACCGCAGAAAGCGCTGACGGATCACATCGATGTTTTCGACCACGCTTTCCGGAACAGACACCAAGTCCGCGTTCAAATCAAATTCAACGATCAGCTCCATTTTATAAACCCTGCCTGCCAGTGTGGTGATGACCCGCCCCGAAGGCCGGTCACAGCGCCGCAGCGCCGATGATGCCCGCCTCGTTGCCCAGCTGCGCCGCGGCGATGACGGGGATGGCGCCCTCACGGCCGCCGAAGCAGTGCTCCGTCACATAGGCCCGGATGGGGGCCAGGATGCGCTCGCCCTGACGGCTGATGCCGCCGCCCAGCAGGATCATCTCCGGGGCCAGGCTGTTGACCAGATCGGTCAGGCCCGCCGCCACATAGACGCACCACCGGTCGATGACCGCCTGTGCCGCAGCATCGCCTGCGTCGGCGGCCTGAAACACGTCCAGCGCCGTCAGCTCCTCCCGGCCATGAAGGGCGGACTCGGGATGCTGCTCACCGGCCCGCTTGCCCTGACGGATCAGGGCGGTGGCGGAGGCATATGCCTCCCAGCAGCCGTCGCGGCCGCAGGTGCAGTGCTCGCCCTCCAGCACCAGCAGGGTATGGCCCAACTCCGCGCCCATGGAGCGCATACCGGCGTAAATTTTGCCGTCGATGATGATGCCGCCGCCCACGCCGGTGCCCAGCGTGATGAGGATCATGTCGCGGCAGCCCACCGCCGCGCCCGCCACGGTCTCCGCCAAGGCGGCGCAGTTGGCGTCGTTGCTGAGATGCACGGGGATACCGAAGCGCTCGTGGAGCATCCGGCACACCGGCACATTGAACCAGCCCAGATTATAGGCCCGCAGCACCACGCCCGCTTCGCTGTCGCAGGTGCCGGGGGAGCCGATGCCGATGCTGGCGCAGTCGGCGGCGATCAGGCCCGCCTTCTCCAGCGCCATCTCCACGGCGCGGCACATGTCGGCCACCATCTCCTCCGCCGGGCGGAAGGCTCCGGTGGGGACGCTGGCCTCGGCAATGATGTTGTGGCGGTCGTCCACCACGCCCACGGCGATGTTGGTCCCGCCCAGATCAATGCCGATGCGATACATAAGGATACTCCCTTTCATGTGTGATATAAAAAACGGAGGGGCGGGCCGTCTGCCCGCCCCGCAATGGTGCGTTTGCTCAGAAGTGGGTGACAAAGTCGCTGTTTACCGCCACAGTGCGGCTGATGTTGGAGGAATTGATGCTGGCGAAGATGGTGCGCATCACCGTCAGCGCCTCCCGTCCGGAGACCTCCGGCTCGCGGTCGTGGACCAGTGCGTCCACGAACTCGTCGATGACGCCGGTGCCGTTGTGGGGCACATCAAGGTTGTAGCTGGTGGTGTTGCCCTCCAGATCGCTGACCGTGATGGGGGCAGAAGCCTCGTTGTAGATCAGCATGATGCCCTTGGTGCCGTACAGGCAGGTAGACTGGCACTCGTTGCCGTAGATGGTCCAGCTGGCCGCCATGGTGCCCAGTGCGCCGCCGGACATCCGCAGGATACACAGAGCGTTGTCGTCCACGCCGATGAGGTTCCCCTCGCTGTCGCGCTTGTTCAGCGTCACTACCTTGGCGGTGGTCTCGATAACCTTCTGGCCCAGCAGGTATTGGATCAGGTCCACCTTGTGGATGCCCATATCGGACAGAGCGCCCAGCGCCGCCTTGTTTTTATCGAAGAACCAGGTGCCCTCGTCCACGGACCAGCCCTCGGGGCCGGCGTTGCCCAGCACGGCGCGGAATGTGATGACATCGCCGATGACGCCGCTGTCCAGCAGCTGCTTGGCCCGGCGGTGCACCGGATCGAAGCGCATGTTGTGGCCCACCATCAGGTGACGGCCATTGCGCTCCGCCGCAGCTACCATGGACTCGCACTCCGCCAGCGTCACGGCCATGGGCTTTTCGCACAGGACGTGCTTGCCGGCGTACAGCGCCGCCGTGGAGATCTCCGCGTGGCTGCGGTTTTCCACGCAGATGGACACGGCGTCCACATCGTCGCGGTTCAGCAGGTCAAAGTAGCTGTCGCACACCACGCCGCCATATTGGGCGGCCATCTCCTCGGCGCGGGCCCGATTCTTGTCGTGATAGGCTACCACCTGGGCATTGGGGTTCGCTGCGTACTCGGGCAGATGGCGCACCTGCGCGATTTTGCCGCAGCCGATGATACCAACTCGAATCATACAAAAGCTCCTCCTCTACTGTTCTCGTAAATCACCCTCGTCTAAATTATAACAAATTCAGGGGCAGGTGAAAAGCCTTTTTTCGCAAATTGCAGAAAATTTAACCAAGACGCAGGGCCGTGGTCAGGGCGCAGCCCTTCTGCATGACGTGATCCAGCACCACGCCCCGGGGCAGGGCCAGGCGGCTGAGAGCCAGCAGGGGGCCCTTGCCCGTCAGCTTGAACAGGGCCTCCTTGGCGGTCCAGCACTCCCAGAACCGCTGGAAGCACCCGGCGTCGCCGTAGCGGATATAGGCCATCTCCGCCTCGGAGCAGGCGCGGCGCATGAACTTCTCCTCCGCGCCGCGAATGACCTCCACATCCACGCCCAGCACCTTCCCGCCCACGGCCACCACCACATAGGGGCCGCTGTGGCTGACGCTGACGTAGAAGGGGTCGCCCTCCACGCCGGGCTTGCCGTTGTCGTCCCAGACCAGCGGCGCGGTCTCCGCCGTGGTGTTCAGGCGCGCCGCCACGGCATTGCGCAGCAGCACCTCACCGGCGGCGCTGCGCTTGCGGTCGTCCTCGTTGGGGAGATCCTTCACGCGGGCGCGGCGGGCCGCGTCCATCATGGACAGGGCGGCGTCATAGGCCGCGGCGTCCATCTCCTTGATATTGTACCAGAAAAGCTCCATATGACTACCTCCGACGATATCATAATATTATTGATAATGAGTATACCACATACGCCGCGCCGTTTCCACTCTTTTTGTGTTGCTTTTTGGCGAATCTTGCGGTACACTGAAGCTGTGTCTGTAAGGAGGAACGAGTATGGTTTCCATCATTGAAGTGACCACAAAGCGCCAGCTGCGGCAGTTTGTGGAATACCCCAACATTTTATATAAAGACGTGCCCCAGTTCGTGCCCGCCACCTTTGACGACGACATGAGCGACTGGAACAAAAAGAAAAACCCCGCCTTTGAATACTGCGAGGCCCGCTGCTGGCTGGCCATGCGCAGCGGCGAGATGGTGGGCCGCATCGGCGCCATTCTCAGCCACAAGGCCAACGAGAAGTGGCACACCAACCGCATGCGCTTCACCCAGGTGGACTTTATCGACGATGAGCAGGTGGCCAACGCCCTGTTCACCACGGTGGAGCGCTGGGCCAGAGAGAAGGGCTGCGACGAGGTGCACGGCCCCCTGGGCTTTACCGACCTGGACCGGGAGGGCATGCTGGTGGAGGGCTTTGACCGGCGCAGCTGCTTCTTCACCTATTATAACCACCCCTACTACATCGACCACCTGACCCGGCTGGGCTATGTGAAGGACGTGGACTGGGTGGAGAATCTCATTCAGGTGCCCACCGACGAGAAGATCATCGAGCGATGGCGCAAGCTGTCGGAATTTGTGGAAAAGCGCTGCAACCTGCATGTGTTCCGGCCCCGGACGCGGCTGGACTATTTCGGCCTGATCCCCCGGTTCTTCCAGCTGGTGAACACCTGCTACGCGCCGCTGTACGGCACGGTGGAGCTGACGGATAAGCAGATCAAGCGGTACAGCGGCAAGTTCGCGCCGCTGGTGAACCCCAATCTGGCCTTCTTCATCATGGATGAGCACGAGGATATGGTGGCCATGGGCGTGGCCGCGCCCTCCATTGCCGAGGCGCTGAAAAAGAGCCGGGGCAAGTACTTCCCCACCGGCTGGGTGGATCTGCTGAAGGCGTTCCGGAAGAACGACACCATCGACCTGCTGCTGATCGCCGTGCGGCCCGATTACCAGAAGAAGGGCGTCAACGCCATGATTCTGTATCACGCCATGCAGGGCTGCTTTAAAATGGGCATCAAGGAGGCCGAGACCGGCCCCATGCTGGAGACCAACGAGAAGGTACAGTCCCAGTGGAAGGATTTCGACATCGAGCAGCACAAGCGCCGCCGCTGCTTTGTCAAGAAGCTGAAATAATATGCAGAACTATAAATTTACCATCGCCTATGACGGCACGCGGTTCTTCGGCTGGGAGCGCCAGCCGGACCGGGAGACCATTCAGGGCAAGCTCGAGGCGGTATTGACCCGCCTGGCGGGCCGGCCGGTGGAGATCACCGGCGCGGGCCGCACCGATGCGGGCGTTCACGCCCGCGCCATGGTGGCCAACGCCCAGCTGGATGTGAAGGAGTCTCCGGAGGAGATCCGGGACTACTGCAACCGCTACCTGCCCGACGCCATCGCCGTGCGGGAGGTAAAGCCCTGCGCGCCCCGGTTCCACGCCCGGTATAACGCCCTGGGCAAGACCTATCGCTATACGGTGTTCGTGGGGGAGGTCAAGCCCGTCTTCGACCGGAGGTATGTGACCATGCTGCCCTACGTCCCCGATGTGGAGCGGATGCGGCAGGCCGCCGCCTATCTGACGGGCGAGCACGATTTTGCCGCTTTCTGCGGCAATCCCCGCATGAAAAAGTCCGCCGTGCGGACGGTGGACACCATCGATATCCAGCAGCGGAAGGATCGCATCACCTTCACCTTCCACGGCAACGGCTTTTTGCAGAACATGGTGCGCATTTTAGTGGGCACTCTGCTGGAGGTAGGCCGGGGCTTCTGGGAGCCGGAGCAGGTGCAGGCCATTCTGGAAAGCCGCGACCGCAAGCAGGCCGGCCCCACCGCGCCGCCGGAGGGCCTGTGCCTGATGAAGGTGGACTACTGAAACCGGCATGAAAGATTACGCTTTTGACTATGCCGCGCGGCGGCACACCGCAACATTTCATTTTTATCTGTTCTCTGAAGGTATCAGAAAAGCGCCCGACAGGGCGCTTTTCTGATACCTTTTATTCAATGGTTCCGCCGCCCAGCACCTCGTCGCCGTCGTAGAGAACCGCCGCCTGACCGGCGGTGATGGCCCGCTGGGGCTCGTCGAAGGTCAGGCGCAGCCGGCCCTCCGGCAGCGGCTCCGCCAGCGCCGGGGCCTCCACCTGACTGTACCGGGTCTTGGCGGTGCAGCGGAAGGGCGCGGCCGGAGCCTCACCGGCGATCCAGTTGACCCGGTTCGCCGTCAGCTCCCGGCGGAACAGTCTGCCGTTGTCTCCTAATACGATAGTGTTGTCGGCTTCGTTCTTGGCCAGCACATACACATGCTTCCCCACCGCGATGCCAAGGCCCTTGCCCTGTCCGATGGTGTAGCAGGGGAGCCCCCGGTGCCGTCCCAGTACATGGCCCTCTTCGTCCACGAAATCGCCCGGCGTCAGCTCCACGCCCTGGGACTGTAAAAACGACACATAGTCGCCGTCCGGCACGAAGCAAATGTCCTGACTGTCGGACTTGTCGGCATTCAGCAGCCCCGCCTCACGGGCGTTCTCCCGGATGGCGGGCTTGTCATAGTCTCCCACCGGCAGCAGCAGATGAGCAAGCTGATACTGGGTCAGCTGGTACAGCACATAGCTCTGATCCTTCCGGCGATCCGCGCCCCGCAGCAGACGGTAGTGCCCCACCGTCTCGTCATAGATCACCCGGGCATAATGCCCCGTGGCGATGAAGTCGTACCCCAGCGTCACCGCCCGGTCCAGCAGCGTACCAAACTTCAGACAGCGGTTGCAGTCGATGCAGGGGTTGGGGGTACGGCCCGCGCAGTACTCCGCCGTAAAATGCTCCATCACGTCCCGGCGGAAGGCGTCCACCTCGTTGAACACATAAAATTTCATCCCCAGCCGGTAGGCCACCGCCCGGGCGACCTCGGCGTCGTCGGCGCTGCAGCAGCGGCTGTCACTGTTGGGGATCAGCTTCAGCATGGCCCCGTCGCAGTCATAGCCCTGCCGCCGCAGCAGCAGCGCCGCGGCGGAGCTGTCCACACCGCCGGACATGGCCACCAGTACCCGATTTCCTTTGTTTTGCTCCATAGGTTTACCTCGCTGTTGTTTGGGGTATCCTTGTCATTGCGAGGAGCGTAGCGACGCGGCAATCCGGTTCTATTGTCAAAGGAACGGATTCCCACGCCAGTCTGCGGACTGGCTCGGAACGACAGTTTCATAATTTCTCACATAAAAGTGTAACCCCGGCTTCCGCCGGGGTCAAGTGAAATCTTTCGTCAATCCAGATGCTTTTCGTAAAACGCCTGATACGGCAGCGCGTCGCTCAGCTCCATCATCACATGGGAGAAGCCGCCCGCGTAATCGGTGCGGCTCTCCCGCACCTGCCCGTCGTTGCGCCGGGTGTGGGGCAGCGACACCGTCACCAGCGTGCCCTCGCCCTCCCGGCTTTCCAGCAGCAGCCGTCCGCCGTGGCCCTCCGCCACGCGGCGGCAGATGAGAAGGCCCAGTCCCATGCCGTGGACGGGCAGCTCCATCCGCTCCGCCTGCTGCCACCGGTCGAAGATCGTGCCGGCGATCTCCGGCGGGATGCCGCAGCCGGTGTCCCGTACCCGCAGCGTCAGCTGGCTGCCCTTATCCTCCAGCGTCACGGTGACAGTGCCGCCCTTGGGGGTGAATTTTAGGGCATTGCTCAGCAGGTTCCACACCATCCGCTCCAGATGCGTCCGGTTCACAGAGGCGATCACATACCGCTCCCGGCAGACGAACCGCACCTCCACCCCGGCCTCCCGGGCGATGGAGTCCGCCTGGCGGCACAACTCGTCCAGCCACACCACCAGCTCCAGATTCTGCGTGTCAAAGGCCGTGTCCGCCAGCAGTTCCGGCGCGGTGGTCAGGTTGTCCACCAGCCGCAGCATCCGGTAATAGCTCTGCTGCAAGATGGCCTGCTCATCGCTGTCGCCGTTCTGTGCGGTGGCCCGCTGGGCGGCCATGTGCAGGTTATTCAGCGGCGCACGCAGCGCCGCCGCCACATTGGGCAGCACATTGCGGAGAATATGCTGTTCCTCCTCGCTGAAAAACGCCATGACGCCACCTCTTTTCCCTGTCAGCCTTTCCCTGCCTGTGGAGGTCTATCACAGGGAAATAGCGGAGGTTCAGGCACATCATACCAAATGAACAAAAGAAAAACAAGATGTATGTCGAACTTTGTCGAAACTTGGGGAGAAATTTTTAAAAAGGGGCTTGCATTTTCCGAAAGAATTGCATATAATTCTAAACATACCATATGTTTGATATATTCCATCAGGAAGGAAGTTTTGATTATGAGCATTAAAGTTGGCATCAATGGTTTTGGCCGTATCGGCCGCATGGTTCTGCGCTGCTCCCTGAATCATCCCGAGATCGAGATCGTAGGTATCAATGATCTGTGCCCCGCCGACTATCTGGCTTATATGGTGAAGTATGACACCATGCACGGCAAGTTCAACGGCGACATCTATGCCGAGGGCAACAACATCGTGGTCAACGGCAAGGCCATCCCCGTTTCCGCCGAGCGTGATCCCGCCAATCTGCCCTGGGCCAAGGTGGGCGCCGAGTATGTCATCGAGTCTACCGGCCTGTTCCTGACCAAGGAGAAGTCCGCCGGTCATATCGCTGCCGGTGCCAAGCACGTCGTCATGTCCGCCCCCTCCAAGGACGACACCCCCATGTTCGTCTGCGGCGTCAACGACGACACCTATACCTCCGATATGCAGTTCGTGTCCAACGCCAGCTGCACCACCAACTGCCTGGCTCCCATCGCCAAGGTGCTGAACGATAACTTCGGCATTGCCGACGGTCTGATGACCACCGTTCACTCCACCACCGCCACCCAGAAGACCGTCGACGGCGTGTCTCTGAAGGACTGGCGCGGCGGCCGTGCCGCCTCCGGCAACATCATCCCCAGCTCCACCGGCGCCGCCAAGGCCGTGGGCAAGGTTATTCCTTCCCTGAACGGCAAGCTGACCGGTATGTCCATGCGTGTTCCCACGCTGGATGTGTCTGTCGTCGACCTGACCGTGAATCTGGTGAAGCCCGCCTCCTATGACGAGATCTGCGCCGCCATGAAGAAGGCCAGCGAGGGCGAGCTGAAGGGCATCCTTAGCTATACCGACGAGGCTGTTGTGTCCTCCGACTTCCTGGGCGACACCCACACCTCCATCTTCGACGCCAAGGCCGGCATCGCCCTGACCGACACCTTCGTGAAGGTAGTCAGCTGGTACGACAACGAGATCGGCTACTCCGACAAGTTGCTGTGCCTGATCGAGCGCATGTACGCCGTGGATCACAAGGCATAAACATTACAAAGCTATTTTCAAACTTTCAAGTTTTCCTTCTTTTTTGTTCCAGGAAAAACGCCGCCTTCATGGCGGCTTTTTTCCTATCCCCCCTTGTGCGGTCTGCCGCTTTTCGGCCTGCCGCCGCCATATATTTCGTGAATACTTGCGAAAAAGTGCTTTTCCGGAAAATCCCTCTTTCTTTTTCATGGAATGTATGGTACAATAGGTACAAGCGTCGTTGGGCGCGCAGGAAAGGAAACATCCGCATTATGGAAAGCAACGCACTTTTGAACGCGAAGCTGTCGCTGGACAGCGATATCTCTCTGTATGCCCAGCTGGTGGGCATCATCAAGCGCAACATCTCCACCGGGGTGCTGGCGGTGGGCGACCTGCTGCCCAGCGAGGCGGAGCTGTGCCGCACGCTGAACATCAGCCGCAACACTGTCCGCCAGGCCATCGGCGAGCTGGAGGAGGAGGGCCTTGTGGTCCGCAAGCGGGGCCGGGGCACCTTTGTGGCCGACCCGTCCACCAACCGCCGGGGCGTCCGGTACTCCTTCACCACCGAGGTATCCTCCATGGGCAAGGAGCCCAGCAGCACATTGGTGGATTTCCAGATCACCACCCCCTCCGCCATCGTCTGCGACAAGATGGAGCTGCGGGAGGGCACGCCGGTCTACTGCTTCACCCGTATCCGCAACGTGGACGGCGAGCCGCTGA
>ERZ773147.2461-NODE-2461-length-16001-cov-3.659977_pt1 | contig 16001 bp, 12 predicted proteins | sample MGYA00580851_ERZ773147 | MGnify/ENA primary metagenome ERZ773147 (study PRJEB29015, sample SAMEA2737818) | human gut metagenome | biome: human gut; feature: human-associated habitat; material: faeces | place: China | collected 2012 ... | reverse complement strand
AATTCTTCATGTTCAGACTGGCTAGGCTATACGCTTAAAAGAAAGCTTGCCAACCAGGGAAATCCGCTGACCCAGAAAAGCTCTGAAAATCAATGGTTTTTGGAGCTTTTTCTTTTATGAATTCCTACAAAAAGCGTGAATAAATGCTGCTTAAATTTTATATTTGTACCGTTGGTATCCGGTTATGTTGCCTTATATATAAGGTATATCGGGATGCCTTAAGTTTAATCTAATAAATTGATGTTATGAAAAAGTACATTGCAGAAATGCTGGGAACCATGGTTCTCGTTCTTATGGGCTGCGGCACGGCAGTCAGTCTGTCGTGCACATCGGCCGACCCTAATCTGGCGGCCACGGTAATAGGTACGGCGCTTGCTTTCGGATTGTCGGTGGTGGCTATGGCCTATACTATCGGTGGCGTTTCGGGCTGCCACATTAATCCGGCGATAACGCTCGGTTGCCTGCTTTCCGGTCGTATGAGCGGAAAGGATGCCGGTATGTATATGCTGTTTCAGGTAATAGGAGCTATTTTAGGTTCTGCCGTTCTTTGGGTGCTGACTTCCAATTCGGGTGTGAGCGGAACAGGCGCCAATGCCTGCCAGGAAGGAGTTTCCGTAACGGGCGCCCTACTGGCCGAGATTGTGTTTACATTTGTGTTTGTACTGGTGGTATTGGGCACTACCGATGCCAAGAAGGGCGCCGGTAATTTTGCCGGACTTGCCATAGGTCTCTCTTTGGTACTTGTACATTTGGCCTGCATCCGTTATACCGGTACTTCGGTTAATCCGGCTCGCAGTATAGGCCCTGCGCTCTTTCAGGGTGGAGAGGCTTTGAGCCAGTTGTGGATTTTCATTGTAGGCCCGTTTATCGGTGCGGTGCTGAGTGCCGGGGCATGGAAGATAGTTGCCGGCGGAAAGGAATGAGCCGGTGCCTGGCCTGAACCGGGCCGGTGATATTTGAAGAGGATATTTAAAGAGGATGTTTCCCGATTGCGGCAGAACGCAGTGTTTGGGGAACATCCTCTGTTTTTTTACTCTTTCGACTGGTGTACGGTGAGTTGCGGGAACGGGAATCCGATACCTTCTTCATTGAATGTCTGGTAGACGATTTCGTTGATATCGTACAGTACACTCCAGTAGTCGGCGCTTTTTACCCATACGCGTACCGTGATATCGACGCTGCTTGCGCTCAGTGAACCTAAGACGATGAGAGGAGCGGGGGTGTCCAATATGCGGCTGTCTGCATTGATGATGCGTTGCAGCACGGCTCTTACTCGCTTCACATCCTCGCCGTACTCTACGCCGAACACCCATTCGACACGGCGCTTGTCCTGCTTGCTGTAATTGGTGACGGCATTGCCGCTGAGGCTTCCGTTGGGCACATAAATCATACGGTTGTCGAGGGTGGACAGTATGGTGTGGAAAATCTGTATTTCCTTTATCGTGCCGCTTACTCCCGGTCCGTCTATGTAGTCGCCTACCTTGAACGGCTTGAAAATCAGTATAATCAGTCCGCCGGCAAAGTTAGACAGGTTTCCGGAAAGCGCCATACCCACAGCCACACCTGCGGATGCAAGCAGCGCCGCAAAGCTGGTGGTTTCCACACCGAGTTTGCCGATGATGGCAAAGGCAAGAATCATATTCAGCAGAATCTTTATCAGGCTCTTCAGGAAGGTCTGCACGCTGGTTTCAATCTTCCGCTTTTCGAGTATTCTGGCTACCAACGCGCTTATCTGCCTGATGATGAAACGTCCGATTACATAGATTAAAATGGCGATTAATATGTCCTTGCCGGCATCCATTCCAAAATCTATCAGTTTTTCCAATGCCTGTTCGAGTTTCCCACCGGTGGCGGGAGTGTTCAATAAAAGTAAATTCATTTCTTTTTCGCAATAAATAAAATAATATTATAAAATAGGTGTATATTCAGCATGCAAAGATAATCAAAATCCGGGCGGTTGTGGCGTATGAAATATATAATGCGTATTATTTCCTAAATAGAATTAAAACATTAATTTTGCCGAATATTACACTCTAACTTAAATAAATTAATAAAAAATGAACGTATGAAAAAAGTATTAACTTTATTCGGATTGCTTTTTGTGCTGTTGGGTAGTGCCCATGCACAGAAAGGAAAACAGGCGATAGGTTTTGGCCTGAGTTACGGAACGGAAATCGAAAGTATCGGGTTGGGTATCAAGTATCAGTACAATATTACCAATCCTATCCGTATAGAGCCGTCTTTCAACTATTTCTTCGAGAATGACAATGTAAGCATGCTGGATTTGAACGTGAATTTTCACTATCTGTTTCCGGTGGCCAAGAGCGTTAAGCTTTATCCGTTGTTCGGTTTGACATTGTCCAACTGGATGTTCGACATGCACGACTTTGATATTGATATGGACGAAGGCCATGTGCATATCGACGATAACGGCAATCATAACGAATGCCGGTTCGGTGTAAATCTGGGAGCGGGAGCGGAATTTGCACTGCCTCGTAACTGGGCGATGAATTTTGAGTTCAGATACCAGCTGGTAAGCGATTTCGACCAGGGGGTTATCAATATAGGAGCTGCATACAGATTCTAAGGGAGCAGCGTATATTTTCGGGCACGGATTACACGGATTTCACGGAATTCACGGAAGAAGAATAAAGAAAATCCGTGTTTTCCGTGTAATTTGTATTTCCGTGCCTGAAAAAAATCAAGTGCATTTTGCACGACCTCTTATAATGTTAAAGAGAGAGTCTAATGCCGGGCTCGGGTTTGCTTAGGAGCGTGCCTTGATTTTATCCGCGAATTTTTTCCAGCCTTCGGCCGTTTTGTAGGCTTCGACGGCTTGTGCGGGTACGGAAATGCTTGTTATGGTTTCCGGAAATCCGTACCATTCGCCTTCGGAAGTGGCAGGCGGTGTGAGGGCTTCCACAATGACCTCTTTTATGCCGGTATTGTCGAAAGCGGAAAAATCGATGCGGGTGACGCGGGCGGGAATGGTCAGTGTATGTACCTTTTGGTTGCCGGTTATCAGGCCTTGCCCCAGGATGCTTATGCTTTGAGGAATTTCAAAGCGGGCAAGGTTGGGGCAGCCTACAAAGCAGTGCTCTTTGATTACGGCATCCGGATGGTTGCTTGAGGCAGGACCGTATGCGGATACTTCCGTCAGGTTGGGGCATAGGTAGAAGGCACGTGCTTCTATGGTGGAGATGCTGTTGGGAAGTTGTACGGTGGTGATGCCGCTTCCCCGGAATGCTTCCATACCGATATGTGTGACGCTTTGGGGGATTACTGCGGATTTCAGATGTTCCGTCATCATGAATGCTTGTGTTCCGATGGCTGTGAGTGCAGACGGCAGTAATACTTCTTCTACTCCGGAGCATGCGAAAGCGCTTTCGGGAATCCGGGTGATTTGGGTGTGCGAGAGGTCGACCCGTTTCAGCCGGTCGCAGTAGTAGAACAAATCCGGCGCAAGCTGCTGCAAGGTGGACGGAAATACGATTTCCTGTATGCCGGAGTTGAAGAAGGCCATTTCGCCGATAGAGGTCAGTCCCTCGTTCATCACGACTCTGGTGATTTGCCTGTTCTGCATAAAGGCTTCCGGTGCAATGGCTGTTACGTGTGGGGGAAGGGTGATTTCGCTGTATCCTTTATATATTTCTGTCAGTACGCCTTCCTGTACGCGGATGGGAGCAATGCTGATGGTGAAGCTTGCCTGACGGTCTTCTATGCCGATGGTCAGTACCAGCCGGTCTGCCGGAGCATCGGAAGAAAAGCCGCTGACTTGTTCCGGAGTTACAGTGACGGGATATTCTTTGCCATTACTATATACGCCGGTCAGCAGGAGTCCGTCCAAATTGAGTGGTTCTCCCAAAGTATATGCTATTTTATGAGGCGGCTGTGCAATGGACAGCCCGATGAGTGTTCCTTTGTCTTCCGGCTGCTCTTCTCCGGGGGCGAGGGCGGAAGTCAGGCGGATTTCAAGCTGTATGTCTTTTCCGGCATCTATCGTTTTCCCAACGGACCATATACGGTAGTTGTCCGGACCGCCGCCTTCCTGTACGACAAATGTCAGGAAGCGCTGCGATTGTCCGGAGAACCATACTTCGCCGGGCAGCGTGAATAGGGCGATACCCTGCGCATTGGCGGTTGCGCCGGCAGTGGGAGGCGTGAGGTTATCTTGCTCGAATGCCTTGTAGTCTTTTTCGTCATACATCTTTACGGGAATGCCGGGCATCGCTTTTCCGTTTTCGTCATAAACGGTTACGCTTACACGGCTTTCTTTTCCTGTGTGCTGTTCCTTTTCGCATGCTACCGTCAGGAAGACCGCACATACTAAAAAAATAATCTTATTCTTCATATTCTTACACATTTTTAATCGTTGTTCCGGTTGCAAAGATAGTGAATACGGCTCTTCCGGGAGTTACGATTTGAATGCGTAAATCTAACAGGTACGTTTTTATACTACTGTTTTACAGTGTATTATGAAATGAGGCTTTGCCTTTTTCTAACACGGCTCTGACATCTATCCGAAAAGGGATAAGAACAGATCGGTATGGGGTGTTCCGGCAGTTTTGATGCGCGACTTCAACCGGGATTTTCGGGCATATATGTTTGCCACGCTCTCTTTCGTGAACAAGCTGATTACCTGCGGGGAGAATCCGGTGAAGATGTAGCAGAGCAGGCGGATGTCATTTTCTTTCATTGCCGGAAAGTCCTGCCGGAGTTTCTGCATGACGTTGTCATGGCAGGTATCTGCCATTTGTTCGAGTTCCCGGAGCATTTCACTGTTTTCCGAGAAGTCGGTGATTATCCGTTTTACTTCCTGAAACATGGCTGCCTGTTGCGATGATGTATTCTCGCGTTCGTAATAGGTTTTTCCGAGTTTGTCGAGGATGTCGAAGCGGGAAGCAACCAGGCTTTTCAGCCGTTTTTCCGTGTTCTGCCGTCCTTCCAGTTGCCGGGTGAGCGCCCGGTATTCGGCACGGGCCTCTTCCGCCAGCAGCAGGTAGCGGTCGTTGCGTTCGCGCTGGATGCGCAGGCGCTGGCGGATGATATAAACGGCTATTCCGGCGAGGATGAATATGCCGCAGATAACGGTGGTTTCCCAGAAGATGCGGTTCTTCATCCGGTATTCGGCAAAGGCGGATTGTTCCTGGAAATACTCTTTCTCCGTTATACCGGCGGATACCTGCATGGTGGAGCGGGTGAGGGAGTCCGTGTATATGGTCGGTCGCTTTCCGGAAGTTTCCGGAGAGGGCCTCTATCCGGTAGGCTGTGTATTGCAGTTCGGCCAGGTCGAGCACGTCATTGTCTTGCGCCTCTGCCAGTTGCAGGTAGTGGCGCGCGCTGTCCGTACGGTGTTTGAGAAGCTGGACGTCTATCATGGTGTGTGCGCTGTAGCGGGATGCCTTGCGTGCCGACTGTTCGATGCGTAGCAGCAGGTCCTGGGGGATTTGTTTTCTGCCCGATTTTACATAGAGGGAGGCAAGGTTGCTGAGGGCTGCTCCGGCAAGACGTTCGTCTGCCTGTTCGTCGGCAAGGTCGAGGGCGGCGGAATACAGCCTGATGGCACGTTCCAAATCTTTCTGGCGGTAGGATGAGGCTGCCATATCAAGCGTGGCTTCCGTTTCCTTACGAAGACTGTCGGATACTTGAAAATTTTCTCTGGCCTGCTTGAAGTAGTGGTAGGCGCGGACGTAGTTCATCTGTCCGTAGTATATACTGCCGATGCGTTCGTAGAGAAGCCCTTTATTGTAAGGGTCTTGCCGGCTTTGCAGCTGCTCTTCGATTTGCAGGAAGATGCGCAAAGCTCCGGATTTATCGCCGGCATCGGTCAGCAGGCTGTCCGCGAACTCAAGGCTGGGGAGCGGTTTACGTTCATGGCATCCCGCCAGCGACAAGAGCATACATATAATAGGTATGATAAGGCGTTTCATGCCGTGAATGTAGTGATAAAAGATGTTTTGCACAAGTGAAAGGCGGGAAATGAGGAGCTTTGCGTGAATTTCCTGCATTTCTTTTTTTAGGCTTCGCGGAACTTCCTATCTTTGCACTTCTAAATGTAGATAAAACCGTAACACTTTGGAATGGCTATATAGTTTGTTTGTCGAACACTCCGCATTGCAGGCGGTGGTGGTGCTCTCGCTGATTTCCGCTATCGGATTAGGGTTGGGGAAAATACATATTTGCGGTATTTCCCTCGGCGTGACGTTTGTTTTCTTTGCCGGTATTCTTGCCGGACATTTCGGACTGTCCATCGACCCGCAGATGCTGAACTATGCGGAAAGTTTCGGACTGATAATTTTTGTGTATGCACTGGGACTGCAGGTGGGGCCGGGCTTTTTCAGCTCTTTCCGCAAGGGCGGGGTACAGTTGAATATGCTGGCGCTGGGAGTAGTGCTCCTCGGTACGCTGATGACCGTATTGGGCAGTTATACCCTGAATATTTCGTTGCCGGACATGGTGGGCATCCTCTGCGGCGCTACCACCAATACGCCGGCGCTGGGTGCGGCACAGCAGACATTGAAGCAAATGGGGCTGGAAGCCAGTACGCCGGCTTTGGGATGTGTCGTGGCATATCCGCTGGGGGTAGTGGGCGTTATTTTTGCCGTGCTGATAATACGCAAGGCATTGGCGCGTAAGGAAGATCTGGAGTTGAAAGAGAAGGACGATGCGAACAAAACTTACATTGCGGCGTTTCAAGTACACAATCCGGCCATCTTCGATAAAAGCATCAAGGAGATAGGCGGCTTGAATTATCCGAAGTTCGTAATCTCCCGTCTGTGGCGGGACGGCAACGTAAGCATCCCCACTTCCGAGAAGATAATCAGGGAAGGAGACCGCTTGCTGGTGGTGACTTCGGAAAAGTATGCTCCGGCACTGACCGTACTGTTCGGTGAACAGGAACATACCGACTGGAACAAAGAGGATATAGACTGGAATGCCATAGACAGCCAGCTCATCTCGCAGCGTATCGTGGTGACACGTCCCGAACTGAACGGAAAGAAACTGGGCTCGCTGCACCTGCGCAATCATTACGGCATCAACATCAGCCGTGTGTACCGTAGCGGCGTGCAGTTGCTTGCCACCGCGGAACTAACCTTGCAGTTGGGCGACCGTCTGACAGTGGTAGGTGAGGCTGCCGCCATCCAGAATGTGGAAAAAGTGTTGGGAAATGCCATCAAGAGCCTGAAAGAACCGAATCTGGTAGCGGTGTTTATCGGTATCATCCTGGGGCTGGCTTTGGGTGCGATTCCCATTTCCCTGCCGGGCATCAGTGCTCCGGTGAAGCTGGGACTTGCCGGCGGACCGATTATCGTAGGTATCCTGATTGGTACGTTCGGACCGAGAATGCACATGATAACCTATACCACACGAAGCGCCAACCTGATGCTCCGTGCATTGGGACTGTCGCTCTACCTGGCTTGTCTGGGACTGGATGCCGGAGCGCATTTCTTCGATACGGTGTTCCGTCCGGAAGGCCTGCTGTGGATTGCCGCAGGGTTCGTGCTGACCGTTGTTCCGGTGCTGATAGTGGGAGTGGTTGCCTTTAAATGGATGAAGGTGGACTTCGGCTCCATGGCAGGTATGCTGTGCGGAAGCATGGCCAACCCGATGGCGTTGAATTATGCCAACGACACCATTCCGGGCGATAATCCGTCGGTGGCTTATGCAACGGTGTATCCGATGTGTATGTTCCTGCGGGTAATCATAGCGCAGGTGCTGCTGATGTTCCTGTTGAATTGAGAGCTGAGAATTGAAAATTGAGAAATAACAGAGAGGGCTTAATTGCTGATAATTGAATATATATCATAAATCTAAAATCATAAATCGTATCATGGGAACTATTACTCCGGAAAGTATAGTAAACGACTTACGCTATTTGCAACTGTTGTCGCGCAGTTTTCCTACCATCGCCGATGCCAGTACGGAAATTATCAATCTGGAAGCTATTCTGAATCTGCCTAAAGGTACGGAACACTTCCTTACGGATATTCATGGAGAGTATGAGGCTTTTCAGCATGTATTGAAGAATGCTTCGGGTGCGGTAAAGCGGAAGGTGAATGAAATCTTCGGGCATACGCTGCGCGAAAGCGAAAAGAAGGAAATCTGTACGCTGATTTATTATCCGGAAGAGAAGTTGCAGTTGATAAAGGAACAGGAAACGGATCTGGACGACTGGTATCTCATCACCCTGAACCAACTGGTGAAAGTCTGCCAGAACGTATCTTCCAAATACACACGCTCGAAAGTGCGTAAAGCCTTGCCGGCGGAGTTTTCCTATATCATTCAGGAGTTGCTGCACGAGTCCAGCGTAGAGCCTAACAAGCATGCGTATATCAACGTCATTATCAGTACGATTATCTCGACCAAGCGTGCGGATGACTTTATCATTGCCATGTGTAAGCTTATCCAACGGCTTACAATCGACTCGCTGCACATAGTGGGAGATATTTACGACCGCGGTCCGGGCGCACATATCATCATGGATACGCTTTGCGACTACCATAATTTCGACATTCAGTGGGGCAACCATGATATACTGTGGATGGGTGCCGCATCGGGCAATGACGCCTGCATAGCGAACGTTATCCGTATGTCCATGCGCTATGCCAACCTGGCGACACTGGAAGACGGTTACGGCATCAACCTGCTGCCGCTGGCTACCTTCGCAATGGATACCTATGCGGATGATCCTTGCACTATCTTTGCTCCGAAGATGAACTTTGCCGATGCCAATTACAACGAAAAGACACTGCGGCTGATTACGCAGATGCACAAGGCGATTACGATAATTCAGTTCAAACTGGAAGCGGAGATTATAAACCGGCGTCCGGAGTTTGATATGGACAACCGGAAACTGCTGCACAAGATTGACTTTGAACGGGGTGTATTTGTGTACGAAGGCAAAGAATACGAACTGCGCGATGCCAATTTCCCGACTATTGACCCTGCCGACCCGTATCGCCTGACGGATGAAGAAAGGGAGCTGGTTGAAAAGATTCATGCTTCGTTCATGAACAGCGAGAAACTGAAGAAGCATATGCGTTGCCTCTTTACATACGGCGGCATGTATCTGGTGTGCAACAGCAACCTGCTTTATCACGCATCCGTGCCCCTGAATGAGGACGGAAGTTTCAAACATGTACGTATCGGCAAGAAAGAGTACTGGGGACATAAACTGCTGCAAAAGACCGACCAGCTTATCCGTACCGCCTACTTTGACGAAGATGGTTCGGAGGAGAAGAATTTTGCGTTGGATTATATGTGGTATATGTGGTGCGGCCCGGATGCGCCCTCTTTCGACAAGGATAAGATGGCTACTTTCGAGCGTTACTTCATAGCCGACAAGGCATTGCATAAAGAGAATAAAGGTTATTACTACACGCTTCGCAACCGTGCGGATATTTGCGACAATATCCTGGCAGAGTTCGGGGTGGAGCCGGGACCTCATTCGCATATCATCAACGGACATGTGCCGGTGAAGACGATTAAAGGCGAGCGCCCCATAAAGGCTGATGGAAAGTTACTGGTAATTGACGGCGGTTTCTCCAAAGCCTATCAGCCCGAAACGGGTATTGCGGGCTATACGCTGGTATATCACTCGCACGGCATGCAGTTGGTGCAGCATGACCCGTTCCAGAGCCGTCAGAAAGCGATTGAAGAGGGACAGGATATCAAGTCCACAACTTTCGTCATAGAATTCAACTCGCAGCGTATGATGGTGAAGGATACCGATAAGGGCAAGCAGCTCGTGACGCAGATTCAGGATTTGAAGAAGTTGCTGGTGGCATATAGAACGGGATTTATCAAAGAAAAGGAGATTTTCTGATATGGCTGTGGGCTACGAGTGCTTGCATTGTCTGAAAAAACACATGACAAGTGTTCTTGCCAATAGTGCCGGATTAGTATTTGAATAACACCACACCGCCTTCTACAATGGCTCCCTTGTCGAAGTTGGCATTTCTGTTGTAGTATCTGTCCCAGCCGTAACCGCCCGTAACGAATACTCCTAATTTTGCCGTCAGACGGTATTCGAGGTTGATACGGGTTTGGAGAGAATAGAGGCGGGCAGGGAAGCCATAGTCTTTATTCTTGAAGGTTTCTACGTGCTGGTATCCCAAATCGCCGCTGATGAACAGTTGCTTGCAGACGGGCAATTCCAGTCCGGCACGGTAGAAAAGCGCACCGGAGAACTTATCGCTGAAGCCGAGGAAATGCGTACCGCCGCCGAGGATGGTATAGAACAGTTTGTTCTTGAAGCGGGCTGCAAGGTTCAGTTTCGTGGTGTTGCCGCCGAAAAACATCATCTGTACTTTGGTGTCCGGGTTGGCATTGACCAGTCCCAGTTGGAAACCGTCCAGCTTCTCCTTGTAGTAGTTTATCAAACCTATCTGAAGGCCTTTGGCACGGACGGCTACATTCAGGGGAGAGAGCTGCACGCCGGCAGACGTACCGCCTGTGATATTGCCCAAACCGGAAATCTGGAGCCCTTTCATATCATCGCCCACCACATTCAGCAGGCCGGATATGGTGACACCGGAAAAATTGCCGCCCGATATATTGGCGAGTCCTGAAAGCTGTACGCCGGCAGTCTTTTCGCCTGTAATATTCAGCAAGCCGCCTACAATCATTCCGTTGCTGTTATCGCCCGTGATATTGGCAAGGCCGGAGAAGACCATTCCCCATGCGTGATTACCCGTGATGCCCACAAGACCGGAAACGGACAGACCGCTGAGGTTATTGCCGTTGATATTGGTGATGCCCGCTACCTGTACGCCCCGCATACTTCCACCCACCATATTGGATATACCGGAGATTTGAACTCCGTTCATGTCTCTGCCCGTAACAGCTCCCAAAACATTTACTCCCAAGCCGTTCAAACGGTTCATCGCCGAGAAGATACCGAGATTGAAGAATGTGCTTCCGACCGTATCCGTACGCTGTGTGGAAAGATTCTTCCAAAGGGAAAGGTTGATACCGGTTTTTTCTTTATGGGCAGACTGTTGCCTGCCTGTCCGGGCATAGCCTGTCCCTGCCAATAGCAGGGACAGACAGATCAGTGGAAATATACGTTTCATAATTCTTTATAATGTTTCATCGGGCCAGGGCGCCAGTCGGTTGGTGGCACGTAATACAGGACGCTGCGCATCCACCGACCGCAGATAGTTGCTCAGCTTTTTTGATAGTTTCTTTACAAGTTTGGGGTTCTCGGCGGCTACGTCATGCTTTTCGCTGATGTCGGCAGGGATATTGAACAATTCGTGCTTGCCGCTGTCGAAGTAGTACACCAGTTTCCATTCTCCGGAACGGATGGAGCAGGTGGCGCCTATACCCGGACCGGAAGGGCCCCAACTGTGCGGGTAATGCCAGTAGATGTCACGGGCGGGCATTTTACCTTTGCCCGTAAGCAGGGGCAGGAAGCTGATGCCGTCGCGTTTCTGTACCGTATTGTAGTGCTCCACACCGGCTATTTCGAGAATAGTGGGGAAGAAATCTTCTATCATCAGATAATGGTCGCATTTGGTTTCTGCCGCTACTACGCCGGGCCAGCGTACAATCATCGGTTCGCGCACTCCGCCTTCGTAGGCGGAACCTTTTCCGCTGTTGAGCGGATAGTTCTGCCTGTGCAGCTCTCCTGCACGGGTGTGTGCAGCCAGTCCGCCATTATCGGACATGAAGAGCAGTACAGTGTTGTCGGTGAGGTTGTTTTTGTCCAGATAGTCCATCAGGTCGCCGAGGCTTTTGTCCATGCCTTCAATCAGGGTGGCATACGCTGCTTCTATCGGGGGAAGTCCTTTGTCCAGATATTTTTGGTAGAAACGCATGTCGGGCTGGATAGGCGTATGGATGGCATAATGGGCCATGTAGAGGAAGAAAGGCTTGTCCGTTGTCCGGGCGTTGTCCAAAGCTTTCTCGGCTTCTATGGTAAGGGCTTCGGAGAGGAATACGTCTTTGCCATGATATTTTTCCAGTCCGGGTACGGCAGCCAGCGGGCTTTTTCCGCCGGGTTTGTTTCCGAAGTTCTGCATGCCGTAGTAGCTGGCGGGAGAGCCTGCCGCATGGCCGGCTATGTTCACATCGAAGCCCATTTTCAGCGGATCGGCTCCGGGCGTGTCATTAGCTCCGAAGTGGGCTTTTCCGCAATGAATGGTGTGGTAACCGTTGTCCTTGAGCACTTGTGCCAGCGAGGTGACTTGCGTGGTGCGTTCCACACCCGGTTCCTGACAGATACCGTTGACATTCCATTCGGGGTATATCATAACGGAGTCCGGCTGTTCGTGGGTGGTATTCTTGCGTAACGTCCAGCTTGTCACCCGGTGACGCGCAGCGTTCATACCCGTAAAAAGGCTGACGCGCGTAGGCGAACTGATGCTACAGGCATAGGCTTGCGTGAACATCTTGCCCTGCTTTGCCAGACGTTCCATATTGGGTGTATGGTACGTGTCGTTGTAGCGGGTGCGTTGTGTCCAGAAAGGCAGGGATGTGTCCTGCCAACCCATATCATCCACCAAGAATAAAATAATGTTCGGACGCTTGTCCGTAACAGGAGCCGTTTCATTTGACGGCCTTGTGTGTACTTCTCCTGCCATTCCACATAACGGAAGCAGCGCAGCAGATAATAACAATTCGTTTTTCATCGGGAAAAGAGGGGTTAGGGTTAGAGATTAGTGGTTAGCGGTTAGGGATTAACATTAAAAATAGCGGTAAATAATTAGCGCAATATGCTGCATAGCTTACTAATCACTAACCGCTAATCACTATTTTATCATCCTTTTGCTTCCTGATACAGGAAGCGTTTGATAGATTTTTTGGGTGTCTTTTCAAATTCTTCGGGATATATCTTCATTTTGGAAATCTGGCTGTAAGCAGGCAGTTCTGCATTCAGAGCCACACGATTCTCTTCCATGACACGTTCTATATCGTCGTTGTTGAGGCCGTGGGCAAAGGCATCGTCAAAGTCGGGATATACCAGTCCCACGAGCTTTTCGTTCTGCTGTACGATGATGCTTTCAGCTACGTACGGCAGGTTGTTCAGCTTGTCTTCTATTTCTTCGGGGTAGATGTTCTGCCCGTTTGGACCGAGGAGCATATTCTTGCTGCGTCCTTTGATGGTGACATTGCCTTCGGCATCCATCAGGGCAAGGTCGCCGGTGTGCAGCCAACCGTCTTTGTCCACAACTTCGGCGGTAGCCTCTTCATTCTTGTAGTAGCCCAGCATGACGTTGGGACCGCGGCAGACAATCTCGCCGGGGATATTCTCCGGATCGGGAGAGAGAATCTTCACTTCCATGCGCGGAGCGGCTTTTCCGCAGGAACCGGGTTTGAAGCGCGTCCAGTCTTCGTAACAGATGATAGGACTGCATTCTGTCATACCGTAACCTACGGTATAGGGGAAGTCTATCATGCGCAGGAACTGTTCCACCTCCTGGTTGAATGCCGCACCGCCGACAATGACTGTGGCAAAATTGCCGCCGAATGCCTGTACCATTTGCTCGCGTACGGTGGCTTTTATCTTGTCGTTAATGATAGGTACTTTCAGCAACAGTTTCATGGTAGGCGTTTCCAGCTTGGGCAATACACTCTTCTTGATAATCTTTTCGATAATGAGCGGTACGGCTACGATGAGGTTCGGCTTTATGTCGGCGAATGCCTGGAAGATAATCTTCGGACTTGGCATACGGGTGAGGTAGTAGATGTGGCAACCTACGGAGAACTCATACAGGAATTCGAATGCCAATCCGTACATATGAGCCATCGGCAGCATGCATACCAGTTTGTCGCCGGCTTTCAGCGGCAGTACTTCGAAAGCGAATCGGGTGTTGGACCACAGGCTGCGATAGGGGAGCATTACGCCTTTCGAGTAACTGGTAGTACCGGAAGTATAGTTAATGACCGCCAGCTCTTCGGGTTGGTCTTTGTGATAGTCGATGTGTTCCTTACGGAAGTTCTTGGGAAATTTCTTGCCGAATATCTCGTTGAGGTGATCGCGGGCGTAGGTAACCCGTTCGTTGCGTGATACCAGTAAGGTGAAGTCCGTCATCATGAAGATACCTTCGAGCAACGGCATGGCGCTTTCGTTGAGATTTTCCCACACCTGGTCGCCTACAAAAAGAAGCTTGGCCTCGGAGTGGTTGACGATGTTATGCACATTGTCCGCCTTGAATTCGTGAAGAATGGGCACGATGACCGCACCATACGTCAGGGTAGCGAGGAAAGTGACTCCCCAATGCGAACTGTTACGTCCGCAGACGGCGATTTTATCGCCTTTTCTGATGCCGCTCGCTTCAAAGATGATATGCAGTTTTTCTATTTTGCGGGCTACATCCTTGTATTGCAGGGTGGCTCCCTTATAATCGGTCAGGGCATCCAGGTCCCAGTTTTCCTTTATACTATTCTCTATATAGGCGATAAAACTTTGTTCCATTATATATTGCACATTTAGTTGAAAATTGTGCAAATATAAGGGTTTATGTAGAGAATACAAACTTTTAGGGGGAAAAAGCATTTTATGCAAATTCCCCCTTTGAGCCTATTTATTGTTATCCAGATACCAGCGGTACATCCGCTCTACACCTTCTTCGATGTCTATTTTATGATGCCAGCCCAATGCGTGCAGCTTACTCGGGTCGGTGAGTTTGCGCATGGTCCCATCGGGTTTGGAAGTGTCGAAGGTCAGCTTTCCGCGATAACCCACAACGTTGACAATCAGTTCGGCAAGCCGGCGGATAGTAATTTCCTTACCTGTGCCGATGTTGATGTGGCAGTTGCGGATGTCCTTGTCTCCGGGTTGGCAGGTGTCTTTGAAGTCTACGTGCTCCATGACGAATACGCTGGCATCCGCCATTTCCTCGCTCCAGAGGAATTCGCGCAGCGGCGTTCCCGTACCCCAAAGCCGGACTTCTTCTTCGCTGATGCCGTATTTGGAAAGTATGTTCAGTATCTCTCCGTTGCTGTTGCTGCCATTGATTCCCTCTACCGGACGCAGGTTCATGTCACGGCGTACGGCATCCCAGTCGCCTTGTTGCAGGCAGTGGGCCAGGTGTATCTTGCGAATCATGGCAGGAAGTACGTGGCTGCGTTCCAGGTCGAAGTTGTCGTTGGGACCGTAGAGGTTGGTGGGCATGACGGCAATGTAGTTCGTGCCGTATTGCAGGTTGAAGCTTTCGCACATTTTCAATCCGGCAATTTTGGCAATGGCGTACGGTTCGTTGGTGTACTCCAGGGGTGAGGTGAGGAGTACGTCTTCTTTCATCGGCTGTTCGGCATCACGCGGATAGATACAGGTGCTGCCCAGAAAGAGCAGTTTCTTGACATTGTGGCGGAAACTTTCGCCTATGACATTCTGCTGTATCTGGAGATTCTTGTAAATGAAATCGGCACGGTAGATGCTGTTTGCCATGATACCGCCCACGAAAGCAGCGGCAAGGAATACGTATTCCGGCTGTTCCTCATCGAAGAAACGGCGGACGGCAACACCGTCCAGCAGGTCGAGTTCTTTGTGGGTTCTGCCCACGAGATTGGTATAGCCTTTCTCTTGCAGGTTTTTCCAGATAGCAGAGCCTACCAGTCCGCGATGCCCTGCGATGTATATTTTTGCGTTCTTGTGTAACATTGTTATAAAATGGATTGGTTTCAGACAGAAGAACAAAAGAACATATTCGGTTTATACTCTTTTATTTTCTCATATATATGTTCTTTTGTTCTTCTGTCTGAAAAATTAAATTATCTGTTTCAGTCTTCTTTGCTTCTCAAATGCAGTTTCCGTACAAACTTCATGTCATGTTCCGCCATGATGTGTACCAACTCCTCAAAGCTTGTCTGCTGCGGATTCCAGCCCAGTAACGTTTTGGCTTTGGTAGGGTCTCCCAGCAACTGTTCCACTTCGGAAGGACGGAAATATTTGGGATCCACCTCTACCAGTACCTTACCGGTTTGGCTGTCAATACCCTTCTCGTTCACGCCTTCGCCTTCCCAGCGCAGTTCTATGCCGGCTTCCTTAAAGG
>ERZ773147.2460-NODE-2460-length-16005-cov-45.415486_pt1 | contig 16005 bp, 15 predicted proteins | sample MGYA00580851_ERZ773147 | MGnify/ENA primary metagenome ERZ773147 (study PRJEB29015, sample SAMEA2737818) | human gut metagenome | biome: human gut; feature: human-associated habitat; material: faeces | place: China | collected 2012 ... | reverse complement strand
CTGCCGCCTCCCTGCACTCTTGCATATGATGCTCATTATAAATTGGGCGATGGAGCCCGTCAAGAAAAGGCGAACAAAATTTCTACACTTTTGATTTTTCAGAAAAAGCCGGATTTTTTCTGTCCCGCAGGGCGGTATTCGCGGTAAGCTGCGACATAGAAAGCCGTGCGGGACACGGGCCCGCCGCTGAAAAGAGAAAGGAGCCATCCTCATGACGTACAGCTTTGACGAGATCGTTGGCCGTCGCCATACCAACGCCCTGAACACCGACGGCTTCCGGGGCTGCATTGTCCACGCGGCGGAATACGCCGGAAATGCACCCGCGCATTGCCTGCGTGACCGGAGAAGAACAAGCGAAAAGCCGCCCAACGGGCGGCTTTTTCCTGCGTACTCACCGGCGGCAGGGGTGAGACTATTTCTACTTTAGCACGATGGAGCGGCCAATGCAAGAAAAAAATGAGGCTTTGCAGCTATTTCTCCGCGATTCCACATTTTGACGGTGAAATCAGGCAAAATATTGACGAATCGAACCATTGACATCACTTTTCGCGGAGCGTAGGATAGGAGCATATTTTTGAAAATGGGAGATGGCGGGATGAAGTACATTTTTGTGACCGGCGGCGTGGTGTCCGGTCTGGGCAAGGGCATCTGCGCGGCGTCGCTGGGACGGCTGCTGAAGCAGTGCGGCCTGCGGGTGCGCAACCAGAAGTTCGACCCCTATTTCAACGTGGACCCGGGCACCATGAGCCCCTATCAGCACGGCGAGGTGTTCGTCACCGACGACGGCGCGGAGACGGATCTGGACCTGGGACACTATGAGCGCTTCGTGGATGAGGCACTGACCGGCGACAGCTCCGTTTCCTCCGGAAAGATCTTCTGGTCGGTGCTGAACCGGGAACGGCAGGGCGGCTATCTGGGCGGCACGGTGCAGATCATCCCCCATGTGACCGACGAGATCAAGCGGCGGTTGTACGCCATGGATGACGGACAGACGGACGTGGTCATCGCGGAGATCGGCGGCACGGTGGGTGACATCGAGAGCCAGCCGTATCTGGAGGCCATCCGTCAGGTGGCGGCGGAGCAGGGACGGGAAAACGTGCTGTATATCCACGTGCCGCTGGTGGTCTCCATCCCCGGCAGCGGCGAGCTGAAGAGCAAGCCCACACAGCACTCCGTGAAGGAGCTGCTGAGCGTGGGAATCCAGCCGGATATCCTGGTGTGCCGCACCGACAGCCCGCTGCCGGAGGACATGCGGAAGAAGATCGCACTGTTCTGCAATGTCAGTAAGGACTGCGTCATCCCCAACCTGACGGCGTCCACCCTGTATGAGGTGCCCCTGCTGCTGAATCGGGAGGGGCTGTGCCGGGTGGTGTGCCGCATGCTGGGACTGGGCGTCGGCGAGCCGGATATGCGGCACTGGCAAGAGCTGGTGACACAGATACACGCGGCGGAGCAGCGTCATGTGACCATCGCGCTGGTGGGCAAATACACGGAGCTGCACGACGCCTATCTCAGCGTGGCGGAGTCGCTGTTCCACGCGGGGACCGCCTGCGGCGCACAGGTGGACATCCAGTGGGTGGACTCACAGCACCTGACGGCGGAAAACCTCACGGAAACGCTCTGCGGGTGCAGCGGCATACTGGTGCCCGGCGGCTTCGGTGACCGGGGCATTGAGGGGATGATCCTGGCGGCACAGTACGCGCGGGAGAAGGGTATCCCCTATCTGGGCATCTGCCTGGGGATGCAGATCGCGGTCATCGAATTTGCGCGGCACGCAGCCGGGTGGGCGGATGCCCACAGCGCAGAGTTCAGCGCCGTGACGGCACATCCGGTCATCGACCTGATGCCGGACCAGGTGGGCGTGACCGCCAAGGGCGGTACCATGCGGCTGGGCAAGTATCCCTGCGTGCTGGCGGAGGGAACAAAGGCCCGGGAGGCCTACGGCCAGCGGGAGATATGGGAACGCCACCGTCACCGGTATGAGTGCAGCAACGTGTTCCGGCCGGAGCTGGAGGCCGTGGGCCTGCGGGTAGCGGGTACATCGCCGGACGGCCATCTGGTGGAGATGGTGGAGATAGCGGACCACCCGTGGTTCGTGGGCTGCCAGTTCCACCCGGAGTTCAAGAGCCGGCCGGACCGGCCCCATCCCCTGTTCCGCGGCTTTGTGGCGGCGGCGCTGGCACAGCAATAAGGAGGCACAAAAAGGCCCGCCCCGCAGGGGCGGGCCTTTGCGCTCAGCGCATCAGGGCTGCATGGCCGCGGCGGTGGCCGGGTCGAGATAGTACTTCCCGTCGCCTCCCAGGTAGTAGATGTTCTGGATAAAGCCGTGGAGGTCGTACTCCACCTTCGTGTTTGGCTCGGCCAGCACATCGCCGTACATCAGCACGGGATCGATATCCTCCCGGCTGTTGATCTCCTCCTCGGTCAGATCACCGCCCTTTTCAACGGTGCGGTTCAAGTTGGCGTCGTAGTAGACCACGGAGTAGTCCTGCATCCACATGGGAACATAGACCACCTTTGTGACGGTCTGCCCGTCCTCCTCGGGCTGGGAGATTCCCTCCACCGGCGGTACGTCATCCTCATCGGTGGGCAGGGTCTGGACGCCGCAGGCGGCCAGCGCCGTAAGCAGGGCCAGCAGCGCCGCGATCACAGCATACTTTTTCATATTCATTCGCTCCTTTCGCTTCGATACACGCTCTCCGCCATAGACAGCAGTTCGCTCTGTGTCTCGCCGCCGGTGAGCAGGAAGAAGCAGTTGGCCTGCTCATCCACCCATACCAGCGCCGATGCGCCCTCCGGGATGGACACCTGATGGAAATGCACGGGGTCGCTTCCCCGATAGAACCACAGGCCGCAGCCGTGCTGCACCTGCGGAGAGGCGCCCTTTGCGGGTAATATGCGGTATAGCCGGGCGGACAGGCCATGTACGGTCACATTCTCCGTCTCGTAGTCCTCCGGCTCGCCCGCCCCGCCCGTGGGACGCTGCCCCGTCTCCGTGGAGGAGAGGCCGCCGGTGCTGTTGCTTCGCAGCTCCACGCTGATGGGCTCGTCGCCGGTCATGGGCACGGCCTCAAACAGCAGATCGCCCTGTGAGGACGTCCAGCGCATGACCCGGATGCCGTTCTCCCTGCCAGTAAAGTCGCCCGACAGGACATAGCCCAGCGGGGCGGTGGGGGTGTAGTCCTGCACCGTGCCCCCGGCGTCCGCCGGGGTGATGCGGTAGGCTGTCACCAGCTCCGTTATCTGCACGAACCAGCGGCTCACCGCCGCCCGCGCCACTGGACTGGCCGCCAGTATTACCCCGCAGGACAGGCACACCGTCACCAGCGCGGCCGCTGTTCTCTGCCACATTCTCCGGCGGCTCTGCCGCCGCGCGCCCTGTTGTACCACCGGCTCCATCCGCCGGGTGAACTCCGGCGAAGGCGGGGCGCCGGTCTCCGGCAGCTCAGATGCCAGCAGTGCCGCCATCCGCTGCGCGCCCTGCCGCAGCGCACGTTCGTATGTGATATCTGTCATACAGTCAATCCTTCCTTTTCCAGCTCCTGCCGCAGCGCGGCCTTAGCCCGCTGCAGAAGCTTCTGGGCCGCGGCAAAGGACAGCTCCAGCAGGGACGCCGTCTCACGGGTGCTGTAGCCGCAGCCGTAGCGCAGCAGCAGCGCCTCGCGGCAGCGGGGCGGCAAGCGCCCCATAGCGTCGGCCACCGGGTCGCCGCAAGGCGGCGGCGTGACCAGAACGGTGTTCTCGTCAAAGGGCACGCCGTCACGGCGGGCCTGCTGCCGCAGGATGTCGATGCATTTGCGCTCCACGGTCACCACCAGATAGGCCTCCAGCTGCGTCTCCGGCAGCTTCGCCAGCCGGGAAAAGCGCTCCGCCAGTGCCAGGAACGATTGCTGCACCGCGTCCTCGGCGTCCGCCTGAGCGGACAGCCTCCGCCGCGCCAACGCCAGCATCCGCCCGCAGCAGGCGCGGTATACGTCCTCAAAGAGCCGCCGCTCCTCCGCGCTCTCCAGCGCCGTCATGCACACCGTCAAACGCCCACCTCCCCGCAGCTTGTTGCATTCATCATAACACAGGCGGCCGCCCTGTGTCATCACTATATAAACGCCGCAGCGGAGCAAATGCGGACAGGAAAACCGAAAATTTTTTCAAAAAACGCGTTTCCCTATGGAAAAAGGACGCCGGGGCGTCCTTTTCGGGTAAGACTGTTCATACATATACAGAAGGCGATGCTGGCTACACCATGACGAACATATTATAATGCTTCATCAGGCGGATATCCTCCTTGGATATCTTCAGCTCCTGGACCAGCGCCTTGTCGATGGAAAGCGGTGTTTTGCTGAGAAGGCGCTTGGCGGCGGAGGGCATCAGCGGGCGGCAGGAGATGCCATAGGTCAGCACCCACTTCCGGTCGTCATCCATGTAGGGCTGGGGAATGCCGATCTGGTATTTGTCCATGGGCATATCGTCATTCTGGAACAGCATGGCGCTGAACGCCTCGTAGTGGGTCAGGGTGCCGTGGTAGGTGCTCTCACAGACCCGATAGTGGGCCAGGTCCTTGATGTTCATGTACATGAGCACCTCGGCCGTGCTGCTCTCCTCCGTGGGGAATATATCGATCACGGTGCACTGGGCGCGGTTGACCCGGCCGTCGAAGAAGTACATATATAATTGGGAGACCTCCCGGAAAAAGGCGGGCACCTCCGCGTTGTACTCCTGGTCAATATCCGGTGTATTGCGGTACAGCAGATCATAGATGCTGACCTTCAGGGCGTTGGCGATGTCGTAAAGCGTGGCAATATCCACGGAGATCTGTCCGTTCTCGTACTTGGAGATGGCCGAACGGGTCTTGTAGATGGCCTGAGCCAGCTCGTCCATCGACATACCCCGGCTTTTGCGGGCGTAGCGGATGCGGCTGCCGACTTCTCTTGTGATATTCTCTCTTGCAGTGTCCATAGGTGATTTCCTCAAAATCAATTCAGGCTCATTTTTTCACTGGTTTTTAACGATTATAGCAAAATACGTCAAATATGTCAACAAACGTTCCGCTCAGGAAACATAATTTGCACAAATTGTTCCGCAGGGGGAACAGGCGGCAAATTGCCACCCGGTCCATTTTCCGTTATAATGGCAACTAAGGTAAACTTTACGTACGCAAAACTGTGCAAAATCACAATAATACTACGTTGAAATTGGAGAGGTGTACAAAATGAAGGTCAAAGCTGATACGTTGTTTTATGGCGGCAAGATCTACACGATGGAAGCGCCGGGCGTCTGCAAGGAAGCAGTGGTGCTGAAGGACGGCAAATTTGCCTATGTGGGCACGAAGGAGGAGGCGCTGGAGCACTTTGACTGCGCAAAGTGCATTGATCTGCAGGGCAAAACTGTGCTGCCCGGCATGGGCGACTCCCACCTGCACTTCTTCGCTTTCTGCCAGACCTATACCACGGTGGACCTGGGCGGCGCCACCTCCCGCGCCGAGGCACTGCAGCTGCTGCGTGACCGCGCGGCGGAGACGCCCAAGGGTGAGTGGATCAAGGGCTCCAACTTTGACCAGTCCAAGTGGAAGGACTGCGAGGACCGACTGCCCACTCGTCTGGACCTGGACGAGGCCAGCACCGATCACCCCATCGTCATCAAGCGCGTGTGCCTGCATACAGCAGTGGCCAACACCATGGCGCTGGAGAAGGCCAACATTACCAACGGCTACGTGTACGGCCCCGGCGGCCTGGTGGAGTTGGACGCTGACGGCAATCCAAACGGCATTTTCCGTGAGCAAGCCTCCAAAATTTATGATAACCTGATCCCCGACCCGTTCCTGGTGCCCGCCACCCGCGAGAAGTGCATGAAGAAGGGTCTGGCGCTGGCCTCCAGCCTGGGCGTGACCATGATGCACACCTACGCCGCGGAGATCTGGCACTATGACGAGGACTTCGCCGACTATGTGGCCCGCAGCGACCGCGGCGAGCTGCCGGTGCGTATGGCCGTGTGCCTGGACTATATGTTCGACCCGGAAAACCTGACACCCGAGCAGCGGAATGATCCCTACCGCGCCGCACGTATGGGCAGCTTCAAGAGCTTCTCTGACGGCTCCCTGGGCTCCCGTTCCGCCAAGCTGTACACCGACTACGCGGACGATCCCGGCAACACCGGCATTCTGGTCATCAGCCCCGAAGACCTGGCCAAGAGAATGTACAAGGCATACCGCCACGGCTTGCAGCCCGCCACCCACTGCATCGGCGACAAGGCGCTGGAGGTCACTCTGGACGCGGTGGAGTACTGCCTGCAGCAGGGGCTGAAGGATGGCATGACGCCGGAGGAGCAGGCCAAGCGTCTCCCCTTCCGCATCATCCACGCCCAGATGGCCACGCCGGAGCTGATCGAGCGCATGAAGAAGCTGCCGATCGTGCTGGATATCCAGCCCACGTTCCTGATGACCGACCTGCACTGGATCGAGGAGCGCGTAGGCAAGGAACGCGCCGTGCTGAGCTATCCCTGGAAGACGTATCTGGACGCGGGACTGATCATGGCCGGCGGCTCCGACGCACCGGTGGAGAGCTTCAATCCCTGGATCGGCATCTACGCCACCGTGACCCGTCAGGATATGGACGGCTATCCCGTGGGCGGCTATCACCCCAACGAGAAGGTATCCGTGTATGACGCGGTGTGTATGTACAGCAAGAACGTGGCCTACGCCAACGGCGATCAGGACCTGATGGGAACCATCGAGGCCGGCAAGTTCGCCGACATGGTGATCATCGACCGCGACATCTTCCACATTCCCGAAAACGACATCAAGGACATCCAGGTGCTGAACACCTATATGGCCGGCATCGAGAGATATCACCGCGACTGATACGCGCAGCATAACAAAGGAGCTAAGACATGAAATTAAATTCTTTTGACAAGGTCAAGCAGTTGACGGAAGAGATGGTCGCCATCCCCAGCATCAACAAGGAGCCGGGCGGCGAGAGCGCCGTGGCCCGCTATATACAGGACTTCTATATGTCCCTGCCCTACTTCCAGGCACATCCCGAGCAGGTCAAGTGCTTCCAGACCAAGAACGACTTTGTGGTGCGGCACAGCACGCTGGCCTATGTGAAGGGCACCAAGGGCAATTCCAACCGCACGGTCATCCTCATCGGCCACATCGACACCGTGGGCGTGGACGATTTCGGCACCATCCGCGAGTACGCGTTCCGCTGCGAGGAGCTGCCCGCCAAGCTGCGCGAGACGTTCGTGCTGCCCCAGGAGGTCATTGACGATATCGAGTCCGGCGAGTATCTGTTCGGCCGCGGCGCGCTGGATATGAAGTCCGGTGTGGCAGGCCATATGTACCTGATCCAGTACTTCTCTGAGCATCCCGAGGAGCTGGATGGCAACCTGCTGGCTATCGGCGAGTGCGACGAGGAGGACAACTCCAAGGGCATCATCACCGCTCTGGACCTGCTGGAGGAGCTGAAGGAGAAGGAGCACTTCGAGTACGTGGCGTGCATCAACGCGGACTACTCCACCAACTACGCTCCCGGCGACGAGAACCGCTACATCTACTACGGCAGCATCGGCAAGCTGCTGCCCTGCTTCGCCGTGTTCGGCAAGGAGGCCCATGTGGGCCAGGCCTTCAGCGCGCTGGACCCCAACCTGGTGCTGGCCAACATCACGCGGAAGATGTCCCTGAACACTGACCTGTGCGACATCGCTCAGGGTGAGGTGGCCATTCCGCCCATCTCCCTGAAGCAGATGGACACCAAGGGCCCCTACACCGTGCAGACGGCGCTGACGGCCTTCGGCTACTATAACTTCTTCACCCACGGCTGGAGTCCTTCCATCGTGCTGGAAAAGAGCAAGCAGATGGCTGTGGAGGCCTTTGACGAGACGGTGGAGTACCTGAATGCCCAGTACAAGCGCTTCTGCGAGCTGAGCAAGGTGGACTTCCATCAGCTGCCCTGGAAGACCCGTGTCTACACCTGGAACGAGTTCTATAACGAGCTGGCCGCCGTGCACGGCGAGGCATTCAAGAAGGCCATTCACGAGTTCACCGTGAAGCTGCATAAGGACGATCCTGAGTTGGATCTGCGGCTGTTCGGCCTGCGTGTGGTGCAGGAGGCATGGAAGTGGTCTGAGGACAAGTCCCCCGCCGTGGTGGTGTTCTTCGGCTCCATCTTCAGTGCCCGTATCGAGATGACCGGCCGCACGGCCAAGGAAAAGGCACTGCTGGACGCGGTGGAGAGCGCCATCGAGGTGGTGCGGCCCGAGGCCCAGCGCCAGATCAAGACCCGTATGTTCTACCCCTACATCTCCGACTCCAGCTTTATGGCCGTGTGCGACGACACCCTGGCCATCCAGGCGCTGGAGACGAATATGCCCCAGTACGGCGTAAAATACACGCACCCGGTGGATAAGATCCGTCAGATCGATGTCCCCGTTGTCAATATCGGTACCTTCGGCCGCGACGGACATATGCTCACCGAGCGCGTGGATATGCGGCAGACGTTCCAAAATGTTCCCAACATCACCTATGAAGCGGTGAAGCGTCTGCTGAGCTGAGTTATCCCCCCTACGCTGAGAGACCCTGTCAAAACGCACAAAACGCACCAAGCACAAAACGCAAAACGCACAAGCGCAATCACAGAGAAAATCACCTATTGTTTCGCGTGAAAGGAGAAAAGTATGGTTATACTGCAAGCTATTCAAGATTTTGGTAACTGGTTCTGGGGCATTCCCATTCTGATCCTCATCGGCGGTGGCGGTCTGTTCCTGACCATCTATCTGGGCTTCCCCCAGATCCGCCACTTCGGCTACGCCATGAGCCAGACCTTCGGCAAGATGTTCGCCAAGAAGGAAGAGGGCAAGGTCCGTCCCATCTCCGCCGCATTCGCGGCCCTGGCCTGCGCCGTCGGCGCTTCCAACATCGTCGGCGTGCCCGTGGCTATCGCCCTGGGCGGCCCCGGCGCTGTGTTCTGGATCTGGATCCTGGCTATCCTCGGCATGTGCACCAAGTACTGCGAGGTCGCGATGGGCATCAAGTACCGTCGTAAGAACGACGTGGGCGAGTGGGTCGGTGGCCCCGCCTACTACCTGCGCGGTCTGGGCAAGAAGATCGGCGTCGTGTTCGGCGTCGGCTACGCCTTCTTCTTCATGATCGAGCTGGTCCCCTCCCTGGCCTCTCAGGGCGTTTCCGCTGCTGAGCAGTTCAACGTCTTCGGCGCAAACCAGACCGTCACCGGCATCATCATCGCCGTTCTGGTGGGCGTTATCCTGGCCGGCGGCTTCAAGCGCGTGTCCAGCGTCACCGACATCCTGGTGCCCGTGATGGCCTGCCTGTACGTGCTGGGCGCTCTGATCATCATCTTCGCCAACGTGGGCGAGATCCCCGCTGTTTTTGGCATGATCTTCCAGGATGCCTTCACCGGCCGCGCCGCTGTGGGCGGCTTCGCCGGCGCCACCATCATGGCTGCTATCCGTTGGGGCGCTGCCCGCGGCGTGTACTCCAATGAGGCGGGCGTAGGCTCCACCATCGCCGGTCACTGCACCGCCGATACGGATCACCCCATCCGTCAGGCCCAGTTCGGTATCTTCGAAGTCTTCATGGATACCATCGTTATCTGCACCATCACCGCCCTGGCTGTTCTGGCCTCCGGCGTGTGGACCCAGGAGGGTCTGAGCTCCGGCCAGCTGGCCCTGGCTGCTTTCCAGTCCGTGTTCGGCAGCTTCGGTGCTATCTTCGTCGCCATTACGGTGTTCCTGTTCGTGTTCTCCACGATCATTTCCGCCGGCTTCTTCGGCCAGATCCAGGCTGAGATCCTGTTCGGCCGTAAGTTCTCCAAGATCTGGGTGTTTATGTATCCCCTGTTCATCGGCATCGCCTGCGCGTTCTCCAACGTGACCACCATGTACATGATCACCGACGGCTTCATGGCTATTATCGTCATCCTGAACATGATCGGCCTGCTGCTGATGTGCAAGCAGGTGAAGGACCTGCAGAAGGAGTACTACAACACTCCCGGTATGTACTACCTGGCTGACAAGGCCGCCAAGGAAGCCAAGAAGGCTGCCAAGTAACGGCTGACACAGCATAACACAGTGATAACGTAATTCCCCTGTACTGACATTCCCCGCGTTTTGTGCGTTTACCCCCCCTGGACCTCTCAGCGAAGGGTGCTGGTCCCCTCCAGCGCCGGGGCCCGGTCCGGCCTTGTGCCGGGCCGGGCTTCCGGCATTTCAGGGGGCCTGTCCCACCCCACGATAAAAGGGAACGACCGCCCAATAGGCGGTCGTTCCCTTTTGTGCCGCGGGTGCTTGTTTAACCAAAGGTGCCTTTTTATACACATCACTATCCGGCGGATCGCACCGTTATTCCTCTGCGGGCAGCGTCACGGTAAATGTGGAGCCATTTCCAGGGCGGGAGAACACCGTCACCCTCCCGCCGCACAGCGTTACCACCCGGCGGACAATGGAGAGGCCCAGGCCGTTGCCCCGGTCATCCGGGTATGGCGCAGCCCGGTAGAACCTGTCGAAAATGTGCCGCTGTGTCTCCTCGTCCATACCGATACCCGTATCGGAGACAGACACGGTGACCTCTCCCTCACCCCGCCGCAGCACCACGGTGATCTGCCCGCCGGCGGGCGTGAACCGGATAGCGTTGGAGAGCAGGTTAGACCAGATGTGCTCCACCAGCTCCTCATTGCCGTAATAGTCCACCGGATCCAGGTCTCCCTCCACGGTCAGGCTCTTTTTCAGCCACTCCCTCTCCTGCTGGCGCACACACCGGCGGAGCTGTTCATCCAGGCTGTACAGCGTCTTGTCGGACACGATCTCGGTGTTTTCGTACCGGGCCAGCTCCAGAACGTGGGTGCTCATGGCAGCCAGTCGTTCGGACTGCTGCACCACGGTGTCTGTATAGGTCCGCCGCTGCTCCGATGTCAGGTCGTCGTTTTGCAGCAGCTTGGCAAATCCCCGGATGGAGATAAGCGGCGTTTTGAACTCGTGGGAAAAGGTATTCACAAAGTCCATTCGCAGCAGCGCCACGCTGGACAGTTCCTCCGCCATTTTATTAAAGCTGCGGATATATTCCGCCACCTCGCCCCGGGCGCCCCGCATATCCACCCGCACGGTATAATCGCCCTCCGCCACCGACTGCGTGGCCTGCATCAACCGTGACAGCGGCGCCAGATACCCACGGAAAATGAATATGGCCAGCAGTACGCCCAGGATGGCGCTGACCGAAAGGATGAGGATGGGCCACAGCAGCGTATAGCTGGCGTCCTCCAGATGCACCAGCCGCTGCACCAGTGTAAATATCCCCAACGCCATCCCCACATACACCGCCACCAGCCCCAGCACCAGCAGGAACATGGTGCCCAGCAGCCGGACAGGCGGCTTTTCTTTTTTCACCTTATTTCTGGCCATTGCCGTCCTCCCGGGGCATCCCCATATAGCCAAATCCCCGAATCGTCCGCAGCTCGAAATCCGGGTTGTCCCGGAATTTCTCTCGCAGTCGGGAGATGTAAACCTCCACAGTGTGCTCGTCCACATCACTGTCCAGATCCCATATGTCGTCGATAAGCTGCCGTTTTGTGAAAAGCGTCCGGGGGTAAGACAGCAGCTTATACAGCAGCAAAAACTCCTTAGCGGACAGCTGCCACGTACTCTGCGGAGTGATGACCTGCAGGGAACCGCGGTCCAGCACCGTGGTGCCCACCGTCAAGCGCCGGTCTGCCCGGCTGCAATACCGCCGCAGCAGGGCCTCGATACGCCAAAGCATCTCCTCCTCGTCCACTGGCTTGACCATATAGTCATCCGTCCCCGCCCGGAAACCCCGGCGCTTGTCCTCCTGGGTCACACGGGCCGTCACCATCAGCACCGGCAGATCGCAGTTCCCCTCCCGTAGTGTCTGGGTGAAGGTGATGCCGTCCATCCGTGGCATTGTGATGTCCACCACCGCCAGATCGCACTGGTAGTGTTCCATCACCTCCAGCGCCTCCACACCGTCCCGCGCAGGGCACGGCTCGTACCCGGCACGCCGCAGCACCTCGCACATCAGAAATCTGGCGTTGTCATCGTCCTCGGCCACCAAAATGCGGAACATGGCTGTCCCTCCCTTGTGTTTTTTTGGATTTTATCACACCTGCTCTCAAAAATCGAGATTTTTTGAGTTTACGTTGAGGTTTCTTCGGTATACTGCCGTTACCATAGGAAAAATAGGAGGAACACCCCATGCCCAGACCTGTCTGCATCACCTACGACAGCACCTGTGACCTGACGCCCCAGCTGCTGGAGCGCTTCCATATCCGCACCATACCCTTGACTATCCAGAGTGGCGGGCGTGTCTTCCCTGATGACGGAAACTACACCTCGGCGGAGCTGTACACCGATTACCGCCGGAACGGCACCCTGCCCAAAACAACAGCGATCAGTCCAGAAGCGTTCAAGGCATTTTTCTCCCCGCTTTTAGCGGAGGGCTATGACATCGTCCACATCGACATCAGCTCGGAGCTGTCCTGCACCTGCCAGAACGCGGTGCTGGCGGCACAGGAGCTGACGGACCAGGGACAGATCCACGTGGTGGACAGCCGCCAGCTCTCCACCGGCGGCGGGCTGCTGGCACTACAGGGGGCCAAGCTACGGGACAGCGGTATGGCGGCGGCGGACATCGCCGCGGAGCTGCGCCGCCTGGCACCCTGCAGCGACACCAGCTTCGTACTGGACACACTGGAGTTTATGTGGAAGGGCGGCCGCTGCAGCGGCGTGACGGCGCTGGGTGCCAATATGCTGAAGCTGAAGCCCTGCCTTGAAATGCGGGAGGGCAAGCTGGCAGTCTGCAAAAAGTACCGCGGCGCCATGGAAAAGGTGTACCGCCAGTATATCACCGAACGGTTGGCGGATAAGACGGTGGTGACTGATCACGCTTTCATCACCCACTCCGGCGAGGTGGCGGAGGGCACTCTACAGGAGCTGACGAAGCTGGTACGGGAACGGGCACCCTTTCAGGAGGTATTCGTCACCCAGGCTGGCTGTACTGTGTCCTCACACTGCGGCCCCGGCACCCTGGGTGTGCTGTTCCTGCGGCAGCCGGAGCAATAACAAGCTGCACATCAGTTGTGCACCCATGTCCGCACCAGATTGGGCACCCATCCGAACACACGGCGGCACTCTGCCCTGCATTCTTGTTCGGTACAGTCCGGATGTGCGGCCATATAGGCCAGCAGGTACGCCCGTACATTCTCTTGAAGGTTTTTCCGGGCAAACCGGAAATCATACTTGGGAATTGCGTCCAGCGCAAATGAGGTCAGCGGGGCGTCGCTGTAACAGGGCTTGGCCAAGTTCACACGGGTCGTGTGGCAGATAGTGTGACGGGCGTTCGCAGGGTGGAGTATGTCCTCCAGATGCTCGAAGTCCGCTTTCGTTTTGCCGGTGCTCAACAATACGCGCGGAAGCTGTGTCTGTGTCAGAAAGTGCCCGTTGGCGAGAGTAGCCTTCAGCAGAAAGGACAGGCAGAAATCCTCCGAATTTGATAAGCAAATATCCACACCGCCGTAGCCTCGCTCATGGAAATACATCTGTCCAAATCGGTTTTTTTGCTTGCGGCTGCGATGGGTATTGTAGTCGGGGAAATGCGTTTCGTCATAGCAATAGGCCTCTACCCATAGCGGCTCAATGGTCACGCCAAAGACCTCGATGCGGCAATCATTGATAAGCTTATCGCCCAGCATTTGCAGAATATGTACCGGTTCATCATAAGCGGCATTTTTTAAATTGCTGACCAAGGTCCACAAGTCGGCAGCGCGGTCCATACACTCAGTCCTTTCCGGGGCGTTTCAAAAAGTATATCACTTGGATGGCGTTCGTACAAGTTCCATAGGAAGAACTTTGCGTAAGGACACACATTCGCTGCGTTAGTTCTGCAAAATGGCGTGGATGTGAAAACCGCCAGCAGTATGTTGGGCCACTATGATACGGGCTTCACCCTGCGAACCTACACCCACGCCACGCGGCAAAAGCAAGACGAAGCCGCGCAGACCATATTCGCCGCGTAGTCACGCACCCCACCCGCAACCAGCCGGAAATCAAGGACACGAAAACAGGCGGCAGTACCCGCACTCTTTCTCTGTTAACCGCTGCGCTTCCATATCTCTGCTTGGATGGCAAAAAATTTTCTGTTCGGCGATGACAAGCCTCTATCCTATACGCAGGTGCGGCGTATGTGCAACTGCATAAAATGGGACTTGGAGTTTGAAGAAAATATAACCCCTATCCGTTTCCGCACGACCGTCCTCACAGACGTGTATGATCAAATGGGCGATATAAATTTGGCCCAAAAAGAGACGGGACATACGACCCCCGCAATGACCCTGAAATACTACGACGTCAAGGGACGCAAGACCTCCGGAGATGCGGCAATCGCAATAGAGCGTGTGTATACTGCCAGTTGATTGCCAGTTAGAAAGGCAAAAACCCGCAATCCATTGTGCTGCAATGGATTGCGGGTTTTTCAACTGCCGAAAAGCTGGTCGCTTAGTTGGCAAAACGCAGATTTTCAGTAACGAGGTCTTTTTTGAAGCCTCAAAAGCGCGGCAAAAAACCGTAAAGATATAGCAAAATCCGCCAAAATCTTTCGATTTAGGCGGAAATTGTTGGAGGTGACACCCGGATTTGAATCGCCGCAGGGCAATTTTGTGTCGTGTTGACTAATGCCGGGAAGTGCTGGTAGTAAAGGCTTTGCGGGAAATCATGCTGTTAGATGCTGCCGGATTGTATGATCGAATTTTGAAGCTGTAAGGCTAAAAATAAGGCTAAATTTTGTGGCCGCGCGGGATGTACCGACAACGCACAGATTTCGATTTTTACGGATTTTGTCTGCCCTGTGACACTCCACGTTCACCGCACCTGCTATATATCAACCGGAAAAGAAGATTGACGATTTGCGCAGATCTTTGGGTCACTTTTGTATTCTCTGTAACCGTCCTGGTTTGTGGTGCTGTATTTCAGTGCTTGGTATTCGGGGCAGATGATGCAGTCATAGAACTCATCATAGACGTATTTCCACCATTCATGGCCGCCATCCATCGTCTGCGGGCGCTTGTAGGCTGTGGATAAAACTCTGCCATCGTCGAATACCTTCTTGCAGACATGGGGCGTTTTGTAGGCAGAATCGGCGACAATGGTCTCTGCTTCGGGAAAGGCTTCTGTCACCTTGCCATATACCTCATCAAAAGCCACGCTGTCATGGACATTTCCGGGCGTCACTATTGTCTCAAGCACAAAACCGTTCTTGTCGAAAGCTGTATGCGCCTCATCCTCTATCCGCCGCAGGGACGGCAGCCCGTACAGATGCTGGATCAGAACCATCTTGAACAGTACCACCGGATCCACGCTGGGGTGTCCGTTATCTCCACTATACGGTGGCGATACCATCTCATAGATACGGCTAAAATCCACTGCCGCGTCTATTTTCCGCAGCAAATGCTCAGCCGGGATAAGACTTTCCGTGTCTACGATTTCCACTACACCGCGATCCGGCTTTCCTTGTTCTAACATTTTTCATCACCCAGTTCATTTTACACTATGTAATAGAAAAAGCCCAGCACTAGCTGGACTTTTTCGACAGGCTGGAAGCTCCGCCCGAAGGCGTCTCTTTTTTATATTGTGCTGGGTCCGATCACTTGGCGGCCTTGGCAGCCTTGATGGACTCGATCAGCTCGGGAACGACCTTGAACAGATCGCCGACGATACCGTAGTCAGCCACCTCGAAGATGGGGGCGGTGTCGTTCTTGTTCACGGCGATGATGCACTCGGAGTCCTGCATACCAGCCTTGTGCTGGATGGCGCCGGAGATACCCAGAGCGACGTAGACCTTGGGATGGACGGTCTTGCCGGTCTGGCCGACCTGATGGTCAGCGGAGATCCAGCCGGCGTCCACGCAGGCGCGGGAGGAACCCACGACGCCGCCCAGGACCTCAGCCAGCTCCTCGGCCAGCTTGATGCCGCCCTCCACGTCCTTGGAGATAC
>ERZ773147.2457-NODE-2457-length-16015-cov-41.833459_pt1 | contig 16015 bp, 17 predicted proteins | sample MGYA00580851_ERZ773147 | MGnify/ENA primary metagenome ERZ773147 (study PRJEB29015, sample SAMEA2737818) | human gut metagenome | biome: human gut; feature: human-associated habitat; material: faeces | place: China | collected 2012 ... | reverse complement strand
TCGCTGGTGCCCTCGTAGATCTCGGTGATCTTGGCGTCGCGCATCATGCGCTCCACGGGATACTCACGGGTGTAGCCGTAACCGCCGAACAGCTGGACGGCGCGGCGGGTCACATCGGAAGCGGCCTCGGCGGCGAACAGCTTGGCCATGGCGGCGTCCATGGAGTAAGGCTCGTGGTTCTGCTTCTTCATAGCGGCGGAGTAGACCAGGAACTGCGCGGCCTGCATACGGGTGTGCATCTCAGCCAGCTGGAACTGGGTGTTCTGGAACTGGGAGATGCGCTTGCCGAACTGAACGCGCTCCTTGGTGTACTTGATGGCTTCCTCGACAGCGCCCTCGCCCAGGCCCAGGGCCTGAGAGGCGATACCGATACGGCCGCCGTCCAGGGTCTTCATGGCGATCTTGAAGCCCTCGCCCTTCTTGCCCAGCATACGGTCCTTGGGAATGACGCAATCCTCGAAGATCAGGTCGCAGGTAGAGCTGCCGCGAATACCCATCTTCTTCTCGTGCTTGCCCTGAGAGAAGCCCTTGTCGTCCTTCTCCACGATGAACGCGGAGATCTCCTTCATGCTGCGGCCGCGCTTGTCAACGGTCTTGCCGGTGACGGCGATGACCACGAAGGTGTCAGCTACGTTGCCGTTGGTGATGAAGCACTTGGAGCCGTTCAGAATGTAGTTCTCGCCGGACTCGTCCAGCACGGCGGTGGTCTGCTGACCCTGGGCATCGGTGCCGGCGCCGGGCTCGGTCAGGCCGAAAGCGCCGATCTTCTTGCCGGAGCACAGGTCGGGCAGATACTTCATCTTCTGCTCCTCGGTGCCGTTCTCGAAGATGGGGGCGGCGCACAGGGAGGTGTGGGCGGAAACGATAACAGCAGTGGTACCGCAGACCTTGGCCAGCTCCTCGACGCACATGGCGTAGGAGAGCACATCAGCGCCAGCGCCGCCGTACTCCTTGGGGAAGTAAATGCCCATCATGCCCAGCTTGGCCATCTTCTCGACGGTCTCCATGGGGAAGCGCTCTTCCTCGTCGATCTCAGCGGCCAGGGGCTTGACCTCGTTCTCCGCGAAATCGCGGTACATCTTGCGAACGAGCAGCTGTTCCTTCGTCAGATGGAAATCCATACTTTTTTCTCCTTTTTCTGATTTTACTTGTTGTAGTTGAAGAAGCCTTCGCCGGACTTAATACCCAATTTGCCCGCACGAACCATCTTCCGGATCAGCACGTTTGCGCGATACTTGCTATCGTGAGTCTCGTTGAACAGCACGTCCATAATGTTCAGCACCACGTCCCAGCCGATGAGGTCGCCCAGATGCAGGGGGCCCATGGGATGGTTGCAGCCCAGCTGCATAGCAATATCGATATCTTCCGCGGAGGCAACGCCTTCCTGCAGAACGCAAACGCCCTCGTTGCAGTAGGGGATCAGGATCTTATTGACCACAAAGCCGGGGGCCTCGTTGACCACCACGGGGGTCTTGCCGATCTCCACAGACAGGTTCTTGATATAGTCCACCAGGTCGGCGGGGGTGTTGCCGCCGGCGATGACCTCCACCAGCTTCATGGCGGGCACGGGGTTGAAGAAGTGCATACCGATCAGGTGATGCTTCATGCCCTGGCCCATCTCGGTGATGGACAGAGAGGAGGTGTTGGAGGCGAAGATGGTCTCGTCCTTGCAGATGGCGTCCAGCTTGCCCAGCAGTTCCTTCTTGACGGCCATGTTCTCGGCCACGCACTCGATGACCAGATCGGCATCGGCGGCAGCGTCAAACTCCTCGACCAGAACGCGGCTCATGATATCGTCCGCGGCTTCCTGGGTCATCTTGCCCTTGGCGACCTTCTTGTTCAGGGAGGCGGCCAGCTTGTCCTTATGACGCTGTGCGCTGGCGGTGCTGGAAGCATACATCAGGGCGGTGTGGCCCTTCGCTGCGAAAACCTGGGCAATGCCGCTGCCCATCGTACCGGCGCCGAATACTGCTACTTTCATGATAGTTCCTCCTACTTAAATTTTTACATGAATTGCTTAATTATCAGGCGGTGTGCCTGTCAATTAACTTACTTGTTCTGATAGGGCTCGTGCTTGCGCTTCTCCAGGAAGGCGGACATACCCTCGATCTGGTCGGCAGACTGGAAGCAGCTGCCGAAGAGCTTTTCCTCTATGACGACGGCCTTGTCCATGTCCACCTGAAGGCCCTCGTTGATGGCCTGCTTGCAGGCGCGGACGGCGATAGGCGCGTTCTTGGCGATGGTCTCGGCCAGCTTCTCAGCGGCGGGCAGCAGCTCGTCCAGGGGATAGACGGCGTTGACCAGGCCGATGCGGTAGGCCTCGTCAGCCTTGATATTCTTGGCGGTATAGATCAGCTGCTTGGCCATGCCGGGGCTGACCAGGCGGGCCAGACGCTGGGTGCCGCCGAAGCCGGGGGTGATGCCCAGGCCGGTCTCGGGCTGGCCAAAGACCGCGGTGTCGGCGCAGATGCGGATATCGCAGGCCATGCTCAGCTCGCAGCCGCCGCCCAGGGCGAAGCCGTTGACCGCGGCGATGGTGGGGATGGGCAGCGTCTCGATGGCGCGGAAAACATCGTTGCCGTGCTTGCCGAAGGCCTCGCCGCCCTCTTTGGTCAGGGTGCTCATCTCGCCGATGTCGGCGCCGGCCACGAAGGCCTTTTCACCGCTGCCGGTGATGACCAGAGCGCGGATATCCGCGTCCGCCTTTACGGTGGACACCAGCTCGTCCAGGTCGGTCAGGACCTCGGAATTCAGCGCGTTCAGCGCCTTGGGACGGTTGATGGTCGCCACGGCGATGAGGCCCTTCTTTTCCAGCAGAATGTTGGTCATATCAAGTTCCTCCTTATGGTTCCTTTCCGTGGGCGCAGCGCCCGGAAACGGCACGGGGCCGGCAGGTGGGCATACGCCTCCTCATACATATCACATTATAGTTGCCCGTTAGAAATTTATCAAGTCCAACCCACCGGCTTTTTACTTTTTTAGCGGTTTCCACAAAAGTGGACACCGGAATTTGCACACTTTTGCGGGGCGGAGGCGGCGGAGAGGGCGGTGATCAGTGGAAAATGAGGCGGCGCGGAAAATGGTGCTTGTGCGCGGAAGAATTTCGTGCTATGATGGGGCCACGTGTAAAAGGGAGGAATCGCCATGCAGAACGAGGAAAAGATCTTAGGGCTGCTGGAGCAGCTGGTGGAGGACGTCTCCGGGCTGAAAGAGGATGTCTCCGGGCTGAAGCAGGATGTTTCCGGGCTGAAAGAGGACGTTTCCGGGCTGAAGCAGGAGTCTGCGGAGACAAAGAAAGAGCTGGCTGCACTCAAGGAGCAGATGGGCCGGATGGATGAACGCCTACGGCGGGTGGAACTGACACAGGAGAACATGGTCCTGCCGCAGCTTCGGCTGCTGGCGGAGGGGAACGACACACTGCTGGCGCGATCTGCCCCTGTGGAGCGCGTGGAGGCCGTGGAGACCGATGTGGATATGCTGAAGACCGTGGTTCGTCTCCATTCGCAGGACATCAGCGCACTGAAAAAGGCGCGGTAACACCACTTTACTTTAGAAAAACAGTGAGGAATCACGTATATGCGGATGCGGAAGAAAAAAAATCTGGCGCCCCGGATGGAAGCCTGCGGCGCGTACCTGATCCGGGACCCGTTCGCCCTGCGGGGGCGCTGGCGGGAGCTGATGCCGGAGGCACGGGAGCTGCGGGTGGAGCTGGGCTGCGGCAAAGGCGGCTTCACCGTGGGGACCGCGGCGGCAGAGCCGGAGGTACTGCTGATCGCCGTGGAAAAGGTTCCGGACGCCATGGTGGTGGCCATGGAGAAGGCGCGGGACGCGGCGCTGCGGAACGTGTGGTTCGTGGACGGGGACGCAGCGCTGCTGCCGGATATGTTCGCCCCGGGGGAGATCGACCGGCTGTACATCAACTTCTGCGACCCGTGGCCCAAGAGCAACCAGAAAAAACGGCGGCTGACCCACGGGAACTTTCTTAAAAAGTATCGGCAGGTACTGGCCGAGGGAGGACAGATCCATTTCAAGACCGACAACGACAAGCTGTTTGAGTGGTCGCTGGAGGAGATCCCGCAGTTCGGGTTCGCGCTGTCGGAGGTGACGCGGGATCTGCACGCGGACGGGCCGGTGGGCGTGATGACCGACTATGAGCGCAAGTTCTACGGCGAGGGCAAGAGCATCAACCGGTGCGTGGCCACCATGGTGGAATGGACGGAGCCGGAGATAGAGGACGTCCCCTCCCCTGCTGAGTAAACAGAAAAGGCACCCCTGACGGGGTGCCTTTTTTATTTCGCGCGGCGCCGGGGTAAGACACCGCGGAAAACGGTGTCAGTCCTCGCGCTTTTTGCCCACAAACGCCACGCCGGCGGCGGAGGTCAGCGCCATGCCGACATACAGAGCAATGCCCGCGTCGAAGGTCTTGGGGCTGCCCTTGGTGCCGTCCGCCTTGGTGTCGGTGGTGGGATAGTAGTAGTAATAGCCGCCGGAGGAGGGCTTGGTGTAGGTGGCATTACCACCCGCGCTGTATTCTGCGCCGTTGATGGTCACAGTACCCTTCTCGATCTTCAGCTGCTGACCAGCAGACAGGTTGTTTGCCGCATTCTGGATGGTCGTTTCACCCACATAGTATGTACCGTTGTTGGACGCAACGGGGGTATTGCCCGTTACATAATCATTGACATTTACAGTAAACGATCCTGCATGAATTGCCAAGTTGCCTTTCTTCTCTTCAGCAGACACCTCGCCGTCTTTCAAAATACCCATAGCTCCGACGAAATCACCGTTCTGAATAACGGCGGAAGGCGCTCCTTTATATCCGGGATTTTCAACCACAGCGATCGCATAGCCACGGGAAGACGTACCATCGTTGTTTCCGGTATGGTCAACACTACCCGTCGCTTTGATGTTTGCGCCGGCCACATCAACACTTGCTGTACCAGACTTGATCTCAATACCACCACGGCCAGTAATAGTCGCAGCCTTAACTGTCAAAGTTCCCGCCTGCGGATGATAAATAGCAACGTTGTCATTGGATGTAATCTCTGCTCCATCGTTAATGGTAATCTCCGTTGCTGTGAAACCTGCAGATCCATTGCCAGAAATGGCACAAGCTTTATCCGAAGTAACTGTGCCGTTCACTTCCAACGTCTGCTTTGTATTCGTTCCGAAAACAGCAACGCCGTAAGATGCTGGCGCAATGATCTTGACATCCTTGCCGACAACCAGTCCGCATGCTGCGCCATTGGTATTATCGCCGACACGAATCACAGAACTTTCGACAGGAAATGTATCGTCATTATTGCCTTCCGTGGTGATCGTTCCACTGCCAGTCAAGGTCAAACTACCGCCAGCCACAACGTTGAATACACGGCAGCCATACTCGCCGTTCTTACCGGTAATCGTCTGGCCGTTTAGGTCAATCGTCACTTTTTTGCTAACAGACAACGCTTGGCTGACTTCGATATTGCCGCTCAAAGTAATTGCACCGCCGGTTTCGATTGCCGTTTTCAGCGTCTCGGCACTATTTACACTTGCCGGATCTGTGGCCCAGCTGACGCTGCACAGCCCTATGGCCATGACCAGGGCCAGCACGGTTGCTAATACCTTTTTCATTGTTAACACTCCCCAATGATTTTGATATTTCCGCAGGGTGCTTCGTTTTAAGCTTGTTAAAACGCCAAAGCAGGAGTACTCCTGCGGATAGGACAATTATACCACAAATTTCTTGGTTGTCCAGAGGGTTTTGTAAAATATGCCGGTTTTTCCGGTTTTGGGGCAAATAGGGGGAGGAATTGGGGGGAAATGGGAGGGGGGAAGCGCGCGGGGCGCGCGACACCTCATCCGCCCCTGCGGGGCACCTTCCCCTCGAGGGGAAGGCATGGGGGTTCCGCGCCTGCGGGCGCGGGGGACGGATTGCCACGGCCAGTCTGCGGACTGGTCTCGCAATGACAGGGACGCAGGAAGGCAGATTTTCTTGGTAAAACCTATTGACATTGTAGGGTTTATGTGTTACCATGCAATTACCTATAAAAAAGATATGTTAAAGGAGTGATCCTATGCAGGTCTATGCAGATAATGCGGCCACCACGCGGATGAGCGACAAGGCCGTGGCGGCTATGACGCCCTATTTCCAGCAGTTTTACGGCAACCCCTCCAGCCTGCACACCGTGGGCCAGCAGGCCGCGGAGGCGCTGGCGGACGCACGCCGCCGGGTGGCGGACTGTCTCGGGTGCAGCTTCAAGGAGATCACGTTCACCTCCGGCGGCAGCGAGGCCGACAACCAGGCCATCGTCTCGGCGGCGCGGATCGGCGAGCGCAAGGGCAAAAAGCACATCATCTCCACCGCCTTCGAGCACCACGCGGTGCTGCACACACTGAAGAAGCTGGAAAAAGAGGGCTTTGAGGTGACGCTGCTGGACGTGGGTCCCACAGGCACCATCACCCCCCAGCAGGTGGCGGAGGCCATCCGGGAGGACACCTGTCTGGTGACCATCATGTACGCCAACAACGAGATCGGCTCTATCCTGCCCATCCCGGAGATCGGCAAGGTGTGCCACGAGAAGGGCGTGCTGTTCCACACCGACGCGGTGCAGGCGGCGGGCCACCTGCACATCAACGTGAAGGAGCAGAACATCGACATGCTGTCCCTGTCCGGCCACAAGTTCCACGGCCCCAAGGGCGTGGGCGTGCTGTATGCCCGGCAGGGCATCCCCCTGACCAATATCATCGAGGGCGGCGCGCAGGAACGCGGCAAGCGGGCCGGCACGGAGAACATCCCCGGCATCATGGGTCTGGCGGCGGCGCTGGAGGAGTCCTGCGGGCACATCGATGAGGACACCGCCCGGCTGACAAAGCTGCGGGACAAGCTGATCGCGGGACTGAGTAAGATCCCCCACAGCGCGCTGAACGGCGACCCGGTGCACCGGCTGCCCACCAACGTGAACTTCTGCTTCGAGGGCATCGAGGGCGAGAGCCTTCTGCTGCTGCTGGATCAGGCGGACATCTGCGCCAGCTCGGGCAGCGCCTGCACCAGCGGGTCCCTGGACCCCAGCCATGTGCTGTTGGCCATCGGGCGGCCTCATGAGGTAGCCCACGGGTCCCTGCGGCTGAGCCTGTGCCACGACACCACGGAGGAGCAGGTGGACTATATTCTGGAAAAAGTGCCCGGCATCGTGGCGTACCTGCGGGATATGTCCCCCATGTGGAAGGACCTGGAGTCCGGCAAGCGGACATTCATTCTGTAATGTAAAGGAGCGTTGAATATGGCTTTGTATACCGATACCGTGATGGACCACTTCCTGCACCCCCGGAACGTGGGCGAGATCGCCGACGCCGATGGCGTGGGCGAGGTGGGCAACGCCAAGTGCGGCGACATCATGAAGATGTACCTGAAGATCAAGGACGGCAAGATCGAGGACGTGAAGTTTGAGACGTTCGGCTGCGGCAGCGCCATCGCCTCCAGCTCCATGGCCACCGAGATGATCAAGGGCAAGCGCATCGAGGACGCGCTTGCGCTGACCAACAAGGAGGTCGTGGACGCGCTGGGCGGTCTGCCTGCCCACAAGCTGCACTGCTCCGTGCTGGCGGAGGAAGCCGTGAAGTCCGCGGTAAAGGACTACTACGACAAGAACGGCATCGCCTACGACAAGAGTAAATTCCCCGCCTGCGAGGACTGCGAGAGCTGCCGCATGGTGTGAAAGACGGAAAAGAACCGCCCGAGGGCGGTTCTTTTTTTGTTCAAAACACGCCGTAGCCCTGACCCTGGGTGATGATGTAGGACCAGAGGACCGGGCCGACGGCGCCGGTGGTACTGTAGCCCAGGCGGCTTTGCAGGGTGCGGACCGCGGCGGCGGTGGCGGGGCCGAAGATGCCGTCCGCGGCGACGGCAGGCAGGGTGCTGTCCCGCTGCGCCAGCCGATTCAGCTGGGTCTGAAGCAGCGTCACCTCCGGGCCGGTGTCGCCCTCCACCAGGAAGCGGCCGGGGTATATCTGCCGGGCGAAGGTCTGGTACTCCGACGGCAGCTGGTAGAGCGTCTGCTCATAGACGTTCTGGAGGGTGTTCCAGGTGTTCCGCCCCACCACGCCGTCCACCGTCAGGCCATAGGTGCTCTGGAAGGCCAGCACCGCGTCCCGCAGCTCGTTGTCGAACACGTCTGAGATGCGGATGGGCGGAAGTTCCGGCAGGAAAAAGCCGAGAAAGGCCAGGTAGAAGCGGACGGTCTGGACGCCGATGCCGGTGTCGCCCAGGCGGAGGACCTTGGGGAACTGCCGCTGAGCCTCAGAGATGGTCAGGCCCTCGCTGGTGACCTCGGAGAGGCTCTTGACGCCGTTGTAGATGGACTTGATACGGTACCAGGTGGACTTGCCCACGATGCCGTCCTGGGTCAAATTGAAAATGCGCTGGAAGGCGCGGACGGCGGCGGCGGTATCCGCGCCGAAGACGCCGTTGGCCTCGGTGATGGCGGGGATGGCGGGATAGTTCTTGCGGATGCGGTTCAGCTCCCGCTGGATGGTGCGGACGTCCTCTCCCATGCTGCCCACGGTCAGGGGCCGACCGGGGTACGAGGGGGTGCTGTCCCCCACCGGGGCGTTGGTGACCAGGTCGATGTCCTGACCGTAGTAGTATTGGAGTATCTCGTAGGGCGTGCGTCCCTGCTGCGCCAGCTCCTGGCTGCCCCACTGGGACAGCCCCCGGCACTGGGTGCGCACGCCGTCGCAGAACTGGGCGTACAGCGGCTCCACATTGCCGCGGCGGACGATGTAGTTGTTGAAAATGTCGTCCACGATGGTGTTGATGTTCTCGAACGTCTCCTTATTGGGGGAGAAGGCCTGGTCGTACTGGGTGTTGTTGGTGATGTCGAAGTCATAGCCCCGGCTGCGGTAGAACTCGGTGTAGACCCGGTTCAGCGCCACGGATATCTGCGCCAGCACATTGGCGCGGATGGCGCTCTCGTTCCACGTGGGGTATATCTCGCTGGCGGCCACGCCCTTGATATAGCGGGGAAAGGTGACGGTGACGTTCTCCGCCGGGGCGTCCGGCGCGCCCAGATGGACGGTGATGTACTCCGGAATAACGGGATAGGGCACGGCTCAGCCCTCCTCTCGCTGCGGCGGCAGCGTCACCGCCAGCACGGACTCAATACAGGGAAACACCAGCACCTGCTGGTGCTCCGGACAGTGGTAGTCCGGGTGGCTCACCGCCACGGTGTAGGCGGTGCCGCTGATGCCCGCCGTGTCCGACGACAGTCCCAGCGACGCGGGCAGCGCCGGCAGCAGTATCCTGTCGACAATGCCGGAGCTGTCGGTCACGCCGGAGTAGAACGTCTCCCGCACCGCGCCGAAGTCGCGGTAGACCTCCACGGACGCGCCGGGGATGGGGAATATCCCCTGGGCGGCGGATACCTGCACCCGCAGGCTGCCCTGCTCCGGGTGGGCATTACGGAACCAGGTGATGGGTTCGATCTGTGCCATGGTCGTTCCTCCCTTTTGCTTTTGGGAGAGTATATGCATCGGCGGAAAAGAAATATCCCCCGGCGGCAGCCGGGGGATATTTGTTGTTTCAGAAGGCCCAGTTGCCATGGCGGAACACGGGGACCACATCGCCGTTTTCGCAGACGGCGTCGATGTCCATATCCTCGGAGCCGATCATAAAGTCCTCGTGGATCATGGAGTCATTGACGCCCAGGGCGCGGCACTCGGCCAAGGTCTTGTGCTCAAAGTCGTTAATGGTGTCGGCAAAGCCCATGCCCAGGGCCAGATGGCAGGCGGCGTTCTCGTCGAACAGCGTGTTGTAGAACAGCAGTCCGGACTGGCGGATGGGACTGTCGTAGGGCACCAGGGCACACTCGCCCAGATAGGCGCTGCCCTCGTCCATGGTGATGAGCTTGGTCAGCAGGTCGTTGTTCTGCTCGGCGTGCCACTCCACAGCCTTGCCCGCGTGGAAGCGAATCCAGAACTTGTCGATGAGCTGCCCCTGATAGCTCAGTGGCTTGGTGGCGTAGACGATACCCTCGGCCTCGCCCCGCTTGGGGGAGATGAAGCACTCCTCGGAGGGGATATTGGGGTTGAAGACAATGCCCTGCAGGCTGCGCTCGCTGCCGCCGCAGAAATGGGCCTCGGGGATCATACCCACGGTGAAGTCGGTGCCGGTGGCGCTCCTGTAGCGCAGCTGGCGGATGTGCAGGCTGTTCAGGTAGTCGCGGCGGTCGTGGATGTCCTTGTTGTGGGCCGCCCAGTTGGCCTGGGGATCGCCCTCCAGCGCACGGGAGGTAGAGAGGATGGCCTCCCACAGCTTTTCCACCGCCTGAGACTTTCGTAGGTCGGGGAACAGCTTTTTCGCCCAGGCCTCGCCGGGCACGGCGGCAATACACCACTGGTACTTGTTCTCGATCTGGTCGCGGTAGGGCTTGATGATGGGGAATTTGGCCTGCTGGCTCTTGGCCAGCTTCTCCTGGTCGATGCCCTTCAGGCCGTCCGGGTCCTCGGAGAGCAGATAGATGCGGCAGGGGATGGTATCCACATAGTGCTGCCAGCGGGCCAACTCGTAATCCTCCACTCTGGAAAGAGTGGTCAGGCTGCGGTGACGGACGTGGAGCTTCTGCAGAGGCTGGTAGTTCCAGTCCACCACGACCTTTTTGGCCTTGCATTTATAGCACTCGTCCACCAGCATGGCCACAAACTCCGGCTGGTCCAGGTCGGCGGCGATGAACACCTCCTGCCCCTTCTGGATGTTGACGCCGGTGCAGGCGATGAGACGGGCGTAGGAACGGAGAACAGACTTTTTCATAGGGAATGCCTCCTTATCGGCAAAATTTCTGTTATGGGTATTGTACCACCGCGGGTGGGATTTGAAAAGCGGCAGGGCGGGACGTTCAAAAATTATTTTTATTTCTTTAATGTTCCTCTAATAAACCGGACGTAAGATAAGGCTATCCTAAGGAAGCACACAACACATCAACACAAGGCCATCTACATATACAATACAGTTTCAGGAGGTAAAGAATATGAAACGTTTTCACATCATCAAAAAGGCTTCCCCCGTCAACTACGCGCTGGAGAGCAGCCGCACCCTGGACAACGGCGTGGTGCTGAAGCTGATCCACTGCGGCGAGACGCTGACCGTGTCCGCCAGCTATGAAAAGCATCTGGAGAGCTTCGCCGACCTGCGCTCCGTGGAGGAGGCGGCGTATATTGAGGATTATCTGACCCGGAAGTACAGCGGTGTGGACGCCGCCGACCTGCCCATGCTGACGGCGTAAGGGTTGTCAGGGCAGCGGTTTTCTGGTATACTGGGTGTGAGCGAGAGGTCCCGCCCGCCGATGGGCGGGCGGGACATTTTTTCTGCTGCCGGACGGTGGCTTGCGGAGGAGGGCACGGCGTATGCGTATTCTTATCGCGGAGGACCAGCCGGAGCTGCGGCGGATGCTGGTGAAGAACCTAACGGCGGCGGGCTACACCGTGGACGGCGTACCGGACGGCGCGGAGGCGCTGGCGTATCTGGACGCGGCCGCCTATGACGCGGCGGTGCTGGACATCATGATGCCGAAAGTGGACGGGCTGACGGTGCTGCGGACGCTGCGCGCCCGGGGCAGCGCCCTGCCGGTGCTGCTGCTGACAGCCCGGGACGCCGTAGCCGACCGGGTAGACGGGCTGGACGCGGGCGCGGACGACTATCTTATCAAGCCCTTTGCCATGGACGAGCTGCTGGCGCGGCTGCGGGTACTGACCCGGAAAAAAGGCAGCGGCAGTACCAACGTCTACACTCTGGCCGATCTGACGGTGGATACCGCCGCGCGGACGGCGAAGCGAGGCGGCCGGACGCTGGAGCTGTCCGCCAGGGAATATGCGCTGCTGGAATACCTTATCCGCAGCAAGGGCGTGGTGCTGTCCCGGCAGCAGATCGAGGACAACCTGTGGAGCCTGGACTACGCCGGGGGCACCAATGTGGTGGACGTATACATCAGCTATCTGCGGAAGAAGCTGGAGCTGCCCGGGGAGCGCAAGCTGCTGCACACGGTGCGGGGCATGGGCTGGGTGCTGAAGGAGGATGCATGAGGAACATATCCATCAAATGGCGGATGACCCTGTGGTTCTCCCTGCTGATGATCGCCATCACGGCACTGATGCTGGTGTTCGTGATGCTGATGAACCGCAACACCGTAACGCGGCCGCCGGAGGCGGAGCTGCTGTACATGGTGGACCGGAACGCCGATGATGTGGAATTCGACCACGGAGACTGGGATTTCAGCGACGTGGAGCAGTACGCCCACGGGGTGTACACGGAGATCTTCGACGAGGACGGGCAGCGGCTGTTCGGCACGGCGCCGGCGGAGGTATCGGACGGCGCGCCGAAGGAGAAAAACGCGCTGCACACCGTCGTCGGCAGCAGCGGCGGGACGTATCTGGTGTACGACTGCTGGCTGGAGATCGGCGGCAGCGGCCTGTGGGTACGGGGCACCATCGACAGCGCGGCACGGGGCAGCGTGATGGAGGTCATCGTGCCGCTGGCGTGGTCGGTGCTGCCGGCGCTGGTGGTGCTGAGCGTGGGCGGCGGCTGGCTCATCTCCAGCAGCTCTTTCAAGCCTATGGAGAAGGTCATCGCGGCGGCGGAGAGCATCTCCGGCGGCGAGGACCTGTCGCGGCGCATCGGCCTGCCCAGAGGCAGGAGTGAGATCAACCGGCTGGCGGGGACCTTTGACGATATGTTTGACCGGCTGGAACGCTCCTTTAAGGCGGAGGCGCAGTTTACCTCGGACGCCAGCCACGAGCTGCGGACGCCGGTGACGGTGATCCTGGCAGAATGTGAGACGCTGGAGCGTACAGCGGGGACCACAGAGGACTACGTCGAGGGCATGACGGTCATTCATCGGCAGGCGGAGCAAATGTCCCGGCTCATCGGGCAGCTGCTGCATATCACGCGACTGGAACAGGGCACCCAGAAAACCTGCATGGAGCGCGGCGACCTGGCAGCGCTGGCGGAGGCGGTATGCGAGCAGCAGAAAATGATCGCACCGGAGGGCATGGTCCTGACCTTTGACGGGCCGGAGAACGTGGAGGCACGGATGGACGTGATACTGATGACCCGGCTGCTGAACAATCTCATTTCCAACGCCTTCCGGTACGGCAGCGACGGCGGACACGTCCGTGTGACCGTCCGCCGGACGGGCAGCTGCGCCGTGCTGTCCGTCAGCGACGATGGCGCGGGCATCCCACCGGACCAGCAGGAGAAGATATGGCAGCGCTTCTATCAGGTGGACGCGGCCCGCAGCGGCGGCGAGGGCACCGGGCTGGGGCTGTACATGGTACGCCAGATCGCACGGCTCCACGGCGGTACGGCGGAGGTGGAGAGCGTGCCCGGGCAGGGCAGCACATTCACCGTGCGGATCCCGGCGGAATGACGTATATTTTCCCCGCCTGCGGGCGGGGAAAATTTTTTCATATCCCCTATTGACTCTGCCATGGTGGGAGGGTATAGGATAGGTACGAGCTCAAGGAAAGACGATGGAGGTGCCCCCATGCTGAAGATCGGAGATTTTTCAAAGCTGTCCCCCCGGCCGCGCATTTGCGCTCCCCTCACGCCCCCCGCCTGACGGTGGGGGCCTTATGATTTGCTTGACCGGGTTGACTTTCACGGGACAGGCGGGCATAATAGGGCATACTATACTGATGGGAGGTGCGGTCATGGCGGACATTTTCATACGGGCGCTGCCCAAGTACGCGCCGGACCTGATCGTACTGCTGGGGCTGTATCTCCTGCTGCTGGGCCGGTGGAAAAAGCGAGGGCGACGGCGGGTGCTGGTGTACACGGTGTTCAGCGTGTATATGCTGGGCGTGCTGTGGGTGACGGTGCTGCCGGTGCTCTCCATGCTGGGAATACACCATGCCTACGCGCCCATGAACCTGGAGCCGTTCCGTGACCTGCGGCTGGGATACGGCAACGCAGAGCGGCAGGTCTTTCTAAACGTGCTGATGACGGTGCCCTTCGGCATTCTGTGGCCGGTGGTGCGCCGGGGAAAGGCAGGGGTGTTCCGTACGGTGGGGGCGGCGTTTCTGCTGAGCCTGTGCATCGAGCTGGTCCAGCCTCTGCTGCCCACAGCACGGATGTCGGACATCACCGACCTGATCTGCAACACCGCCGGCGGGCTGATCGGCTACGGGCTGTACCGGCCGTGGAAAAAGGCTTTAGGCTGCTGGATGTAAAAAACGACCGCCGAGGCGGTCGTTTTTGCTTATTGCAGGGCTTCGCGGAGGCAGTGGACCTTTTGGGCCAGCTGGGCGAAGGCGGCGGGGGTAAGGGACTGGGCGCCGTCGGACAGGGCGGTGGCGGGACGGTCATGGACCTCCACCAACAGTCCGTCGGCCCCGGCGGCCACGGCGGCCAGCGCCAGCGGCTCCACCAGATCGGCGCAGCCCGCGGCGTGGCTGGGGTCCACAATGACCGGCAGATGGGTCAGGCGCTTCAGCACCGGAACGGCGGACACATCCAGGGCGGCGCGGGCGGGGGTCAGGCCGCTGCGGATACCACGCTCGCAGAGAATGACCTGCGTATTGCCGCCGGACAGGATATACTCCGCGGACAGCAGCAGCACCTCCACCGTGGCGGAGGTGCCGCGCTTGAGCAGGATGGGCTTGCGGGTGCGGCCGAGAGCCTTCAGCAGGGCGAAGTTCTGCATATTGCGCGCACCCACCTGCAGCACGTCCACATCGGCCAGCGTGTCCAGCTGGGCGGGATCGGTGATCTCGGTAACGGTGGGCAGGCCCGTATCACGGCCGGCCTGTACCAGCAGCGCCGCGCCCTGCTCGCCCAGACCCTGGAAGGTGTAGGGCGAGGTGCGGGGCTTGAAGGCGCCTCCGCGGAGCATGACGGCCCCGGCGGCCTTTACGGCGGCGGCGACGGTCTGTATCTGGTATGCGGACTCCACGGCACAGGGCCCTGCGATCAGGCAGAAATCCGCGCCCACGCGGACATCGCCCACCGGCACCACGGTATTCTCCGGATGAGTGCTCCGGGCGGCCAGGTGATAGGCCGGGGTCAGGCGGCGGGCCTCCTGCACATAGGGCAGGGCCTGAAGCGCGGCGGGGTCCAGCCGCCACGTCTCCCCCACCAGGGGCAGGAGGAGGGATGTCTCCCCCGCTACGCAGCCGCCCTTGACGTTTTGCAGAGCCAGCTGGGCCAGCAGCTGGCGGATGGCAGGCTCCGGGGTGTTCTTTTGCAGTACGAGTATCATAACGGATCGCTCCCTGTATTGTAGTCAGGTGGTTATTATAGCGTATCCCATCGGTTTTTGCAATCCGTGAAAAGCGCATATTGACAAAAACAGGCAGGGCCATATAATATACTGTATTACAAATGGGCGTTCTGCGTGCCCCCTTCCCTGCCGCAGACACAGCAGAACAAAGGAGTAAAAAGGAGAAATAATGGAACGGAAATTTACACTGAGCTGCTGCTCCACGGTGGACCTGCCTTATTCATATATGGAGAGCCGGGACATCCCCGTGCTGTTTTACACCTATGTGGTGGACGGGCAGACCTATGACGACGATATGGGCCGCGATCCGGCGGCGCTGCCCCGGTTTTACGGCTTTCTGAAGGCGGGCAAGCTGCCCCAGACCAGCCAGATCAACGTAGCGGGGTATATGGACTTCTTTGAGCGCCTGCTGCAGAAGGGCGGCGACGTGCTGCACATCGCGTTCACGTCCGGGCAGTCCTGCTCGGTGAACAACGCCTATCTGGCGGCAGCAGAGCTGAAGGACAAGTACCCCGGGCAGAAGCTGATCGTCATCGACTCCCTGTGTTCCTCCAGCGGCTACGGCCTGCTGGTGGACTACGCCGCCGATATGCGGGACGCGGGTGAGGACATCGACACCGTGGCCCAGTGGGTGCTGGACAACCGGAACAAGGTGCATCACCAGTTCTTTTCCAGCGATATGACCCAGTTCCGGCGGACAGGCCGGGTATCCGGCGCGGCGGCCACGGTAGCCACGGTGCTGAACATCTGCCCCATCATGCGGC
>ERZ773147.2455-NODE-2455-length-16032-cov-3.237904_pt1 | contig 16032 bp, 9 predicted proteins | sample MGYA00580851_ERZ773147 | MGnify/ENA primary metagenome ERZ773147 (study PRJEB29015, sample SAMEA2737818) | human gut metagenome | biome: human gut; feature: human-associated habitat; material: faeces | place: China | collected 2012 ... | reverse complement strand
ATTTCATATTGATCGTCAGTTTTCTGGTCGGTATTTGTACGGCAGCAGCAGCTATTGTCCTGAAGTCGATCATTCATTTTATACAACATCTTCTGACCGGCAATTTTAATCAGGATGGGGCGAATTACCTGTATCTGCTTTATCCGGTGATCGGTATCCTGCTTGCCGGTTTGTTTGTAAAATATATCGTACGGGATGATATCAGCCACGGGGTGACGAAGATACTCTATGCCATTTCCCAGCGGAAGAGCCGCATCAAGCCTCATAATGCTTGGACTTCCATTGTCGCCAGTTCCGTCACCATCGGTTTCGGCGGATCGGTCGGGGCAGAGGCACCTATTGTGTTGACAGGGGCTGCGATCGGATCCAACTTGGGCCGTCTGTTCCGCATGGAGCAAAAGACTTTGATGTTGCTGGTCGGCTGTGGGGCTGCCGGGGCGATTGCCGGTATATTCAAAGCTCCGATTGCTGGGGTGGTGTTTGTGGTGGAAGTGCTGTTGTTGGACCTGACGATGACGTCGGTACTTCCTTTGCTTATCACTTCGGTGACGGCTGCGACTGTTTCCTATATTTTTACGGGTACGGAAGCAATGTTTCCGTTTTCCCAGACCGAAGCGTTTGTGATCGAGCGTATTCCTTATGTGCTGTTACTAGGTGTTTTCTGTGGTTTGGTGTCTCTCTATTTTACCAAAGTCATGAACCGGGTCGAGGGGATGTACCGGAACTTGAATAATTACTGGAAGAAATTCGTCGTTGGGGGGATCATGCTGAGTGTGCTGATCTTCATATTTCCTCCGCTCTATGGTGAAGGTTATGATACGATTTCGTCTTTGTTGAACGGGCAGTTCTCCCATATAATGGATAAGAGTATGTTCTATAGTCTGAACGATACCTATTGGGGATTGCAGATATTCCTTACGCTGATCTTGTTGTTTAAGGTTTTTGCTTCGAGCGCGACGAATGCTGGAGGCGGTTGTGGTGGTATATTTGCTCCCAGTTTGTATTTAGGATGCATTGCCGGATTCGTGTTTGCGCATGCGTCCAACTATTTTCCCTTTACGATGTATCTGTCGGAGAAGAACTTCGCCTTGTTGGGAATGGCGGGTATCATGTCCGGTGTCATGCATGCGCCGCTGACCGGTGTCTTCCTAATTGCCGAGCTGACCGGCGGGTATGCTCTTTTCCTTCCACTGATGATCGTATCTGTGAGCTCCTATATCACGATTAAGATGTTTCTTCCACACAGTATCTATTCGATGCGTCTGGCCCAGAAAGGGGAGTTGCTTACCCATCATAAAGACCGTGCCGTGTTGACGTTGCTGAATACCGACAGTGTGATCGAGCGCGACTTCCTGACTGTCTCTCCCGAAATGTCCTTGGGAGATATGGTGAAGGTGATTGCCAAGAGCGGGCGAAATATGTTCCCCGTTATCGACGAACGGGGTATCCTGTTGGGGCTTGTTCTGTTGGACAATATCCGGAACATTATGTTCCGCCCTGAGTTATATAATCGGTTTCACGTCTCCAAGTTCATGGTTTCGGCACCTGCCAAGATCCAGGTAGGGACGCCGATGGAACAGATCATGCGTATCTTTGACGATACGAAGGCCTGGAACCTGCCGGTTGTAGACGAGGAAGGACGGTATATCGGCTTTATGTCCAAATCGAAAATATTTAATTCATACCGCGAAGTATTGGTAGAAAACTTTTCAGGAGATTAAAAAATGAAGAAAGAAGATTTACGAATCGTTTATATGGGCACTCCCGATTTTGCGGTGGAGAGCCTGCGTGCCTTGGTTGAAGGCGGATACAATATAGTAGGGGTGATTACGATGCCGGACAAACCGGTCGGCCGTCATGGCAGTGTCTTACAGGCAAGCCCGGTGAAGCAATATGCCCTGTCGAAGGGATTACCGGTACTCCAGCCCGAAAAGTTGAAAGATGAGGCTTTTCTTTCCGAGCTGCGGGCTTTGAAAGCGGACTTGCAGATCGTCGTCGCTTTCCGTATGCTGCCGGAGGTTGTCTGGGATATGCCGCGTCTGGGAACGTTTAACCTCCATGCCTCTTTGCTTCCCCAATACAGGGGGGCAGCTCCTATCAACTGGGCGGTGATCAACGGAGATACGGAAACCGGTGCGACCACCTTTTTCCTGACTCACGAGATCGACACAGGTAAGATCATCCGCCAGAAGCATTTGCCTATAGCCGATACGGATGATGTGGGGATCGTCCATGACGGCTTGATGACGATGGGAGCCGGGCTAGTACTGGAAACCGTCGATTTGTTGTTGGAAGGAAAAACAGATGCCGTTCCTCAGGAAGAATTTTATAAAGATCCTTCCGAACTCCGTCCTGCTCCGAAGATTTTCAAAGAAACTTGCCGTATCGACTGGCTTCAGCCGGTGAAAAGGGTTTATGACTTCATCCGCGGTCTGTCTCCTTATCCGGCTGCCTGGACTGAAATCGTTTCTCCGGAGGGCGTGCGCACCGCGCTGAAAATCTATCAGGCAGAGAAGCGCCCTGCCGCACATGAACTTCCCGTCGGAACCATCCGGACCGACCGTAAAAGCTATATCGATATCGCGGTGGAAGACGGCTATCTGCGCCTGCTGTCGGTTCAGTTGGCAGGTAAGAAACGTTTGCCTGTTACGGACTTCCTGAACGGGTTCAAGCAGATAGGAGAATATAAAGTCGATTGATAAAAGAAGGAAGATGTGTCGAAAGCCCCTTTGTTCCCGCGCTTGACGGCTATGCCCTCAATGTGGGAACAAAGGGTGAATTCGACACATCTCCCTATGTTCGGTGTTACCTGTATCCCGGCTTATTTCTGTTTCCGGCTGAATTTGTCCAATACCTTTTCCTGGAATAACTGCATCAACTCGTAGAAGCTGGGGATAAACATCGTTGCAAAAATGGTGTTTACCGCCATGCCGAATACGACTGCCGCTCCTAAGGATAGACGGCTTCTCGCTCCGGCTCCTGTTGCAAACAGCAGAGGCATCACCCCTAAGACGAATGCGAATGAAGTCATCAGGATCGGACGCAGACGGATATGGCCGGCTTCGAGTGCGGATTCGCGTATCGGATTGCCGGCCTTATGGTAGTCACGGGCAAATTCGACAATCAGGATGCCGTTCTTCGCAGAGAGGGCGATCAGCAGGATGATACCGATTTGTGTATAGATGCTGACCGGCACGCCCATGACAAAACAACCCAAAATGGTCCCTAACAGGGCGATCGGAAGTCCCATGATGGCGGCGATCGGGCTTGTCCAACTTTCATACTGGGCCGAAAGAACCAGGAAGGCGACCAAAAGAGCCATTGCAAAGACGAGCATGGTGGTGGAGCCTGCTTTCGTTTCCTGGTAAGCGACGGATGTCCATTCATATCCGAAATTATTGCCTAACTGCTCTTGTACGAGCTCTTCCATAGCCTGGATCGCTTCACCGGAGCTATATTTCGGATTGGCTATGCAGGTGATGGATGCCGACTTATACATATTATACAGGTTGATCTGATCCAGTCCCAACTGCTCCTTCACCTCTGTAAAAGCGGAGAAAGGAACCATTTTGCCGGAATTGTTTTCGAGACTCAGGTGCAACACATCGTCTATAACTTTTTGAGCTTGGTCGTTGGCCTCGATCTTTACCTGGTAGATACGCCCGAATTCGACGAAGTCGTTTACATAAGTAGCCCCCATATAGTAGCTTAAAGTCGAGAAAACCTGGTTAAGCTGCAGGCCGAGCAATTGCACCTTGTCGCGGTCGATAGCCAGGTTATACTGGGGGACGTTGGCTTGGTACATGCTCGAAAGGTTGAGCAATTGCGGCTTGCTCCGGTACGTGGCTTGCAGTGTTTCGATAGCATGCTGCATCTCCGTCGGGCCCAGATTATTACGGTCTTCCAATTGGAGTTGCAGGCCTCCCGAAGCTCCCAATCCGGGGATTGCAGGGGGGACCATTGCGAATATCTGTGCTTCCTGGATGCCGTAGGCTTCGCGGTTGAAGCGGTTTACGACAGCCGAGGCGGTATGTTCTTTGCCTTTTCGTTCGTTCCAGTTTTTCAGGATCACGAAATAGGTCCCTGCGTTCGAGAGTTCGCCGCCACCCATGATAGAGAAACCGTTTACTCCGATATAGGTCTTGATTTCAGGATAGCTGTCGAGGATCTTGTCGATCTGCTTTCCGACTGCTTCCGTACGGTTCAGGCTGGCTGCCGGCGGGAGCTGGGTGGATATCAGGAAATAACCGTCATCCTCTTCCGGGATGAAAGTGGTCGGCCAGCGCATAAACATGACGATGGCAATGGCCGTTATGATCCCGAATATCACCATCGTGACAAACGGGTTCTTCAGCATGCGGCCGACGATGTCGTCATATATTTTCTGGGTTTTGCCGAACACCTTGTTGAAGGCTTTGAATACAAAGAATTTCGGTTCTTTGTTCGCTTGCAGGAACAGGGCGCACAGGGCCGGCGTAAGCGTCAGCGAGTTGAACCCGCTTAAGACGGTGGCGGCAGCGATTGTCAGGGCAAATTGTTTGTATAATTGGCCGGAGATACCGCTGATGAAGGTCGTCGGGATAAAGACCGCCAGCAATACCAGCACGACGCCTACGATCGGGTCGACAATTTCACCCATAGCTTCGGTCACGGCTTCACGGGCGGTATATTTCCCCGTATCCATCAGCCGCGACGAGTTTTCCACCACCACGATCGCATCATCCACCACGATCGCGATGGCCAGGATCAACCCGAACAAGGTCAACGTATTGATCGAGAATCCTAAGGCCGACATGACCGCCAGTGTTCCCATCAGGGAGACGGGGATGGTGATGCAGGGGATGATAACGGCACGGAAATTCTGGAGGAACAGGAAGATAACCAGTATGACGAGGGCTGTCGTCTCCAGGAAAGTGACGAGCACTTCGTCGATGGAGGCATTGATTACCTGTGTCGTGTCCAGTGTCACATCATAGACGACGCCTTCCGGGAGGTTGTCTGCCAACTGTTCCATTTTGGCCCGTACCCCTTTGGCCACTTCCAGCGAATTGGAACCGGGGAGTTGGTAAATGGCTATGGCGGCACTCGGCTGTCCTTTCAGTTTGGAGGTGACATTGTAGGAAGAACTGCCTAATTCGATACGGGCGACATCTTTCAAGCGGAGTATCTTGCCGCCCTCTTCCGTACGGAGGATGATGTTCCCGAATTCTTCCGGAGTCGTCAGATGGCCTTTAACCGTCAGTGTGTACTGGAACGGGTTGTCCGCTTTGGCTATCGGTTGCCCGATGTAACCGGCCGAAACCTGTGTGTTCTGTGTCGAGATCGCCTGGAAGATCATATCCGGCGTGAGGTTGCGGATGCGTATGGCATTCGGGTCGAGCCATATACGCATGCTGTAGCTTCCGGCTCCCATGACACTGACGGAGCCGACACCCGGCAGACGCGTCAGTTCGTCCGTCATGTTGAGGCTGGCGTAGTTGCTCAGGTACAGCCCGCTGTAAGTGGAGTCACGGGAGCTTAGCGTCAGCATCATAACGATGTTGGACGATTGCTTCTTGGTGGTGATGCCTTGTACGATCACGGCTTCCGGCAGACTGCTTTGTGCAATGCTGACACGGTTCTGCACCATGACGGTCGCCATGTCGATATCCGTACCGACAGCGAACGTGATGGTTAGTGAATAGGCTCCGGAACTGGATGAATTGGAACTCATATAAAGCATTCCATCTACACCGTTTACCTGTTGTTCGATGGGCAATCCTACGGTCTGCGCTACTGTTTCCGCATCCGCACCTGGGTAGAAAGCCGATACCTGTACGGTCGGCGGCGTGATTTCCGGATATTGCGCGATGGGAAGTATGTGTAGCGTGACCAATCCGGCTACCACCAGGATCAGGGCGAGGACGGTAGCGAATATCGGTCTGTTTATGAAGAATTTTACCATAGCTTTTTATTTTATAGGCTTAATACTCATACCGTCTCTGACTTTCAGCAGGGCGGTTGTCACATACTGTTCGTCGGGGCGGATACCGCTGATGACCTGCCGGAGCGTATCGTCCACCAACTGTCCGGGTTCGATATGGCGGTATCGTACGATATTCGAATCGTTCACTATATAGAGGAATTTTCCCAACTGGTCGGTCCCGATAGAGGCGTCGCGCACGAGGACAGCGTCTTTCTGTTCGCTGTAGGGCAAGGTGATTGTAACATACAGCCCGCTTTTCAATTCGCCGTCTTTATTTTCGAGATTGGCGCGGACGTTCAGCGTACCGGTCGACAGGTCGACGTTGGGAGAGAGGTAGTCGAGTGTCCCGGTATAACTTTGCCGTCCGTCCTGTCCGAGGCGTATGGAAACATGGGTAGGCATCTTGACGTTCGGATCGTTCTGGTCGGCAATCATTTTCATCCGCATGAACTGGTTGTCTTCGATATTGAAGTTGGCGTACATGATGTCGTCTTTGTATAATGTAGCCAATGTGACGGGTTGGACAGTGCCGTTGATATAGTTGCCCACATCATAGCTTGCCCGGGTGACACGCCCGTCGTAGGGAGCCCGGATATAGCAATAGCCCAGATTGGTCCGGGTTGTTTTCAAAGCCGCTTCGGCGTTGCGTACGGATGCTTCCATTTCCGCTGCGGTCGATTCGGCCTGCAAGACCTGTATTTGGCTGACGGCTCCGCTCTTGGCCGCCTCTTTCATGCGTTCGTAGTTGCTGCGGGCATATTTGACTTGGGCCTTTGCCGTGTTTAGCGCGGCTTCCGCCTGGGTGACATTGTTTTGGTAGACTTCCGGTTCGATCACGAATATCAGGTCGCCTTTCTTCACTTTGGCGCCCGGCACGAGTTGCGAGGATTGCAGATATCCGTTCACGCGTGCTACCAGGTTGACCATGCGGTCGGAACTCAAATAGCCCGGATAGTCTTTTGTCAGCGTGATATCTCGCACGACCGGCATCGCGACGCTTATGGAAGGAGCCGGCATCTCCGTCTGGTGACTTTTCTCTTTACATCCGGCAAGCAGGACGATGGACAATCCCATCATCCCTATTTTAATAGCAGTCTTCATCTCTCTTATTTTTTAATTCTTAATTATCAATTTTCATTTTCCCAACTGCCGCCTAACGCCTGATAAAGCTGGATCAAGCTTAGCAGGGAGGAGCCTCTGGCTTGTGTCAGCTCATTTTCATAGGAAAGGAGGGAGCGTTGTGCGTCCAGGACATTCTGGAAAGGAGTAAGTCCCTGTTTATAGAGGTCGAGCGAAAGCTCCAATGTCTGCTTCCCCTGATTGACGACTTCCCGGAGCGCGACAATTTGTTTGATCGAGTTCTTGTAGGAATTCATGGCATTGTCCACTTCCTGGACAGCTGTCAGTACATCCTGGTTGAATTGTCGGATCGACTCGTCGAGCTGGGCTTTTGCCAGCCGTGTCACCTGCGCCAACTTCGTTCCCTGGAAGAAGTTCCAGGAGATGGCCGGGGCGATCTCGTAGGTCAAACTGTTATGGTTTACCAGTTTGTCCAAATCATGAGATGCGAAGCCCACCGACCCTTTGACGAAAACTTTCGGCCACCAGTCTGATTTGGAGGCGCCGAGCGATGCCGCCCGTGCGTTTACCAGGCGTTCAGCCGCCCGGATGTCCGGCCGGCGTAGTAGCAGGTTTGCGGGAATGCCGATGCCGATTGTCTCGATGTATTCCGGCAATGGCTTCCGTGTTTCCATGATTTCCCGGACGTCCCAGGGATAAAGTCCCATCAGTACGCCCAAAGCGTTTGTGTACTGGATGATTCCGGCTTCCAACATGGGGAGAGAGGCTTTTGTGTCGTAGTAGACGGATAAGGCCTGTGCGACATCTAATTTTGAGACAAGCCCTGTTTCGTACCTTTTTTCTGTGATCTTGACGACCGCCTGTTGTGACAGGCAGTTCTTTTTGACAACTTCCATTTCCTGTTGCAGTTCCCGCAAGTTGATGTAGGCGGATGCCACTTGGGCGCAAAGGGAGACCATCACGGCGTTGTAGTCCTCTTTGGAGGCTGCAAAGTTCTCCTTTTGGGCCTTTACGCGGTTGCGGATGCTTCCGAATACATCGATTTCCCAGTTCATAGACAGGGCGGCATCGCTGTATTGGGTTATCGTCTGCGGCAGGTTGCTTGTATGCCCGCTACTTTGTTGCCGGGTCCAGCCGGCAGCGAGTCCCAGGGTTGGCGAATAGCTACCTTGTTGTATACGCAGATTGGTTTTTGCCATAGCGATACGGTCTGCCGCCATCAGTACGGAGTAGTTCTGCTTTACGGCTACTTCAATCAGCGAGTCCAGGGTGGGATCATTGAAGTTTTTCCACCACTGGTCGTCTACCGGTAATGTCTGTTGAAAATCACTGTCGTTTTCCTGCCACGCTTCCGGTAATGCGTGATCCAGGTATTTGTGCTCTTTCTGCGCCGGCAGCGTTATCGGCAGGAACAGGCAGAGCACAGCATAACACCATGTACGTATGTGCATAATTTTTTGTTTAGATTTAGCCATTAAAGAACAGACTTGCCGTATAATTGTTTGCCTCTTTTTATTTCTTTCTGTTTATTTTATACGTGGGATGCTTTGTATCTTTGCCACGAAATGAAATGAGAATAACAATGGGAAAGAAAGAAGAATATAAAGAAAAGAATCTACGGTTTTTAGAAGAGGTGGCTACCGGTGAGGGAGTCGTCAAGCTCCCTTGTGGTGTGTTGTATAAGGAGATAGAGAAAGGGACCGGTGTGGTTTCACCGGAACTGACGGATGTCGTCTCTGTCCATTACCGTGGAACGCTGGCCAACGGACGCGAGTTTGATAATTCCTGGAAACGGGGATGTCCGGAGGCATTCCGCCTCAATCAGGTGATCGAAGGATGGCAGGAAGCGCTCCGGCGGATGCATGTGGGAGACCGTTGGATGATTTATATCCCGTATACATTAGGCTACGGGACACGTACATCCGGTCCGATCCCCGGTTATTCCACACTGCTGTTCGAAGTCGAACTGTTGGGGATTGCATAATTTTCCTTAAGGCTCTTTTTCAGTTTCCGATAGACATATATGAATGCCGGGACGAGGAAGAGGTCTGCTGCTATCCAGGCGGTCGGATCGCCAAAGCAAACAGCTAAGAATCCGAATATCGGTACGGCATAGATACTGACCAGTGTGCGTGCGATCATTTCGGAAACTCCGGAAAGCATCGCCAGATTGGTGTATCCTGCGCCTTGTATGGTGTAGCGCAGGATACAGAGCAGCCCTAAGATCGGAAAGAAATAGCAAGAAACGTGTAGGAAGAGTACCGTGTTTTTAAGTATTTCCGTTTCCGAAGCGTCTACGAACAGCAATGATATCTTGTCGGAGGCCGACATCAGTATTGTAAAAGTGAAGACGGCATAGATCATCATCAGCAGCGAGCTGGCTTTGATCCCCTGCCAGATGCGTTCGGGTTTTCTGGCTCCGTAGTTTTGCCCCGTATAGGTAGCCATCGCTATACCTAAGCTTTCAAAGGCACAGATAAAGAACATCTTGATTCTCATTGCTGCTGTGAATGCGGCTACACAAGCTGTTCCCAAAGCGTTATTGGCACTTTGGAGCAGGATGCTGCCGATTGCCGTAATGGAGAATTGAAGTCCCATAGGTACTCCGATGTATAAAAGATTTTTAGCCAGTGGAAAGCGGAATTTGCGGTCGTCAGCCGTCCCTTTCAGGACTGGAAAATGCTTGTACATATAAAAATAACAGAGAAGTGCCGACACACCTTGTGACACGACGGTGGCGATACCAGCTCCTAACACGCCCCATCCCAACACGAGGATACAGAACAGGTCGAGTACGATGTTCAATACGGTAGAGAACAGCAGGAACCAAAATGGTGTTTTACTATCGCCGAGTGCACGTATGATGCTGGACAGCAAGTTGTAGAAGAACGTACAAGGTACTCCGATAAACGTTACGAGCAGATAATAGTAAGCTCCGTGAAAAATATTTTCCGGAGTCTGCATACTTCTCAGGATATCTGCACAGTATACGCTTGTCAGAACCGCAATGACGATCGACATCAGGGCTGCCAGTTGTAAACTGACCGTCACGTACCGTCGCATTGTCTTGTAGTCTCTCGCCCCGAATTTCTGTGCCACCGGAATCCCGAACCCGCAACAACACCCGTTGCAAAATCCTAAAATCAGGAATACGACCGAAGTGCTTGCCCCGATTGCTGCCAGATCATTGATCCCTAAGAATTTTCCAACGATAGCGGCATCCACAAGCGAGTAGGTTTGTTGCAATATATTTCCAAGCAACAGGGGGAAGGTGAAATTGAGAATAAGCGGCAGGGGAGCACCCTCCGTCATTTCTTTAGTAGTAGTTGCCATAAATGTGATACCTAAACAATTTTGGGAGACAAAGATAGAGAAAAGGATGGGAAGTTGTTCCGATAAGCGTATACAGATAGCAAAAAAATAGCGATGAAACTTCAATGCCTCATCGCTATTTTTTTATTAAGCTTAATCGAGTTATTCTCCTTTTTCGATCTGTTCCTGTACGATCGCATCTACGACAGCGACAGTCGTCAGGTTCAGGATGTCACGCGTAGAACTTTCCACGTCGGTGAAGTGGATCGGTTTGTTCAAACCCATCTGGATCGGGCCGATCGTTTCGCTGATGCCGAGTGTGTCGAGCAACTTGTAAGCACTGTTGGCAGAACTCAGGTTTGGGAAGATCAGCGTGTTGACATCTTTGCCTTTCAACTTGTTGAACGGATACATGTCGTCACGCAGTTTCTTGTCCAGAGCGAAGTTGACCTGCATTTCTCCATCTACCATCATGTCCGGATAGTTTTTGTGCAGATAGTCGATCGCGTCGTGGACCTTCAGCGGGCTACCCTGCTTGTCGGAACCGAAGTTGGAGTAGGACAACATCGCCATAACCGGTTCGTGCGCGAAGAATTTCACAGCATCTTGAGTCAGGCGGGCGATATCGATCAGTACTTCTGTCGACGGATGGCGGTTGATCAGCGTGTCGGCAATAAAGAACGTACCTTTCTTGCAAGTCAGGATATTCAAAGCACCGAAATGTGTGTAAGACGGACGGATACCGATGATCTGCTCTGCCATTTTGGTCACTTCGGAATAGCGGCTGTAAACGCCTGTCACGAAAGCATCGGCATCGCCTGTCGCAACCATCATCATACCGAATGCGTTGCGGTCGACCATCTTTTCGCAGGCTTCCGCATACGTGACACCTTCGCGGGCTTTCTTCTCAGACAGGATCTTGGCATAACGATGGCGGCGTTCTGTCTCGCGGTCGTGACGAAGGTTGACGATTTCGATCCCTTCGAGGCTGATATTTTCTTCGGCTGCGATCTTTTGCAGGCGTTCTTCGTTGCCTAAAAGGATAGGGATGCAGATACCTTCGGCTTTCGCTTCGGCAGCGGCTTTCAGCATATTGCCGTGGTTGGCTTCTGCAAATACCACCCGTTTCGGGTTGGCTTTAGCCATATCGGTGAACGAACGGAGCAGCTTGTTGTCATATCCCATCATTTCGCGCAAGTGGTTGGCATATCCTTCCCAGTCGGTGATCGTCCGGCGGGATACGCCCGAGTCAATGGCTGCTTTGGCAACGGCACAGGAGACACGAGTCAGGAGTCGCGGGTCGAGCGCTTTCGGCAGGATGTAATCGCGTCCGAAAGTCGTCCGTTTCAGTTTGTAGGCAGCATTCACGACGTCGGGAACCGGTTCTTTGGCAAGTCCGGCGATTGCGTAAACGGCTGCTAATTTCATCTCTTCGTTGATTGCTTTGGCGTGTGTGTCCAATGCGCCGCGGAAAATATAAGGGAATCCTAATACATTATTGATCTGGTTCGGATAGTCGGAACGGCCTGTGGCAAAAATAATATCGTCGCGTGAGGCCATTGCATCGGCATACGAGATTTCCGGATTCGGGTTGGCCAAAGCGAACACGATCGGGTTCGTATTCATGGAGCGGACCATATCTTGAGTCAACACATTGGCGACCGATAATCCTAAGAACACGTCAGCTCCGACGACGGCTTCCGTCAATGTCTTGATGTCGCGGTCGGTAGCGAAGAATTTCTTGGATTCGTTCAAGTCCGTGCGATGTGTGGAGATAACCCCTTTGCTGTCGCACATGATGATGTTTTCCTTCCTTGCCCCCAACATTATATATAGTTTCGTGCAAGAGATGGAAGCGGCTCCGGCGCCATTCACCACGATCTTCACGTCCTCGATCTTCTTCCCTGCGATCTCCAGCGCGTTGATCAAGCCTGCGCCGGAGATGATAGCTGTCCCGTGCTGGTCGTCGTGCATGACTGGAATATCCAGTTCTTCTTTCAGGCGTGTTTCGATCTTGAAACATTCGGGAGCTTTGATATCTTCAAGGTTGATGCCTCCGAAAGTGGGTGCGATGGCCTTTACCGTTTCGATAAATTTGTCAGGGTCTTTCTCGTTCACTTCGATATCGAATACGTCGATACCTGCAAAGATCTTGAACAACAGTCCTTTCCCTTCCATCACCGGCTTGCCGGCCAACGGACCGATATCTCCTAATCCTAATACGGCGGTACCATTCGAAATAACGGCAACCAAGTTTCCTTTAGAAGTATATTTGTAAGCATCCAACGGATTCTTTTCGATTTCCAGACAGGGTTCGGCAACGCCGGGCGAATAAGCCAGCGACAAATCCATCTGGGTACTATAGGGCTTGGTGGGAACGACTTCTATCTTTCCCGGCTTGCCTTCCGCATGATAGCGAAGTGCTTCTTCTTTAGTGATCTTAGCCATAGATTATTTTATAGTTTTTAATTTGTTGTTTGTCTTTCGAAAATTGCACACAAAAGTAACAAATTATTATGAATATGGTGTCGGTCGCTTACATTTAGTTGCTCGAATTTTGTGTGTTTGCTGGTCTCGGCTATTTGTTTTATCTTCGCACCTTTAATTTAATAGGGGGGGAATGTGAAACAGACAATGGCTAAATATATGAAATGGCTGCTGCCGGCACTTTTTATAGTGTACTACAGTAGTATTTCTTTATTTATGCACGTCCATGTCGAGAATGGCACGACGATTGTCCATTCGCATCCATTCGAGAGAGCGGCAGACGGCACCTACCATCATCACTCGTCTCTTTCGGAAATCCAGTTGTTCCATTTGCTGACGACTGTTCATGTGCAGGATGGAGCCATCCATTCGCTGCTTCTACAAATTTATGTTACACCGAATTATAAAATAATTGATAATCCGGTCTATCCGGATTATTTGGTCCCTGTCTTAGGGAAACTGTCTCTCCGCGCTCCTCCTTTTGTCTGATAAAATAGCGTCTGTCCGTTAGTGGAGTATCAAAAAGCTTTCACCTTCTGAAAGATAGTAAAAATAAAGTTTCAGTTTGTTTCATATAGGTGAAACTTTATTTTCCCTGGTAGGAAACTTTATTTTCCATTGCATGAAACAAAATTTTCGTGCAATGGAAACAGCTGTTGTCTGCAAGGCTTTCCAGCGGCAGATGCATAAGGTGTGTATTTGTTTTTTAATCATTATTTTATCAAAACAAACGAAATGAATAAAATTATTATACTTATACTGTGTCTGTGCTGTGCCTTTACGATCGCGCGGGCGGAGGAGGGTCCTGCCTTGAATCCATCGGACGCGAACATTGTCGGTCATGTGATGGACCGGAAAACCGGCGAACATTTGTCCTTTATTACGATCTTTTTGAAAGGGACGACTATCGGGACTTCGACTGACGGCACGGGGCATTATTATCTGAAGAACCTGCCGGAAGGAGAGTTTACGGTCGTGATGAAGACGATGGGCTATAAAACGATCGAGACGCCCGTGATGTTGAAAAAAGGTAGGACGCTGGAAATTAACTTTGAGGTGGAAGAAGAAGCCTTGTCTTTGGATGGAGTCGTGGTTTCGGCCAACCGGAACGAGACGACTCGGCGTATGGCTCCGTCGCTTGTGAACGTGCTGGATTCGAAAATGTTCGAGACGACGCATGCCACTTCGCTTGCCGACGGGCTGAACTTCCAGCCGGGCGTGCGGGTGGAAAACAATTGCCAGAACTGCGGTTTCCAACAGGTGCGTATCAATGGACTGGAAGGTCCTTACACGCAGATATTGGTGGATAGTCGTCCCATATTCAGTGCACTGACGGGTGTGTACGGCCTCGAACAGATTCCGGCCAATATGATAGAGCGAGTGGAAGTGATGCGGGGAGGAGGTTCTGCATTATTCGGAGCTTCGGCAATAGCGGGGACAATCAATATTATTACGAAGGAACCGTTGCGTAATAGCGGTTCGATAGCGCACAGTATCACTTCTATTGGTGGAAGCGGCGACTTCGACAATAGCACTTCGCTGAATGCTTCGCTCGTAACCGACAATAATAAAGCCGGTATTTACATTTTCGGGCAGAATCGTCAGCGAAGCGGTTACGACCACGATAACGACGGGTTCACAGAGTTGCCCGAATTAAAGGCTCAGACATTGGGCTTTCGCTCTTATTTGAGAACCAGCAATTATTCCAAACTAACGTTTGAATATCATCATATCAGTGAATATCGACGAGGTGGCGATCGCCTGAACCGTCCGCCGCACGAAGCCGATATAGCGGAGCAGTTGAATCATTCTATCGACGGAGGAGGTTTGAATTATAGCCTGTTTACTCCCGATGAAAAACATCGGGTTAATGTATATGCTTCGGCTCAGCATATCGGCAGGGACAGTTATTACGGAACGGAACAAAATCTTAACGCATACGGCGAAACGGAGGACTTGACTGTCGTGGCAGGTACTCAATACATATACAGTTTCGATAAATGTTTGTTTATGCCTGCCGATTTAACAGCCGGTATCGAATATAATTATGATAATTTGCGAGATGAGATGAAAGGGTATAATCGTAAGACTCGTCAAGAGGTACATACCGAGAGTGCTTTTCTGCAAAACGAATGGAAGAACGATCGTTGGAGTATCCTTGTTGGAGGACGGTTGGATAAACATAATCTGATAGATCATGTCATTTTCAGTCCGAGAGCCAACTTGCGTTTCAATCCTGTTAGAGATGTGAATTTGCGTTTAAGTTATTCTTCCGGGTTTCGGGCTCCCCAAACGTATGATGAAGATTTGCATGTTGCTGCGGTAGGAGGAGAAGCTACGATGATAAGACAAGCTGAGAATTTGAGGGAAGAAAAATCCCACAGTGTAAGTCTTTCGGCCGATATGTATCGTCGTTTCGGGGCTTTTCAATGTAACCTGTTGTTGGAAGGTTTTTATACTCGATTGAATCATGTTTTTGTTCTTGAAGAGATAGGGAAAGACGAAGAACACAATGCGGTGATAAAAGAACGACGTAACGGACAGGGTGCGGAGGTTGCAGGGGTGACGGTCGAAGGCAAGGTAGCCTATCTTTCTTTGGTGCAGTTACAAGCAGGTGTAACTTGGCAGAAAAGTCATTATACAAGGCCTGAAAAATGGAGCAAAGATAGTTCTGTTCCGGCAGAAAAGCGAATATTCCGTACCCCCGATTGGTATGGTTATTTTACGGCCACATATTCTCCGGTAAAACCTCTGAACATAGCTCTTTCGGGAACTTATACCGGTTCTATGATCGTTCAGCACATGAAAGGTTACATACCGAAAGATATGGCTGTAACTACTCCCGACTTCTTTGATATGAACCTGAAAATATCTTATGATTTTTCGTTGTATAAATTCATTACTCTGCAACTGAATGCTGGCGTTCAGAATATTTTTAACGCTTATCAAGAGATTTCGATCAGGGAAAGGAAAGAGATTCGGGTTATATTTATGGCCCCTCTATGCCTCGTAGCTATTTTGCCGGAGCAAAGTTGATGTTCTGAAACAATTTCTAATGTTTATAAACACTTAAAAGCCACAGTTTTGCTGTGGCTTTTATTTTTTATACAAGAGACATGTTTTGTAGGTGTTTGATTATTAGTTATATGTGTTAATATAAAATTATAATTTAACAGATTTTGTTTAAT
>ERZ773147.2452-NODE-2452-length-16036-cov-17.587948_pt1 | contig 16036 bp, 13 predicted proteins | sample MGYA00580851_ERZ773147 | MGnify/ENA primary metagenome ERZ773147 (study PRJEB29015, sample SAMEA2737818) | human gut metagenome | biome: human gut; feature: human-associated habitat; material: faeces | place: China | collected 2012 ... | reverse complement strand
CCGGCAGCAGGGCGTTTGCCGCCCACAGTAACCCAAAGCTCATCCCGCCTGCCAGTGCCGTTCCGAGCCAGCCGTCAGCTGCGGTCAGCAGGATCAGTGCAGTATATGAGGCATAAACCAAGCTGTTGTTTGCCGTGGATATCACGACCATCAGTGCAAACCAGAAGATCAGCTTCGTTACAGGGTGAAACAGCTCCTTGTGATTCTTTTTCGGCGGAGATTCAGCAGGATGAAAACGCTCCATATATCGGCGTATCGCCTGCAGATTCTGTGCGGTCCGTGTGGAAAACTCTGTTTCAATACGTCCGTCAGAAAGCCCGACGCAGCGGTCGCATACGCCTGCTATCAATTCAAGATCGTGGGTGATAATAAGAACGGTCTTTTCTTTTCGCATCTCACGAATCAGTGCCGTGCAACGCTCAAGGCTTTCTATGTCCTGCCCGGCAGTCGGCTCGTCAAGAATCACAATCGGTTTGTCGGAGAGGTAAGCCGTCATCAGCGTCAGCCGCTGCATCTGTCCGCCGGAGAGCGAAAAGGGATGACGGTCACGGCAGCCCCACATATCCATGCTTTTCAGAAGCGCCTCCGTTTTCTTTTCAATTTCCGGCGTAATTCTGTGACCATATTGCAACTCGTGCAGAACTGAGTTTGTGAAGAATTGAAATTCTGCTTCCTGCATTATAAACATAACCTGCTTTTGCAGACCCTTTAGCTTTTGTGCTTTGCCGTACAGGGATATCTGACCGCCGGAGGGCTTGTACAGCCCCGCAATCAGTTTGCCAAGGGTGGTTTTGCCGCAGCCGTTGGCTCCTACAAGACCGACAATCTCATGTTCACGGACGGAAAAACCGACACGGGAAAGCGTGTGACTTGATTTCCTTCCGTATGTATAGCGGATATCCGATACGCAGAGCACTTCCAGTGCTGCTCTCGGCAACTGCGGCTTCTTCGACACAGTGACCTTCGCAAGGTCAAGGGGACGCAGAGATAGCGCCTGTCGCTGCTCCTGAGAAAACGCCTTCGTCTCTGCTACGGTATACCTACCTTTGATCATGCCGTCTGCCATGACCCAAAATTCGTCGGCAATGTCGGCAAGATAGTGCAGCCGGTGCTCGCTGAGCAGCAGCGTTTTTCCCTGCCTTTTCAGCGCCAGCAGAATCTCCCTCAGCTGCTGCGTGGCCGCAAAATCGAGGTTGGCTGTCGGCTCGTCCAGCAGAAAAATATCTGTGTCCATTGCCCACGCGGACAAGATGGAGATGAGCTGTCGTTCACCGCTGGACAGTTCGTAGACATTGCGATCCTTCAGCCGTTCCATATGAAACACACGGAAGGCCTCATCCATCCGTTGACGGATGGCTTCCTGCGGAAAGCCGTGATTCTCCAGCCCAAAAGCAACCTCGTTTGAGCTGTTTACGGTAAAAAACTGACTCCGCGGATCTTGAAAGACCGAGGCTGCCAGTTCGCCGATTTCGCCGATACTCATCCCGGCGGTGTCCTGTCCGTTCAGCCGGCAAAAGCCCTTTAGTTTACCTTCATAAAACTGCGGAATTAGTCCGTTTATGCACCGCAGAAGTGTGGATTTTCCGCATCCGCTGCTGCCGCAGAGCACCACACAGCGTCCATTCGGAATGCTTCCGGCGGTCTGTCGAAGCACTGGAGCTTTTTCATCTGCATATTGAAATTCAAATTCAAAATCTATCATTATTATCTCTTTTCTTTCGGTTAGCATAGGCTAACCGTTTACTGTAAGAAAAGGGCGGAGGGAAAACCGCCCGAATATTTTAGGCTATTCATTTCAATGTGCCACACAGTTGCTGCCATCCGGCATTGAAAAAATCGAGAATTGAATGTAGACAGTCAAACATTTCATCTTCATCAAGGTGTTCATTCAGTAACTGTCTAAAATACCAGAATTGCGAACCCATCAGCAAACGAATTGCGTTCTCATTCGGTGCTTTGCCGTAAACCTCGGAGAAAAATTCGACTGTCTGCTTTGTTTTAGTGTTCATAATCTCTTTCAGTATCTTTTCGACAGAGCTTCCGTCGCTGCGGCTGAAAAAAAGCGTGCAATCGTCATAGTGCTCTGTAAGCAGGCGGAAATAGATGCTTTCTTCCGCATTTATTGCGCGGAGGATATCTTCCGGCTTTGCGCTGTGCTTTGCTTTTTCGTATTCTTCCGCGACGGGGGTAAAGAAAACCTGCATCGTCTCAAAAAAATCCTGAAGCAGACTGGCAAACAACGCGTCTTTATTTTTGTACCTTGTGTAGATCGCTCCTGTGGTGACACCGGCTTTTTCGGCGATCTTGTGCAGAGAGGCTTTCTGAAAGCCGTAAGCAAGAAATTCCGAATAAGCAGCCTGAACAATCCCATCATCCAGGGAATGATCCCTATTGGCCATGTCTTCACTCCTCTGTGCCTAAATAATAATGTCATTATCGATAACGGCATTATTATAGCATTCTTTTTCCTGCTTGTCAATGAGAAGTCTTAAATAAAAAAACAACAAATCTCGTCTCTTTTTGATTTTTTCTTTTATAAAAACCAACCAAACAGAGGTCTGTCCTCATCCGTTAGATTGTTTTCAGTAAAATGAAAGTATCACAAAAGGTCCCCAAAAGTAAGCATTCCAAACAGCATAAAAATGAGCCATTGTCAGCACCTGAAATAACCGCTACCATTAGTTTGTCCAAGACTAATGAGGTAGCAGAAAGGTGCTAAGAATGGCTCGAATCAAGTATATCAAAGATTTCTACGAACAATTTACCCCTCGATTTCTGTGCCGCCCTGGAATTTGAAGGTCATTCGTCCGTCGGCGTGGACAGTTACCGTGTCGATGACGGTCAACCAGAGTTTTTCATCAAATTCGGTGAGGATACCCAGTTCCTGCACCTCAAACACAAATGCTCCGATGGCTTCTGCCTGGTTTTCCCGAGCAGCCTTTGTGGTGCGGAGCTGTTCAAGCTGTACTTTTGCTTTTTCGTACCGCTCCACAAATCCATTGTACCGGGCGGCGTACTCCTCCTGGTTCTGAGCTGTTTGCGAATTCTCCGCAATGCAGCGCTTTGTCAGTTCGGTCACAACCTCGATCTCCTCAAGCAGGGTCTGGATTTCCTTATCAATACCCGTGCAGTCCGTCAGCGTGGACTGCATCAAACGGCAATTCTCAAGGGCGCTGTCTTTGTCCGCGAGAATGGCATTGAATGCGCCCACAAACCTGGTTTTGATGGTTTCCTCATCAAGATGTGGTGTTTCGCATTTGTGCTCGCCTTTGAATTTGTTGTTGCACTGCCAAATCACCCTACGGTATTTGCTGGTGGAGTTCCACACCTTGGAGCCAAAGAAGGCACTGCAGTCGCCGCAGTTAATGCGGGAGGAGAAAATGCTCTTTCCGCTGTATTGGCGGCTGATTCGCTTGCGACGCTCAACTTCGGTCTGCACCTTATCGAACTCCTCTGGTGTGATAATCGGCTCATGGCTGTGCTCCACATAGTACTGTGGAACTTCGCCCTCGTTCACTTTCTTCTTTTTGGTAAGGAAATCGACGGTGAAGCACTTCTGCAGCAACGCCGCTCCTTTATACTTCTCATTTTTAAGGATGCTTTCCACCGTGCTGGTTTGCCACCTCTGCTTGCCCGCAGGGGTCGGTACGCCATCCGACGTCAGCTCTTTCGCAATGGCGACCGGGGTAAGCCCTTCCATAAACCGTGTGTAGATTCTACGGACGATGACCGCTTCTTCCGGTACAACTTCCGGGAAACCGTCCGCCCACTTTTGGTAACCGAGAAACTGCTTATACGGCAGGCTGACCTTTCCGTCTGCAAACCGTTTTCTCTGTCCCCATGTGACATTCTTTGAAATGGAGCGGCTCTCTTCCTGGGCAAGGCTTGACATGATGGTCAGCAGCAGCTCGCCCTTTCCGTCAAAGGTGTAAATGTTCTCCTTTTCAAAGAACACCTCAACGCCTTTTTCCTTCAGCTTTCGGATGGTAACCAGGCTGTCGACCGTGTTTCGTGCAAAGCGGCTGACCGATTTTGTGACGATGAGGTCGATTTTGCCGGACATGGCATCGGCAATCATCTCGTTGAATCCAATTCGGTGCTTTGTGTTTGTCCCCGAAATGCCCTCGTCGGTGTAGACCTTCACAAATTCCCATTCCGGGTTCCGTTTAATATATTGTGTGTAATAATCCACCTGCGCCTCATAGCTGGTGAACTGCTCGTCGCTGTCGGTGGATACTCTGGCGTATCCTGCGACCCGGCGTTTCTGCATTGTCACCTTAGAAAGATGCGTCAGTGGGTTAATGGTCGGCGGAATGACTGTGACCGACCGTGCCGCTGTTCTGCTCATTCCTTTTTCCTCCTTGCCTGCAGAGCTCGCTGCCTGGCTTGCTCCTTCATTTCGGGTGTCCAGCTTTCTGCCCTGGGGCGGTCTTTCCACCGTTTAACGATTTCAGAACCGTCTTCCATGCAGAACACAACCACATTTCTTTTCTCTGCTCTGATTTCCGTTATTTTGCTCTTGACCACCTTTGTGCTGAGTTTGTCGATGCCCAACACCTCAAGGGTAAGAGCCATAAGCGTTTCTTCGGGTATCTTCTTTGCTGTGCATTCAGATTTGCCCCTGGTCTGGAATGTGGTGCAATTCCAGAAATGCTTGCCTCTGTAAGTAACACGCTTATAGGTGTCGCCGCAAATACCGCAGCGGATGAGTCCTGAAAAGGCTGAACGTGACGGCTTTTTTCGGCCTGCCGTCCGCTGTGCTATCTTGCGAAGCCGCTCCTGGGCTTTTTTAAATGTGGCAGCGTCAATAATTGGCTCGTAGGTTCCTTCTGCATAATACATCGGCAGTTCACCCTTGTTTGCCACCAGCTTCTTTTCGATATGATTGTTGCGGTAACGCTTCTGCAGCAGCGCATTGCCGAGGTACTTTTCGTTTGACAATGTATTTCGCATCCGTTCAGCACACCATTTGCCGCCGAGCGCGCCCCTATAACCCCTGGCATTCAAATCACGGCTGATAGAACTCATGCTTTCGCCGCCGTTGAACCGTGAAAATATCTCTCTGACAACAGCGGCTTCCTTCTCGTTAATCTGATACTCATTTGCCTTTACAATCGTAATCGTGCCCACTGTGGTACCCGCAGAGTTCTGCTTTACTTGTTCTTCCATATAGGGAGAACTCATGAGAAGCTTCAAATATTCCGGGATAACTTTCCCAAAATTCTCGAAGCAGATTACGCTGGCATCCTTATAATAAAATCGATCGCCATCTTTGACAATAAATATAGGTTTTGCCCAAAGTGCCAACAGCCGTTACCATCAAATCCCCTGGATGGGGCACTCCACTGGCTGCAAATTCATTGTACAGCGATTCGGTGATAAATAGCTCATTGTCTACATGGTCCGTATCTGCCAGTTTTCCAATCTCTCTTGCTCGGAAAAATGGTACTCCTTCGTTCTGCCAGTCAGACTGGTGAACCCGGCGAGCAGAAACAACATTCACGATTGATTTCAAACGGCACCAACACCAGTTTTCAGGTATCTCAAATGGCAATTCATCGTCGATACACCGCTCCACACCGTCCAACTTCTCATAATGAGAATTATCCCGTCTGAAAATGACGGATTCGTGCTTGTCCTTTTTAATTTTTCCTTCCTTGATGAGCCGCTGCTTTTCCGCCCGGATACGCTCCAACAAAACTTCTGCAGGCTCGTCAGATGGGTCTTGAGGTACCAGCTTGCCCTGGACTGCTTCTTGCAGTATCGACTTTTTGAGGGCTTCGGGGAACTCTGTATTAAGTGCTGTTAATTTTTTCTCAGCCCGATCATAACTGCGGAGAAATGGTAGTAATCCATTGATGGCATCAACGATGCGATTTTGCTCCGCTAAAGGTGGAAGAGGGAAAATGATAGCGTTCAACGCAGTTTGGACGAGGTGCTTAATTGTCATCCCCTTACTGTAAGTAAAGACACCATTGAAATCTGAACCCTTAAGTTCGGAGTCAATGGTGTTTTTATTATAAAATCCAGTATTTATGCGGCTTTTCGAGGTCGCATTTTCTTTTTGTCAGTCGGACTAAAAAACGAATAACTCGGATTTGGCAATCCGGAAAATTAAAAACAAACCTTTTTGAACCCTTTAGTCTGTCTGCACGTGTCTCAGAAATCCTTCAGTTTCAAGGCATATTCTTCTTCTTTCTGTTCGGGAGTCTTGTATTGCAATTTCTTGTGCGGGCGTTTGGTATTATAGAAAATCATGTACTTGTCCACCGCACTTCGAAAGTCTGATTCCGAGCGATACTTGGTGCGATATAACTCCTCCCGTTTCATAGAAGCAAAGAACGATTCCATTACGGAATTGTCATACGGCACATGCGCACGTGAAAAGGAGTGTGTGATGTTCAGAGACCGCATATAATCATTCATTGTTTTGGATCGGTAGTTGCTGCCACGGTCGGTATGGAAAACCAAACTTGAATCCGGCTGACGTGCTTTATATGCAATTTGAAAGGTTGATTTTACAAGCTGTGTGCTGTTGGTCTTGCTGATCTTATATCCCACGACCATGCGCGAGAACAGGTCAATGATTACGCAGATATAATAAGCATTTTCGCCGTACTTGAAATATGTAACGTCGCTGACCCACACTTCATTCAGCTTGCACGTGTCAAACTCTTGGTTAAGGTGGTTTTTATATTTACGCCCCTCGTCCTCGTATAGTTTCTTGGCACTTTGCCGTATACTGACCAAACCCATATCACGCATAAGTGTGCGCACCATTTCGTTGCTGATTTTGAACCCTTCGTTTTTCATAACTGCCGCAATTTTAGCAGCACCGAATACTTGATTGCTTTCATCAAAGATTTCCTGGATACGAAGCCGTAATTCTTCACGGCGTTTCGCATACCACGTGTTATCCTTTTTGTTGCGAAGTACGTGGTTATAAAATGTTCCGCGGGGAATATCGAAAGCATCACAGATCACGTGCACATTGTATTTGCCGTAAAGCTGTTCGGCAGCGTATAGCCTTTGCCTCAAAGGTGCCTTGGGTGTGCAGGGCGCAGATTTAAGAATTTCAACAATGCTCTCCAAACGTGCGACTTTGTTTTCAAGCAAATGAAAATTGCGGATACTGACTGTCCTTCGGTTATCGGCTTCCTGTTCCTCGCGGTAAGCTCGTAACCAACCGTAAAATGTACTCTTGGGTATGCCGGTGTCGGCGAGGATATGCGTCGACAGCTCACCGGATATAACACGGTCAATGACCGCTTGCTTTTCTTCTTGGGTGTATGTTCTCATATTTTCAACTCCTATATTGAATGCATTGAAATAATTTTACGACATTTTCTGTAGGAATTGAAAGAAATGTGGAAATATGATATAGTTAGAAAAACAATCATTTTTATTTGATAAAAAGATTCACGACTTTTTATTAATTATAAGACCAACGCCGGAAAAAACGTACTTAATGGGTGAAAGCGCTTTTAGGTCTGACAAGGGAGGTGAACAACATGGATAATCTGAGAATCATAGAACTCTACTTTGAACGGGATGAGCAGGCAATCAAGGAAACGGATGCAAAGTACGGCAAGCTCTGCCACAGTATTGCCTATAACATTCTGAACAATCACGAGGATTCGGAAGAATGTGTCAACGATACATACGTGGGAGTGTGGAATGCAATTCCGCCTACAAGACCGAGTAATTTTATGTCCTTTGTCTGTAAGATTGCGAGAAACCTGTCTCTGAAGCGGTTGGAGTTTATGAAGCGTGAAAAACGGTCAGCGGATGTAATGTTGTCCCTGGATGAACTGGAATCGGTACTGCCGGATGATCGGTATGCCCCCGACGTGAGTGACGAGGACGTAGGCAAACTGGTCAGCCACTTCCTGCGCACACAAAAGGAGGACGTGCGAAATGTCTTTATCCGGAAATATTTCTACTTCGATTCTATCGGAGAAATTGCAGAGCGCTTTGGGTTTACCAAAAGTAAGGTCAAAAATATGTTGTTCTACACCCGAAACAAACTAAGGGACTATCTCATTAAGGAGGGCGTTGAAATATGAAAATACCGAGATTTTCTAATGCCATCGGTAACCTCGATGAGGATCTTGTCGAGGCGGCAGCAGAATGCAAGAAAAAACAAAATCATTTGCTCAAATTGGGTTCAATAGCAGCCTGCTTTGCCGTGATCATTGTTGTAGGCGCGCTTGTTCTTCCATCGCTTTTAGGCGGCGAACCTACACCAGGAGGCACAAACGATAGGTATAAAGACATTAACATTATTGCAGGCGAATCAGGAATTGTATGGCCATGGGAATATCAAACCGTTTTTGAGAAATACACTGAAGTAACAATTGACGGTATTGTATACCGAAGTCACGGTCGCCTTGTGTCTGAAGAACTCCTTGGCGATTTGATTGGAACATATACCGTATTGGGCATTGACGAAATTGAAGGAGATAGATACACTGAAAAATTTGAAGTGTATCAGTTAAAATATGCCGATAAGAGCCAGCTTGTCGCCGTGAGGATGGAAGGTAGTTGTTATACCTTCAAGAGGGATAATTATGAACCTCCGCACACGCTCGGTGAGCTCTTCAAGCTGGTAGACCTCCCAAAAGCAATTGAATTGAAGCGGTTCTCTGTAAACGGTGACAGTCCGAACAAAAAACACTATACACTGAGCAATGATGACTATGTATGGGAAGTTCTTGCCGGATGCGAAAATGCACCATTTGTTGAGGATGAGAAATGGGTTGCACATGATAGAGAGTATTACAGTTTTACGATCACATCTGAAACTCTCGGCGTATATAAAGTTGCCATGTATGTTACTGTAGATGGCTATCTGTGGACAAACGCTTTTAATTACCAATACCTCTTCAATATCGGAGAAGATGCAGCCAGTAAGATTATCAAATATGCAAAAGAGAATTCCACCGAAGCAGAGTATGAGCCGTATCAGAATACCATTGTCGGTAAGATTACGGAGATAACCGATGAGTATATTCTGTTAGACGATTCCATTCTCTGCGCCAATCCCGATGACGGAATCACGTACAAAATCCTTCTGAATGATCTGCGCATCTCCCGTTATGCAGAAAGCGGAGCTATCCGAGTGGGAGAAAATGTTCAGATAACATACGAAGGCGAAATTGACGAATCGAATACCATTGACAGTGCCATTTCCGCATCTGACGTGGTAATCTCCGGCGGGGATGTTCTTATTCCCGAATAATAAAATAAAAGTCGCATATATGATTAACCGAATATAAGTTTTTGCGAGAGTTCGAAATCATACGCAAAACTGCCGAAAATATCTTTTTCGTAGCCCATAGACAAAAGGAGTTGGAAAAAATACGGATTGATTCCTCCATAGAACCTAACACGGTGAAGAGCGTTTTGGTAGTACATCTCTTTTGTGGATTCCCAAACCGCAGAACGGCCAACATCACCACCCTCACAAATAAGAAGATCTCCAGGTTTTAAGAGATATTTTGGCAACTCACTTTCTTCGAGTCGAGCTTCTTTCACTGTCGTTAAGTCAATACCGTCCCAGTAAACATTTATGCTGCAGAGATACGGTTTGAGTTCGCCTTTATTCTTTGCCTTGTCCAGCGTTTTTCCCAACGAGCTTATGGCAATGGACTTCAGTGTTACCCATTCCCATGAATCGGGGATGTCGAACGGCACCTCATCCGCCAGTGACCGAACTTCATCGCCGATTTTCTCATAAGGAGTATTATCAGAACTCGGCTGTTTAACGATTACCTCGGTAGTTTAACGAATACTCCAGTAATTTAACGATTACCTCGGTTGTTTAACGATTACAACGGCTCATACCACCGAAACAAAGGTAAAACGCACAAAACCCCGCCGCAGAATTGCCTGCAGCGGGGTTCGTTTATGAGCCCGAACAGCCGAAAAGCCCGATTACAAGCGGTTTTCGGGTATAGAAAAAGCCCACCGTAATTCTATCAAAATTACGGTGGACTTATGGCGGAGAGTTAGGGATTCGAACCCTAGGTACATTACGTACACAGCATTTCGAGTCATTTACGCAAAACAGAAGTTAGCGGAATTTGACGGAAGATAAGAGAAATTACAGTAGCCTGAAAACCGCCGTGTTTCAAGGCTCTTGGGACTTTTTAGACATCAAAACCACGCAAAAATCAATGTCGCAAATGAACGGTGCTTTTTCCCAAGTTCTAATAAAATTCTAAATGAAATTATTAGAACTCATCATAGAACAAGACCGATTTTCGGCATAATTTCACTCATTTGTCAGTGCAAAATTAACCCCCTGTTCCGCCGCACAACACACAAAGTCATGTGGTAAAATAGTATTATTTAGAATTACTTAATCCATAATATAAATCAAAATTTTCTGTTGAGCGAATACGGTATTGCTCTTTGAGAATAGCGAAATCTCGATCTACAATTTCCGCAATATTAGGTTCATTATCGGAAATGTCAATATTACTTATATTGCAGATTTCAGTAAAAACATTTCTTACAACATAATAAAGCATCATAGATATTTCAAAATATTGCAGTAATGGATATTTAACATGTATTGTACTCCCATGTGTATATCCGTGACACATTTTGTACAGTCGTTTTATTTCATTTAAAGAATCAGATTGTGTATCGTTGGATTCTCGCATCAGATAATCAAAAATTCCGTATATTGAATATCTGTTGTTTTCAGTTGAATTATAAGCGACTATGCTGTCAAGCCAACCATAGTGCAAATAATCAACCCTGCTTTTGGACGATTGATTTTTCCGTTGCTCATATAGTTTATTAAATTCCTCAGGATATTTTTGGCTGCAACAAGATTGCTCTATCTCAAAGCCACTAAATTCAGCATAAGACTCTATAGCCTCTGGATGCTTTTGCAGAATAAGCGTTTTTATGTACAACTCAATCATACCTCGACATAGAGGATAGGCATTGCTGAGAAAGTTGTTTTCCATCAAAGCTAAGGCAGATAAAGCAGTACTCACTATGTCGCCATAATTAACAGCCAACCGATTGGAACTATTATTCAGCAATAAAACGGATTTCATACACATGGCAAACAACTCATAAGGTACAGGGAAATATAGAAATTCATCACCGATTATCAGTTGCTTTTTACGGAAAAATGCACTACCGCATTGACGAAGTTTAATTTTTTCTATTGTTTCTTCAACTATCTGTTTTTGATATGATTCACTTTTTTCGTTGTTGCGGATTTCTTCTTTTGAGAGGAAGATAGAGTGATGACGGTGTATTCCGACAATCATTCGACATATATCATATTCGGGAGTTTCATCGCGTCCTGTAACAATTCTCTCGCTATCAAAACGGAAATTATAATATTCCAAAAGCTGTGTACTAAGTTTAATAATAACGGAACTTTTTATTTTTATTAAGAAGCTGCCGTTTATTTTGCCTTTAAATAATTGCTTTAAGGTTTTATTTGTTTCTTCGTTTATTACCTTTGGATTAAATGTATTGGGATTGATTGGCGGAATAATTGAATTGTTCATAGAAAATTCCTCTTTAAATTGATGTGAGTATTATACCATAAGTCATAATGACATTCAATTAAATTTACAGATTTATTGAACTTAAATACTGTTATCGCTATATTTAATATTGAAAAAGCGAGTTTGATGTGATATACTATATCCGTTAAATTATATCCTTTCTATGAGGTGCGTTTTATGGCTGTTAGTTACAAGAAGCTGTGGAAGCTCTTGATTGACCACGATATGAAGAAAAAAGACCTTGCAAAGGTTGCCGAGATAAGCAATTACACTATTACCAAAATGAGCAAGGGCGAGAATGTTACTGTCGAAACCCTTGGCAAAATCTGTGCTGCCCTTAACTGCGGTGTGGATGATATCATGGAATTTATCCCCGATGAAATAAAGGGGGATAAATAATATGGTGTTGGAAAATAAATTAGGAATTACTTCTGCTCCGGAGCTTGCCGAGGCGGAAGAAAGAATCAGCAAAAAGAAAGCGATTGAACTCTTTGAAAACGGGATTCTCGATAAATTAGAGGCAGGCAAATTTGAATCTCTAAAAGCAATCTACAAGTATCTGTTTGAAGATATCTATGATTTCGCAGGGAAAATCCGCACCGTAAATATTTCAAAAGGTAATTTCCGTTTTGCACCGCTGATGTATTTGGAAGCGGCTCTTGTAAATATCGATAAAATGCCGCAGTCCACTTTTGATGAAATCATCGAAAAGTATGTAGAAATGAATATCGCCCATCCTTTTCGTGAAGGCAACGGCAGAAGTACACGCATATGGCTCGACTGCATTTTAAAGAAAGAGATTGGAAAAGTGGTCGATTGGAGTCAGGTTGATAAAGAGGATTACCTACTCGCAATGGAACGCAGTCCGATTAAGGACATCGAAATTAAGCATATTCTTAAAAATGCCTTAACTGATGATATCAACAGCCGTGAAGTCTATATGAAAGGCATCGATCACAGCTACTATTACGAGGGATATACAACATTCAAGACGGAAGAATTATAATCAATAGTGGTAATTTGTGCGCGGAAAATAGACGGCGACTTATCACATGTATAAAGGAGTAATATCAATGGCTGATATAAAGAAGAATCAGAATCGGGACGAGTTGTTCCGCACAATATATAAAATTGCTACCGACCTTGTTCACGCTGGTCATGTGTCCGAGTGGGATTTTAAGTCATATGTTTTAGGCACAATGTTTTATCGCTATATCTCCGAGAATTTTGCCGCCTATATCAATGTGGGAGAACACGCCGCCGGAAATACGGATTTTGATTATGCAAAGATGTCCGACGAAGAAGCAGAATCTGCCCGTGAGGGCTTGGTGCAGGAAAAGGGATTTTTCATCTTGCCAAGCGAGCTTTTCTGCAATGTCCGTGCCCGTGCAGATAAGGACGAAAACCTAAACGAAACCTTAGAACGCGTTTTTAACCATATCGAGAGCAGCGCCGCCAGTGGTGAAGCGGAAAACGATTTTGCAGGATTGTTTGACGATTTCGATGTAAACAGCAAATCCATCGGCGAAACAGTCGCCAAGAGAAACAAGGTGCTTGCGGAACTTTTGAACGGCGTAGAAAAAATGCCGTTATTTTCGACCGACGGTATCAATCCCGATTTGTTTGGCGACGCATACGAATATCTGATGGGTATGTATGCCGCAAATGCAGGTAAAAAGGGCGGTCAGTATTTCACTCCTGCCGATGTTTCCGAATTGCTCGCCCGACTCGGTACAATTGGTAAGACAAGAATCAACAAGGTATATGACCCTGCTTGCGGTTCGGGTTCGCTTTTGTTGAAAGTTGAAAAGATTTTAGGCAAAGACAATATTGAACAAGGTTTTTTCGGGCAAGAAATCGACCTGACTACATACAACCTTTGCCGTATCAATATGTTTTTACATAACATTGATTTCGATAAATTCAGTATCGTGCGTGAAGATACACTGCTTAGCCCACAACATTGGGACGACCAACCTTTTGAACTGATCGTTTCCAACCCGCCTTTTTCTGTTCCGTGGGAGGGAGATAAAAATCCGCTGTTAATAAACGATATTCGTTTTTCTCCCGCAGGTGTGCTTGCGCCTGCATCCAAAGGCGATATGGCGTTTATTATGCACAGCCTTTCATGGCTTGCAAACAACGGAGCGGCGGCGATCGTCTGTTTCCCCGGAATTATGTACCGCAGCGGTGCGGAGCAAAAAATTCGCAAATATCTTGTGGATAACAACTATGTGGACGCTATCATTCAACTGCCGTCAAATCTCTTTCTCAATGTCACTATATCTGTTGATATTATGCTTTTGAAAAAGAACAAAACGGATAATTCCATTCTGTTTGTGGACGCTTCACGGGAATTTGTCAAGGTGACGAAAAATAACCGACTTTCAGAAGCAAACATTCAGCATATCGTTACTGCCGCCGCAGAAAGAAAGGATGAGCAATATTTCAGCCGTCTTGTGCCAAACGACGAGGTAGGCAATGAGCAGAACGCCTATAATCTTTCTGTTTCCACCTATGTAGAAGCAGAGGACACACGGGAAAAGATTGATATTGTAAAGCTGAATGCAGAAATTGCGGAAATCGTGGCACGGGAACAGGTGTTACGGGATGAGATTGATAAAATCATTAAGGAGATTGATGGATGATTAGTATTGAGATGTCTTCATTATGGGGTGACGATACAGAGCAAATTGTTAAAGGAGTTACAGAAGCTACTAACAACATTATTTCTTATCACAATAATCCAAACACTTCAAAAAATATGCTACTTGAACTTGTTAATGATATACAGTCTATTTGTAGCTTTTGGACTGGCAACACATATGTAGGGATTCCCAAAATTGATATTATTAAAAACACATTTCAATCTTTTTTTGAGTCACTTATGCAACTCCTTTTAGCTATGAAAGACAGTGAAAAAGTATATGAGTCAACCTTTGCATACGCTATACTATATAGAGGAACTGTATACCGATATTTAAGTGATAATTTTAATGATAGAGCGGTTGCTCCAATATATGATAATGCTTATGTATCGTGGAGCAAAGAACCAAATAATGACTACATCTTAAGTAAACTCTATGGAACGATTACTTGGATTTCTTGTAAAATTTCAGAGCCATTGTATGGAATTGATTTAGATGCGATTGGATGCTCAAAAGAATCTGAGCATGAAGTTGTTTTTCCAACAATCGAAAAATATATCACTGAGATTAAGTACTTTTCGGAGGACAAAGATGTCAAAACTTGAAGAATTGATACAGGAACTGTGCCCAAACGGTGTGGAGTTTCGCCCATTAGAGAAATGCTGCAATATATTGGATCGGAGAAGAAAGCCAGTAACAAAGGCAGCACGAGAAGCTGGCGAGTATCCGTACTATGGAGCGAATGGTATTCAAGATTATGTATCGGATTATATATTTGATGGCACATTTGTTTTGATTGGCGAAGATGGGAGCGTCATAACAAAAGCAGGAACGCCCATGGTTACTTGGGCTGAGGGAAAGATTTGGGTTAATAATCACGCTCATATTATCGAAGAAAATGGGGGTGTTTTGCTTCGGTATTTGTATCATTATATCCAAACCATTGATGTTACATCCCTAATTCATGGTAATATTCCGAAACTTACAGGTGGAGATTTTAGAACTTTACAAATCCCCGTTCCGCCACTGCCTGTACAGCGTGAAATTGTCCGCATTTTGGACAATTTCACAGAGCTTACGGCAGAGCTTACGGCAGAGCTTACGGCAGAGCTTACGGCAAGAAAGAAACAGTATGAATATTATAGAGATGGGCTGTTAAAACCTCAAACGGATATTCCTATGGTAACATTAAAAGAAATTGCTACGGATATTTATAGGGGCTCTGGTATTAAGCGTGATCAAGTTACTGAGAACGGTATTCCTTGTGTGCGATATGGTGAAATATACACTACATACAACACTTGGTTTGATAAATGCGTATCGCACACCCAGCTTGAATATGTGTCAAGTCCAAAGTATTTTGAACACGGGGATATACTATTTGCAATTACAGGTGAAAGTGTTGAAGATATTGCGAAATCTGTTGCTTATGTAGGACACGAAAAGTGTCTTGCCGGTGGTGATATTGTTGTACTAAAACACAATCAGAATCCAAGATACTTGGCTCATGTCCTTGCAACAAAGTCAGCAAGAGATCAGAAAAGTAAAGGCAAGGTAAAAAGCAAGGTGGTACACTCGAATGTACCTTCCATAGAACAGATTATTATTCCGTTACCTTCGCTTGATGTTCAGGAACGCTATGCCAATGTTCTGGATAATTTTGAAGCTATCTGCACAAACCTCAACATCGGTCTGCCTGCTGAGATAGAAGCACGTAAAAAACAATATGAATTTTATCGTGATATGCTCTTGACATTCGCCGAGAACGGCGCGACAATCTTAACAGACAGACAGACAGACAGACAGACAGACAGACAGACAGACAGACAGACAGACAGACAGACAGAC
>ERZ773147.2450-NODE-2450-length-16040-cov-4.599937_pt1 | contig 16040 bp, 17 predicted proteins | sample MGYA00580851_ERZ773147 | MGnify/ENA primary metagenome ERZ773147 (study PRJEB29015, sample SAMEA2737818) | human gut metagenome | biome: human gut; feature: human-associated habitat; material: faeces | place: China | collected 2012 ... | reverse complement strand
AAGAAGAACTGCACAAAAAAAGTGCCCTATAAAAGATGCATAATTTGTGAAAGTGAAGTAAGTTCTATCTCTTTTAACTGATTGGTCCACCGGTCTGCCTGTTCCGGTTCGCATGGAACCCCAATCCGCAGATATTCCTTGGTGTGCCCTGTGACATAATTTTTCCCATCACGCTCTGTCATCTCTTCAAATAGAACTTCCACCTTTTTTCCAAGCCATCCTTCTTCATAGCGCTGCATTTTTTTACGGTTCAGTTCCAGCATGATATTGCTTCTTCGCGTTTTTTCATGTTCCGGGATCTGCCCGTCCATCTTCGCAGCCTTCGTTCCCTGGCGCTTTGAATACTTAAATATATGAGTCTCATAAAAATTGATGCTGTCTACAAAGTCCCGGGAGGCTTCAAATTCTTCCTCTGATTCCTGCGGGAATCCTACGATCACATCGGTTGTCAGTGCCGGATTTTCAAAATACTTCCGGAGAAGCTCACATTTTTCCCGATATTCTGCCGCATCATATCTGCGGTTCATCCGTTTCAGGGTTGCATCACATCCGCTCTGCAGAGACAGGTGAAAATGCGGACATATCTTCGGCAGGCAAGCCAGTTCTTTTGCAAATTCTTCCGTCACGATACGCGGTTCCAGAGAACCCAGACGGATCCTTTTGATCCCTTCAACTCCATGTACCGCGCGGATCAGATCCAGGAGTCCTTCTGTCTGCTTTCCATTTTCATCTTTCCATTCCAATCCGTAAGAACTGAGATGGATTCCGGTAAGCACCACTTCCTGATACCCATGTTCCGCAAGTGTACGCACCTCTTCCACTACATCTTCCTTTTTCCTGCTGCGCACGCGTCCTCTCGCATAAGGAATGATGCAGTAGGTACAGAACTGGTTGCAGCCATCCTGCACTTTCAGATATGCCCTTGTATGCTCTGCTGTCCGGGAAAGATGGAGGCTCTCATACTCGAAGGTATGGTTAATGTCAATGACCTCCTGCATCTGTTCCGAAATGTCTTCTTTAAAATATTCTTCCAGAAGGCGGATCAGATCCTTTTTTTTATTATTCCCGATTACAATATCTATATTCTCATCCAGCTCACCCATATCCGCCTGCGCCTGCACATAACAGCCGGCCGCTACGATCACTGCATCAGGATTCTGTTTTCGGGCACGATGGATCATCTGTCTGGACTTGCGGTCTGCCATATTCGTCACCGAGCAGGTATTGATCACATAGACATCTGCCAGATCATGAAACGGTACGATCTCATATCCGTTCTTTTCCAGCAGTTCCTGCATCGCTTCTGTTTCATAAGCATTTACCTTACAGCCCAGGTTGTGTAATGCTGCTTTTTTCATAAATTCATCCTACTTTCAATATTTATAACATTTAACGAAAATTTCATTCATTCTTCGGCGTTTTGTTCCTTGACTTTTTTATGTATAACTTTTAATATAACTATAGAAAATGAAATCAAGGAGGTGTGTTTTCAATGAAAACCGTACAAATTTCTTTAAATTCTATCGACAAAGTAAAATCATTCGTAAACGAAATCACAAAATACGATTACGATTTTGACCTGGTATCCGGAAGATATGTGATTGATGCAAAATCTATCATGGGTATCTTCAGTCTTGATCTTTCTAAACCGATCGATCTGAACATCCATGCTGAGAACCAGGATGCTGATAACATCATCGAACTTCTGAAACCATACTTAGTATAATAGAATGTGAAGTATCAGGACGCAGTACATTTTCTGTACTGCGTCCTTTCTTTTTTTGAGGAGAGCCTGAAAAAGCTCCCCTTTTTCTTTTATTATTTTACGATGATCGTCTCCACAGTATTCACTGCTTCTGCAAACAGTTCATCAATCTTTTCACTTAAGTTTTCTTCTGATTTGCGGATCACTTCTACATTCGGTTTGGTTACCGGATGTTTTGCCACGAAGATCGTACAACAATCTTCGTATGGAAGAATGGAAGTCTCATAGGTTCCGATCTTCTCTGAAATATCTACGATCTCCTGCTTGTCAAATCCGATCAGCGGCCGATATACCGGCAATGTACATACATCGTTGGTTGCCATCAGGCTCTGCATGGTCTGGCTTGCCACCTGTCCGATACTTTCACCGGTAATAAGTCCCAGGCATCCGTCTTCTTTTGCAAAATGCTCTGCAATCCGCATCATATAACGGCGCATGATGATCGTCAGTTCATCATGTGGGCATTTTTCATAGATATAAAGCTGGATATCGGTAAAGTTGACTACATGCAGCTTGATCGGTCCTGTATATTTGGAAACCTGCTTTGCAAGATCCACTACCTTCTGTTTGGCCCTCTCGCTGGTGTACGGCGGTGCATGGAAATAGGTTGCCTCCAGTCCGACGCCACGTTTGGAGATCATATAACCTGCAACCGGACTGTCGATTCCACCGGAAAGCAGAAGCATCGCGGTTCCATTGGTCCCGATCGGCATACCGCCAGGTCCCGGAATGATCTCGGAATAGATATAAATCTCTTCTCTTACCTCTACATGAAGCAGTACATCCGGGTGGTGTACATCTACCCGGATTTCCGGGAATGCATACAGAATAGCTTCTCCGAGGTCATAATTGATCTCCATTGATTTCTTCGGATAGGTTTTCTTTGCACGACGGGACTCTACCTTAAATGTGATATTCTTATCCGGATAAACCTCATCCATGTATGCGATCACATCTTTTTTCAGTTCTTCAAATCCTTTATCCTCTACACGGACAACCGGACAGATCCCTACAATTCCGAATACTCTTTTCAGAGCTTCTACCACTTCATCTCCGTCATAATCTCCGTCACAGTCCACATAAACTCTTCCCTGTGCTTTATAAGTATGGAATAATCCATCCAGGTCCTTTAATGAATGCTTGATCTGTCTTACCAGCGCATCCTCGAACATATAGCGGTTCTTTCCTTTGATTCCGATTTCTCCATATTTTATCAAATAAGTCTGAAACTTCATTCTTTCCTCCTAATGGCGTGTGTACTTTCTAAGCATCGGTACACAATTATATAGTGTTTCCAGCGTGTAGTCAATTTCTTCTTTTGTAGTAAATTCTGACATACTGAAACGAATCGTCGCATCCAGATATTCCTGTGCCGCCCCAATGCTTCTGAGAACACCGCTTACTGCCGGATGATTCGATGCACATGCAGATCCTGATGAGACATAAATTCCCTTATCTTCCAGTGTATGAAGAAGAACCTCACTTCGGATTCCTGCAATTCCAAGACTGATGATATGTGGTGCACTTCCTTCATCTTTCAGACCATGGACTGTTGTATTCTCAATCTTTCCTGCCTGCTCAATAAAATAATCCTTCAGTTCACGCATCAGAGCTACTTTCATATCCAGATCATTATAGATCATCTTTGTTGCAAGTCCAAGCCCTGCAATTCCCGGAACATTTTCTGTACCCGAACGGAGATCCTTCTGCTGTCCTCCTCCGAAAAGAATCGGTTTAATCTTCACCTTTTCACCCACATAGAGGAATCCGGTTCCCTTCGGTCCATGAATCTTATGTCCACTCGCACTTAACAGGTCGATCTTCTGACGTTTTGGATAAATGTGATATTTTCCAAATCCCTGCACTGCATCCGAATGGAAAAGAATAGAAGAATTATACTCTTTTACAATCTTTACCGCTTCATCAATCGGTTGAAGTGTTCCAACCTCATTGTTCACATACATAACTGATACGAGAATCGTTTCCGGACAAAGTGCTTCTTTCAATGCTTCCAGATTCACTCTTCCACTCGCATCTACCGGAAGATATGTCACACGGAACCCTTCCTCTTCTTCCAGATAACGCATTGTATTTAAGATTGCAGGATGCTCGATTGAAGTTGTGATCAGGTGATTTCCCGCTCTTCTGTTTGCTCTTGCACATCCGATCAGTCCAAGATTATCACTCTCTGTTCCTCCTGATGTAAAGTAAATATCTTTCGCATTTACCTTAAGAACCTTTGCGATCGTTTCCTTGGCTTCCTTTACATAATGCTCCGCATCTACACCTTTTCGGTGCATGGAGGATGGATTGCCATAATCCTGACACATTACTTTATATACAAGATCTCCCACTTCCGGATATGCTCTGGTTGTGGCTGAATTATCCAAATATGCTTCCATTTTATCTTCCCTTTTCTAACTCTGTTACCATTCACAGGCGTCTGCAACCGGCAACGTCTTTCTATTATCTTATGTTTTTATCGTCCAACTGTTCCCGGCATTCTAAATGATACATCAGAATTGACAATGTTGTAAGTCCCGCTGTCTCTGTTCTTAAAATACGCTTTCCAAGTGTGATTGGAACCGCTCCGGCCTCTTCCGCCTGCTCGATCTCGCTCTCGTCAAACCCACCTTCCGGTCCGATAAAGATACCGACAGACTGTCCCGGTTCAATCTTACTTATGACAGCTTCTGTTGCTTTCATCCCTTCCTGCAGTTCATAAGGAACAAGCACTACATCCAGCTCTTTCGCGTAATTCATTGCTTCCTGAAAGCTCATCACATCCTGCACTTGTGGCACAATTCCTCTCTTCGACTGTTCCGCAGCCCCCTTGGCGATTGCCTGCCAGCGTTCTCTCTTCTTTCCGGCTTTCTTCTGATCCAGCTTTACAACCGAACGCTTTGCCGCAAACGGAACAATACTGTAAGCTCCAAGCTCTACTGCCTTCTGCACGATCCATTCCATCTTATCCCCTTTCGGAAGTCCCTGGAATAAGATCAGACGGGAAGCCAGTTCTGTCTGAGACACTTCTTTTTTCACAACACGAAGGACTGCCTCTTTCTCTTCATAACCTTCCACACTGCAGAAGTAATCCATTCCTTCTCCATCACTGACCCACACTTCTTCTCCGGGTTTCATTCGGAGTACATTCTTCATATGATTCACATCACTTCCTGCCAGACGGATCTGTTCTCCGTCCACGCAGGATGGATCTGCAAAAAAATGTTGCATCTTATTTCTCCTTATGCGTTCTTGCGCGCTGTCACACATACCCATTCACCCTGATGTGTGACCTCCAGAAGTTCCAGCCCGGCTTTTGCGACAGCTTCTTTTACCATCTCTTCTTTATCATCAATAATTCCACTTGTGATATAGATTCCGCCTGGTTTCAGCTGGTTCACGATCACTGGTGTGAGTTCTACAAGAACCGGTGCAAGGATATTCGCTGCCACAATATCGTAGCACTCATATCCAACCTTATCCTGAACTTCTTTGTCATCGATAATATTTCCGATCATCACTTCATATTTATCTCTGGAAATTCCGTTGTTCTCCATGTTCTCATATGTAGCATCGATTGCACATGGATCCAGATCTGTTCCAACAGAATACTCTGCTCCGAACTTCAGCGCAAGCATTCCAAGAATTCCGCTTCCGCATCCCACATCAAGAATCTTTGTCGTCTCTGTTGTATACTTTCTGATCTGACGGATACAAAGTTGTGTTGTCTCATGCATTCCTGTACCAAATGCTGTACCTGGATCAATATGGATCACCATCTTATCTTCATCCGAAGGCTTCACATCTTCCCAGGATGGAATAATCAGAATATCATCCACATAGAACTGATGAAAATACTTCTTCCAGTTATTCACCCAGTCTACATCCTCTGTCTGGGATTCTTCAATCTCGCAGGCTCCGACATTTACATAAGCAGACATCTCCTTCAGTTCTTTCTTCACATTTGCCAGAACTTTTTCTTTGTCCTCATCCTCTTCCAGATAAAAACTTAAGTAAGCCACACCATCATCTGCCTCGATCTCCGGTAAAATATCAACAAACATCTGCTCTTTATCAGACTCTGTCAGCGGGATCTTATCCTCGATCTCAACACCTTCAATCCCAATATCTGCCAGCATACTGCTTACAATGTCCTCTGCCTCTGTTGTTGTCTTCAATCTGAATTTATTCCATTTCATCTAGTTTTCCTCCTGAAACCACAAATCTAAATCTACGCTTGCACGAATTCCCGGAACCGTACCGGCCTCACTGTACTGCCACATCTTATAATCATATGGACACTGCGGAAGTTCATGATAATCCGCATACCAGAAATCATATTCTGTCAGCTCTTCCATCTTCAAGGTAAATGCCATCCATTTCATATTAGCATAAATCATCGGTTGATATCCAGCCTGTTTCACTCCGTCACAAAAGACTTTACAAAAATTCGTAAAGTCTTCCCTTGTATTCTGGTCTGTTCTTGCTGTATCATCTTTGATTTCTTCTGTGTCATAGACAACAGGTCCTGTAATCTGATACGGCTGGATATGTTCCAAAACAAAGTCAGTCTCTTCGACTGCCTCCGTTGCTGAGATTGCCTGGGAAAAGAAATAGACACCGACTTCCAGACCGGCATCTAATGCGCCTTGTACATTCTGTTCAAACATGGCATCTTCAACTAACGCGCCACTCTCTCCATATGCACGGTATCCAAGTCTTACGATCACGAATTCGATTCCGCTTTCCTTCACCTGCTGCCAGTCGATCGTCTCTCCCTGGAACTCTGAAACATCAATTCCTTTTTTCGCTGACACTTTTCCCTTCGTATCTTTATACGAAAGATATCCTGTCTCTTCATCTAATGCCAGATTGCTAAAATCATAAGAATTCCTTGGTACTTGATCCTGAAGCCTTGCTCTGTAATTATTTTCTTTCACATCCTGGAAGTCATAGTACTTCTTTCCGTCTTCTGTAACAATCTGAACTCCACTGACAATCTGCGTGTTTTCCTGCTTGTCTTTCTTCGTCTGTCTTGTCTTCACGTTGCCGGAACCCACGCCGACAAGAATAACTGCAAGCCCCACAAGAACCGCCGCCATCCATTGCTTCTTTCTCATTCATTTCCTTCCAATCGCATCTGTTCCGTACCGTTGCAGAAATGTTTCCCAGGTAATTTTTTCCTTATTCGTCTGCTGCAAGCACGATCATTTCATCTCCGGCTTTTATTTTACCACCATGAAGCACTTTTGCAAATACCCCTTCTCGCGGCATGATACATTCTCCCATTTTCTGGAAGATCTGACAACCATGATGACATTCTTTTCCAATCTGTGTCATCTCTAACAAAACATCGTTACATTTTAATCTTGTTCCAACTGGAAGATTACGGAAATCAATCCCCTGAACGATCACATTTTCTCCAAATGCGCCATCTTCTACTTCTGCACCTCTTGCACGGAATGCCTCGATCTTGTCATAAGAAAGAAGACTGATCTGACGATGCCATTTTCCTGCATGCGCATCTCCTTCCAGACCAAAATCTTCAATAAATGTTCCTTCCTCGATTCTTGTCTTCTGTGTTCCCTTTGCCGGACTTGTACAAATTGCTATTACTTTTCCCATTTTTCTATACCTCTCAAATTACTTTTTCCCTTTTATAATTTTTGTGTATGATCTGCATCGTTACTTTTCTGTTATTGATTTTATTTCATTACTGATCTAACCACCGATTCCGTACATGCCCCGATGTTCTTTTTTCTGACCAACTTCTTCATCTCTTCGCTCATCCGAGAAATTGTGACAGGCCGGTTTTTTCCAGATTGCCTGACGCATTGCTTCTTTCACTTCTTCATCCGTTGCACCACTTCTTAAAAGTTTTCTTAAATCAATTCCACTTTCATACTGTAGACAGAGTTTCAGATATCCTTCCGCTGTGAGCCGGATCCTGTTGCAGGAATCGCAAAACTTGTGACTCACTGCACTGATAAATCCAATTCTGCCCTGGAATCCCGAAAAGCTCACATACTCTGCCGGACCATTCCCCAAATGTTTTTCATACGGTTCAGCGTTTCCAAATGCTTTCTCTAAAAGTTCCAGAAGCTCATCTCTTGATTTTCCCTGACAGGCTTTTCCCATCCCGATCGGCATCATTTCTATAAAACGAACCTCTACCGGATGCTCCTTTGCATACTCTGCCATCTGAATATATTCTTCTTCTGACTGATTCATCGGCACACAATTTAACTTCACACGCAGATTCGGATATTCGAGTGCTACCTGCAGTCCTTCCAGTGCCTGATTTAATTCCCCACATCTTGTCACTGTATGGTAACACGTTTCATCCAATGTATCAATACTGATATTCACTGCATCCAGCCCCTGACGCATCAACTCGTCCAACTGATTTTTCAGAAGGATTCCGTTTGTTGTCAATGTCACCTGTTCGATCCCCGAAACTCTCTTAATTTTCCCCAATAAGTCCGGCAATCCTTTTCTCACCAACGGTTCCCCACCGGTCAGTTTGATCTTTGAAATCCCAAGTTCTGTACTGATCCGGCATACTCTCTCAATCTCATCAAAAGTCAGAATCTGCTCATGCGGCAGCTGCTCAATGCCCTCTTCCGGCATGCAGTAGACACAGCGCAGATTACAACGATCCGTCACAGAGATACGCAGATATTCTATTGTTCTTCCATATTGATCGATCATCTCTTACATACCTCATATTATTTAGCTCTTACATTACTGTTTTACTTTCCTTCAGGAACTGGTTTTCCACACTCACTTGCATTTCCTGTAAGAATTGCAAGACCATGTTCCAAAGATGGAAGTACTGCTTCTAGATTCTCTTTTACAGCCTTCGGACTTCCCGGAAAATTAATGATCAATGTCTGATTACGGATCACAGAAGCGCCACGGCTAAGCATAGCTCTTGGTGTCACTTGAAGTGAAGCCAGTCGCATTGCCTCTGCAATTCCAGGTGCATTCTTCGTTGCCACGGCAAGTGTCGCTTCCGGTGTGCAGTCACGCGGTGCAAAACCTGTTCCTCCGGTTGTTGCGATCAGATTCACTTTTTTCTCATCTGCAAGTTCACAGAGACACTGTTCGATCATCTTCTGCTCGTCCGGAAGAAGCCTTACTTCTGTCACTTCATATCCTGCCTCTTCTAACATACCGCAAAGAAGCGGTCCACTCTTGTCCTCCCGCTCTCCTGCATATCCTTTATCACTCAGTGTCACTACCGCTGCTTTCCATCTTTGTTCTTTCTTTTCCACTTTACTTTTCGCCTTCTTTTCTTTCCTTCTTATATCCATTGTTGATCAGCCCACTCTTACCGCCGCTCTTTCTGACCAGATAGATTTCCCCAATCTCCATTTTTTTATCCATCGCTTTGCACATATCGTAAACTGTCAAAAGTGCTACACTTGCTCCTGTCAGAGCTTCCATCTCAACGCCTGTCTTCCCGGTCACACGTACCGTACAATTACAATAAATTGCAAGTTCACTCTCAACCATCTCGAACTCTACCTTACACTTTGTGATCGGAAGAATGTGACACATCGGAATCAGATCCGATGTCCTCTTTGCTCCCATAATCCCTGCTGTTGTCGCAACTCCAAGCACATCCCCTTTGCCTGCAGTTCCTTCTTTGACAGCACGGAACACTTCTTCATTCACCGTGATCTTTCCTGTGGCGGTTGCTTCCCGGACTGTGTCCTGCTTCTCCGTCACATCCACCATAATGGCCTTTCCTTTTTCATCAAAATGTGTAAATCCCATTTTTTCACCTCTCAATCTGAAAATGCTGTTGTTATCCACATTCCCCTTGCGAATATCAACCAGACGATTGCTTTTTTTATACCAAACGATTGTACCACAGAATAGTACTAAAATTCAATGTTTTGGCAAAAAGAAAGGACAACTATAATAGCTGCCCTTTTACCATCATCCCATCTTTTTCTTTAATTCTTGTATCGTTTCCAGAGTTTCTTTCGTGATTTCCGCAATCTGTTCCAGTGGTAGTCCCGCTTCAATCATTGATAAAATAATTTCTTTACGTCCACGGTTTTCTCCCGTCTTGATCAATATATCACGATCTCTGATTGCTTTCTGTCTTGCTTCATATTCAAGACGTTTTTTCTCGTCCGCACTTAATTTGTCCAATTCTTTATACGCTTCTTCAAAACAAGAATTCTTCTTAGCCATTTTCTCAAAATCCTCCCTGCGTTTACCATTCAAAAAGCGCATCCACTGCATTAAATCTGTTTCACTCTTTTGTTCCGGCGGTAATTTTGGCAGTTCCAAAATATGCATTTCCATCAGATCTGTATATTCCTTCCCCGTCTTTACATCACAAAACGAAATACGTCGATAACACTCATCATCTTCTTGAAATAATACATGAGCAAGAATACTTACTTGAATACATTTCTGTAATCTATCATAGCTATCACCTTCTCGTATCTGTTCCGTATACATCTTACTCAAATAATAAATTGTACGATTCGCCCAATAATCATAATAAACCACCTGCATCTCAAAATCAATCTGAACTTCATTATCTAACTGCACCCGAACATCTAGAATTCCATACTTATCATCTTCCGAATCCTTTCTTAGGATTGTGGGGAGAAGCTCAGTATTTACAATTTCATCTGGACGCCTGTTTAATATAGCTGCAATAATTCCTTTTCTCACATTTTCATTTTGCATCAACTCTTTAAAGCAAAAATCAACTGTTGGCAACATAATGAAATCTTCTTTTTCATTTAATGCATTTTCGCTTTTAATTGCACTTTTAGATACTTTTCTTGGGTTTTCTTTCATAAGAATTCTCCTTTTCGTTTTTGTAAGACAAACACTTATATGAAGGAAAGAATTCTTTATCCAAATTTATTGTAACATAGGTTTTTTTTTCAGAAAAGCAGAACTTTTAAACCTGATCCTTTAATAAACTTTCAGTTATCATTCATACAATATTCGTCTTATGTTTTGTTATCGGATTATTTGTTCGAATACTGAACTATGGAAATAATTACCGATTGGTTAATAGATATCTTTGCTGTTCATAAGAATAAGAACTGCGTGAATTTAGGCTAACATATATTTTCGAAAATTACAACCTCTTTTTGATTTTCCGTTTAATAGAAATAAGGACAACTATAATAGCTGCCCTTAAAATCAATTATTAAAATTCAATATTCCGCATCTCATCTGACTTCTCCGGAATCTTATGTCTTTCTGCATATCCTGTAAGAATCAGCGTAAGCGCTCCGTCCCCGGTCACATTACAAGCTGTTCCAAAACTATCCTGAAGTGCGAAAATTGTAAGCATCAGTGCTGTTCCAGCATCATCAAACAGAAGGACTCCTGTGATAAGTCCAAGGGATGCCATAACTGTTCCTCCTGGAACTCCCGGTGCACCGATTGCAAATACTCCAAGAAGTATACAAAACAGAAGCATTGTTGGAATTGACGGAAGTTTTCCATACAGAATCTGTGAGATTGTCATACAGAAGAACACTTCTGTGAGTACAGATCCACACAGATGGATATTGGCAAACAACGGAATTCCAAACTGTACCATATCTTTTCTTAATGGTTTCGCCTTTCCTGCACACTGCAGAGCAACTCCAAGTGTTGCTGCGGAAGACATTGTTCCAACGGCTGTCAGATATGCCGGTCCGTAATGCTTCACAACCTCCAGTGGATTCTTTCCTGAATAAACGCCGGCGATTGTATAAAGAAGTGCCATCCAGATATAATGTCCGATCATAACAATAATGATAACCTTAAGGAATACCGGAAGCTGTTTTGTGATGGAGCCTTCATATGCCAGAGAACAAAATGTGAATCCAATAAATAACGGAAGGATTGGAATCAAAATCCTTGACACGATGGAAAGCACGATCTTCTGGAATTCTTCCAACATTCCTGTGATTAATTTTGCCTTATTCCATGCCGCTGCAAGTCCGATCATAATAGAAAATACAAGTGCACTCATAACCGGCATGATCTGTGGGATAGAAAGTTCAAACACCATCTCCGGCAGTTCTTTCAGTCCATCTACATCTGTCACAATAGAAAGATGCGGGATCAGCGCATATCCTGCTGCTGTAGAGAATAACGCAGCCCCAACAGAAGATACATATGCAATACATACTGCAAGCAGAAGTAATCTCGATGCATTATTTCCCATCTTTGTAATGGACGGTGCGATAAATCCAATGATGATCAGCGGAACGCAGAATGAAATAATCTGTCCCAGAACATATTTCAAAGTTACAATAATGTTCAGAATTGCATTTGTCAAACCTGTCCCGTCATTTGCATTAAGAGCAAGTCCAGCAAGAATTCCGATCACAACACCTACCAGAAGTTTAAATGGCAGGCTTTTGAAAAAACTAGATTTTTTCATAGGAAGAATCCTCCAATACTATTTTTCGGTCCTAATTCACAGATGTCTGTAATCTCCAACCTTTCTCAGACCTGTTTAGTCTGTATGCAATATTATAATACACGAAGGATAAATCTACAACTGTCTGTTTGTAGCTTACCGATTTGCACCTATAGGACTTTTATATTTTATTGTCCTGCAGGGCAGAAGAATACTATAAGTCCATGCGCTTTTTTGTCTTGTTTGTAATTTCTCGAAAAACAAATCCTGAGGTTAGTGTGCAGACCATAGCTGATTATTTTGCTACTCAGCTATACGGATGTAAGTTTTGCTTTGAAAAATTCAAAGTTGTCTATAAGATGTATGAAATTAATTGACAAATAAAGTTGTCAATGTTATCATCATAAATGACAAGAAAAGTTGTCAAAGCAAAACGAAAGGGGACTGGAAATTGCCTTTATTAAATCGATTAAAAGAATATAGATCAAAACTGGGAATCAATCAGACAGAGCTTGGGAAGCGGGCAGGAGTTTCCCGCCAGACGATCAGTCTGATCGAGCGTGGGGACTATTCCCCATCTGTGACACTGGCATTAAAAATTGCAAAGATCTGTCAGGTTACAGTAGAAGATATCTTTGAGTATAAGGAGGATGAAAACGATGAAGAGTGATACAAAGACGAGAAACACAAAGAAAACCATTGTAAGGATGTTAGCGGCAATGCTGATAGGCGGAGTAATAGGAGGCGTAAGTACTGTAGTTTATGAAATTGGTTTTGGGGAAAATTTTAGTGGAAGATCGCTGAGCCTTCTGACGGAAGTGACACGGAGGCTTATGGTTCCGGGGCTCCTGTCAGTGCTTGTCGTTTCAATTGCAGCATATGAGATCTGCTTCAAAAAGCTAAGAAACGTCTGTGATCGGATTGAAGATGCAGAAGATGAGGAATTTCATCGACTGGATTATGAGGAAGAAAGGTACGGAGCAATTCTGCAGTGTATCAATGTAGTGGCACAGGTGCTTTGCATTGCTTTGTTGGGAAGTGGATATTCTATGAGATATATTCATGATGGAAGAACTTCGCTGGTAAAATTTCTTACAGCATGTGTCCTGTTTTTAATCTGTTTCTTTTACTGTGGCATGGCTCAGGCCCGTTATGTAAAACTGCTTCAGAAAGTACATCCAGAGAAAAAGGGCGATATTGCTTCCAAAGATTTTCATAAACAATGGCTGGAAAGCTGTGATGAGGCAGAAAAGGAAGCTGTTTATCAAAGTTCCTACAGTACTTACATATTCTCAGGAAAATTAATCGGAATATTGTTAGTTGTGACGATGATCGCGCATTTATTTTTCAATACAGGAGTGTTCGCGATTGTTGTGGTCGGTGTAATCTATTTATGTATAACTGTAAAATACTGTGTTTCCTGTGTTAAATTAAAGAATAAATCATAGCGGTTAACTATAGAAATTTCAGTAAATAATGCAAGTAATTCGTGCTCTTCCTTTTTTGCCGTTAACATGGGAATGAACCAATGTCATTTAGTTAACATTCAATAATGATATCATGCACAAGAAAAAATGTTGAAGGATTTTTAGTGTATCTGTTTTTTAAGAGACGCTTATAAAAATAGATACACTAAAAAGACAGATTGCAAATCTATCAAAAAAAGAAGTATAATGATAGTTTCTTGATCTGATTTCCATACTGATTGATCACCGTACTGTTCAGTGTTAATTCAATCTTTCCTTCTCCCTCTTCTACAGTTACCTGGCAGTCACTGGATTCCAGTGTTCCTGCTACTGCAGGTCTTAAGATTTCCATCACAATTCCTCCTTCATTTGTCCACCTTGTGATTTCGCAGACCAGCCGGTTGGCACATCCGGCCGGTATCCGCAGTGTTGACCGGTTTCGGATTTTTCCTGGCCGGTCTAGCATTTCTTTTTGTTTCTTGAACTTATCATAGTCTTGGAATCTTACAGAAAGAAGAACGGTTACCTTAATATTCGTTAAGAATACGAGCTTCAAATAAAGATTTATCGTAGAGATCGTTTTCGGATATACGGACGAAAACAGGGACTATGAGGTAAGTGTAAGTATAGTTTTATGTTAGAAGATGGGAGCAGGAACGCTGACTTAGGGTTACGCACGCTGCTCATACTAAGAAAAACAACAGACTGCTAAAATCAGGACCACCCGTCCAACGGGTGGTTTGCTCTAGGTCTATAAGCCCTTATTACTAGGCCAGCGTCTCAAGGCGCTGGCTTTCTCTTTAGGCTATGGGGATTCTGTTTACACAGCCTTCCCACAGCTCCGTTCAAGCCATATTGCTCTTGACTCGTCGCTACCCCTTAAGGGGCATTGTTACTACTTGGCATTAACCCTTAAAAGGGGCTTCATATTCTTTTACACTTAACTTATCCATTGCTATATCGTGCTTTTCTTGTTTGTTCCTGGATATATTTCTTTATTGTTGCCTCATTTAATCCTACTGTGCTAACATAATACCCTTCTGCCCAGAAATGACGATTTCCAAATTTATATTTTAAGTTTGCGTGTTTATCGAATATCATAAGTGCATTTTTTCCTTTTAAGTATCCCATAAATGATGATACGCTTATCTTTGGTGGAATACTTACTAACATATGGATATGATCTGACATTAGATGTCCTTCAATAATTTCAACACCTTTATAACTGCACAATTATTTTATGATATCTCTGATATCCTCTTTATATTGATTGTAAATTACTTTTCGTCTATACTTTGGTGTGAAGACGATATGATATTTGCACATCCATTTTGTATGTGCATGTACTTGGTTCGCTTAAGAAGATAAAAATTTCCAAATACTTAAGCGTACTAGGTTACAAGGTTTCATAATTAAATCTGTAAGATTCTGGATTGTTACTTTCTCTAATCTTTCAAAATATCTTCAAAATCAAATTTTCCTAACTTATATAGTATAATTAAAATTATCGTTGATATGATTCCATATATTAACGCATATTTAATATTTTGCTTATTATCTCGATGATTCCAAATCAAAATTAATACAAGAATCCAATCCTCCAAAACCATTGCTATAAATACCGTTGGAATTTTTCCATTATATTTAACCTCTAGTATCATTGAACATCCAAACATAATTAATGCCATTATATAAATAATCTGTATATTTATTTTTTCACTTTTAGGAAAAAGTCTTTTAAAAGTTTCGTCTTCCCATATATCATCGTTTTTACCACTCCAATAATACAAAATAACAAAAAAAGCTAAAATTGCCACTACAATTCCTCCCATACATTACACCTCCTATATTTCAGATAAACAATAAATTATCTAATGCAGTTTGCTATTTTTTCTTTTTAATTTTTTTGTAATATTTTCCAACCTTTTTTGATAATAAATATGCTTTATATGTATATTTAAGTGCATTTATACCATTGTTAGCAGTTCCCAACCTAAATAATTTATTTCCTGGAAGTTCAATTATTGTTTTTAGCATACGTTTCTTTATCCAGCTCATACTATATTTTCTTGTACCAATTGTTACAGCCTTAACAATCGATTTCGATACTTTTCCTATTGTATTGGCCTTAATAATCATTTTTATAGCTGCAAAAGTCAAGTTTACTGCTACTTTATTCATATACTGATCTTCTTTTTTTATATAATTTCTAAATTTAATTAAATTTAAATCTTTTTTACTTCTAGCAATATGTTCTGTCGTACCCTTTCCATATCTTATAAAAACAGTTTTATCAAACCAGTATCTTCCAAACATGTCCCAATTTCCAAATAAATGTCCACTAGGATCCATATAATTCACCGGATTATTCGCACAATACACATACAAATGTCCAGTCTCAGGGTTC
>ERZ773147.2432-NODE-2432-length-16144-cov-5.238237_pt1 | contig 16144 bp, 14 predicted proteins | sample MGYA00580851_ERZ773147 | MGnify/ENA primary metagenome ERZ773147 (study PRJEB29015, sample SAMEA2737818) | human gut metagenome | biome: human gut; feature: human-associated habitat; material: faeces | place: China | collected 2012 ... | reverse complement strand
CGGAAAGGTTGCGTCCGCCCTGCTCCACCGGCTCGTCCAGCCCAAGGGGCTTTGCACGCACAAAGTCTGCGGCCTGTGCCGTTTCCAGTGCTGCCCACAGGTCGGCATCGGTGGCATCCTTGTTGCCCCACAAAAGGTTGGAGCGGATGGTGCCGCCGAAGAGCTGCGCCTTCTGCATGACCACCGCCACCCTGCCGCGTAAAGCGTCCCGAGGGTAGCTGGCCACCGGGCGGCCAAAGATCTCCACGCCGCCCTCGGTGGCATCGTAAAAGCGCGGGATGAGGTTTACTAAGCTGGATTTACCGCTGCCGGTGCCGCCGATGACGCCGATGGTCTGGCCCTTTTTGGCGGTAAAGCTGATGTCGGTCAGGCTGGGTGCGCCCGCCCCGGCGTAGGTCAGACCTACATGGTCAAAGCGCACGGCATCGCCGGTCTTGTCGGCGGGCACTTCGCCCAGAAGCTTTGCCGGGAAGGTCATGCCGGGCTTGGTATCCAGCACCGCCTGCACACGGCCTGCACAGGCCAGCGCCTTGCTGATCTGTACGATGAGGTTGGCAAGTTTTACCAGCTCCACAAGGATCTGGTTCATGTAGTTCACCAGCGCAATCACATCACCGGAGGCCATGCCGCCCACGTTGATCTCGATGCTGCCTACGTACAGCAGCGCCACGATGGCAAGGTTGATGAGCACATAGGTCAGCGGGTTCATCAACGCCGAAAGGTGGCCGACATGCAGCTGCATCCCGGTCAGCAGGGCGTTGGCGTCCTCAAAGCGGTCGATCTCGCTCTGCTCCTTATCAAAGGCGCGCACCACGCGCACGCCGGTCAGATTCTCGCGGGTCAGGCCCAGCACCCGGTCCAGCCGGGTCTGCACGGTCTTGTACAGCGGTCGGGTGATCACCATCACGCCGAACACCACCACGCTGAGCAGCGGGATGGTGACCACAAAGATCATCGCCGCCCGGGCGTTGACCGTAAAGGCCATGACCATGGCGCCCAGCACCACAAAGGGGCTGCGCAGGAACAGGCGCAAAAACAGGTTGAGCCCGCTTTGCACCTGATTGATATCGCTGGTCATGCGGGTGATGAGGGTGCTGGTGCCCAGCGTATCCATCTCTGAAAAGCTCAGGCTCTGGATATGGGCAAACAGGGCGTGCCGCAGTGCGGTGGAGTAGCCCACCGCCGCCTTGGCGGAAAAGTACTGCGCGGTCAGGCTGCAGGTAAGGCCGATGAAAGCCAGCAGCAGCAAAAGGCCGCACCGCACCAGAATATAATGCAGGTCATGCGCTGCAATGCCCACATTGACGATATCCGCCATGACCAGCGGCACAAACAGGTCAAAGGTGGCTTCCAGCATCTTAAAGAGCGGTGCAAGCACACTTTCGCGCTCGTAGCCCTTCAGGTAGCCAAGCATCCGGTTCAAAAAAATTCCTCCTTCGGGGTCAAAATACACCTTATTATAACGCGATGTATACTGAAAATCCAGTGCCGCAGCTGCGTTTTGCATTGTACAAGCTGCCAAATCCTGTTATACTATGGTATATCTGAAAAGTCGAAAATTTAGTCTATTTCTACAAACACAGCTGGATTTTGCGTTAAACAGCCTTGAAATCCACAAAGGATTCCTGCGGCTATTTGCCTTAAATCCCGCTTGTGCTTGCGAAATATTCGTCATTTTCTTTGTTTTCAGATACACCTTAGAGCTGAGATTGATAGGGAAGTATGGTGAACACAATGGCAAGACGAACAGACGGCGGGGTACGCTTCCGCCCGGTGGGCAGCCGCCGCAGCCGCACCGCACCGGTGTACAGCCCGCGCGGCACCGGCTGCCCGGCCATCGAGCAGGCGGTGCAGGGGCTGTACAAGGGGCAGAACGAGGAGAGCTTCTGGACCCTGATGAGCGCTTTGAATTACGCGCTGGAGCTGGAAACCCATGTGCTGGTGCCGCTGCAGACGGCGCTTTCGGCGCAGGGTGCGCCCGCCCCGTGGATGGAGCACCCCATCCCGGCGGAAAAGGCCGACGGCCTTGCCTTGTGGACGCTGCGCAACGATAAGGGACGCTGCTGGCTGCCGCTGTTCACCTCGGTGGCAGCGGCCGGTGCGGACCGCAGCACCGGCAGCCGCCCCATGGCTGACCGCACCTTGGAACAGGCCATGCAGCTGGCGCTGGACACCCCGGGCATCGACGGTGTGGTGCTGGACCCGTGGAGCAATTCCGCCTCGCTGGACGGTGCGCTGCTCAACGGTCTGCTGCACGCAGGCCACACCCCGGAGGGCCCCGGCGCAGAGGAGGCCGAAGCCGGGAAAGAAGCTGCCCGCGCCGGACACTGGGCGGCAGCGGCAGAGTGCTACCAGAAAGCCGCCGAGCAGGGCAGTTCTGCCGGGCTATCGCTGCTGGGCGAGTGCCTGTATCAGGGGCGCGGCGTACCCAAAAGCGCTGCGCAGGCGCGCAAGCTGTGGAAGGCCGCAGCCGAAAGCGGAGAGCCCATCGCCCTTTTGAACCTTGGCGACGACTGCGCCGCCCGGGGCGACAACGGCAAGGCGCTGTTGTGGTACCGCCGGGCGCGGCAGAATGCGGCGTCGGTACCGGATATCGAGTATACGCCCCGGGTCTGCCTGCGGCTGGCGCAGTACGAGACCCGCTACACCTCCCGCAAAAAGGCGCTGGCGCAGGCGGCAGAGGCAAAGCAGGCCTTTACCATTTTGCAGCGGGAGCACGAGCCGGACGCCGACCGCTGGTTACAGGAGGCCGAGCAGCTGCTCTATGCGCTGACCCACGAGCCGCCCACGGCTCCGGCAGCATATAACATAGAATCTTTACAATTGGACTAAAAAATGGTCACAGCCGTCCGGTAAGATAGACTGGAGAAAAATCAGCCCGCAGACACGGCGGACAAGAAACAGAGGAAACAGTATGAGCAAAGTGATCGGCATTGATCTTGGTACGACCAATTCCTGTGTGGCGGTGGTGGAGGGCGGCAAGCCCGTGGTCATCACCAACGCAGAGGGCGAGCGCACTACCCCCAGCGTGGTGGCCTTTACCAAGGACGGCGAGCGTCTGGTGGGCGGCGCGGCCAAGCGCCAGATCGCCACGAATTCCGGGCGCACGATCTCCAGCATCAAGCGGTACATGGGTTCGGACTACCGGGCGCATATTGACGGCAAGGACCTTGCCCCGCAGGAGATCAGCGCCATGATCCTTGCCAAGATCCGCCGGGACGCCGAGAGCTATCTGGGCGAGCCTGTCACCGAGGCCGTTATCACCGTGCCTGCCTATTTTGACGACAGCCAGCGCAAGGCCACGCAGGATGCCGGCCGCATTGCGGGGCTGAACGTGCTGCGCATCATCAACGAGCCTACCGCCGCCGCGGTAGCCTACGGTCTGGACAACGAAGCCGCGCAGAAAATTCTGGTCTACGACCTTGGCGGCGGCACCTTTGATGTGTCCATCATTGAGATCGAGGACGGCACCTTTACGGTGCTGGCCACCGGCGGCGACACCCATCTGGGCGGCGACGACTTTGACCAGCGCATCGTGGAGTACGCGGTGGCAGAGTTCAAAAAGTCTGACCGCATCGACCTGACCCGCGACCCCGCCGCCATGGGACGGCTGAAGGAGGAAGCGGAAAAGGCCAAGAAGGAGCTTTCCAGTGCGCCCTCTGCCCAGCTGAACCTGCCCTTTATCGCGGTGGGCAAGGACGGGCCGCACCACTTGGATATCGCGTTGTCCCGCCCGCAATTCGAGATGATGACCGGCGATCTGCTGTCCCGCACCGTGCCCCCGGTGCAGAACGCCTTGCGGGATGCCGGCATCTCTGCCAGCCAGCTGGGCAAGGTGCTGCTGGTGGGCGGCAGCACCCGGATGCCCGCCGTGGAACGGCAGGTGCGGGAGCTGCTGGGTAAGGAGCCCAGCCACAGCCTGAACCCGGACGAGTGCGTCGCCATGGGTGCAGCGGTGCAGGGTGCACTGCTGCAGGGCGGCGGCAAGTTGGCGGGTGCCACCGGCGCGGCAGCGCAGGGGCTGGTGTTGATGGATGTGACCCCGCTGACCTTGTCCATCGAGACGCTGGGCGGGGTCGCCACCCCGCTGATCACCCGCAACAGCATGATCCCCACCCGCAAGAGCCAGATCTTTACCACCGCCCGTCCCATGCAGACCAGCGTGGAGATCAACGTTCTGCAGGGTGAGCGCCATTTTGCGCGGGACAATAAGTCCCTTGGTAAGTTCAAGCTGAACGGCATCCGGGCAAGCTTTTCGTCTAAGCCGCAGATCGAGGTCACCTTTGATATCGATGTGAACGGCGTGGTGAAGGTATCTGCAAAAGACCTTGCCACCGGGCGGGAGCAGAACATTACCATCACCGGCAGCACCAACCTTTCCGAAAACGAGATCCAGCGCGCCATGGCAGACGCCGCCGCTTACGAGGCCGAGGACAGCCGCCGCAAGGAGCGTCTGGACCTGCACAATCAGGCCGAGGTGCTGGCCTACAAGGTGGATGAAGCGCTTTCCAAGTGCAAAAAGGAGTTGGACAAGGACGAAAAAGCCCGCGTGAAGGCCGACCTTGCCAACCTGCGCCACTGCCTGCGCAAGGATAAGCCCGAAAAGATGAACGAGACCGAGGAAGCCGCCCTGCGGCAGGCCAAGAGCCAGCTGGAAGCCTCGGCCAACCACCTGATGCTGTTGTACTCTGCCGAGCAGACCCCCGGCGATGGAACGGACAGCACACTGTAATATTTATAATATAATGTTTGTGGGCTGCTGCACCCGCCCGGCGCAGCAGCCCTTTTTTGAAGAAAGAGAAGGAAACAGTTATGAAGGAACTGCAATATCCGGTGCGCCCCGGGCGCTACCGCCACTTTAAAGGCAACGAATATCAGGTGCTGGGCGTGGCACGCCACAGCGAGACCGAGGAGGAAATGGTGGTGTATCGCGCCCTGTACGGCGAGGGCGGGCTGTGGGTGCGCCCCGCCGCCATGTGGCTGGAAACCGTGACCCGGGACGGCGTTACCCAGCCCCGCTTTACCTATATCGGGGAGTGATGCGCCCGGCTTGAATCCCGTTATTGACCCTAGGATTATTTTGCGGTAAAATGTGAGTATGATACCAAATAACAAAGGAGGTTTTCGTATGAAGGCCAAACGATGGATCTCGCTCCTGCTCGCAGTCAGCATGATGCTTGGTGTACTGGCAATGCCTGCTTCGGCGGCAGCGCAGCAGCCGGAAAGCACCGCTGTTGTCAGCGAGGAACTGCCCGATGCCGCAGCGCTGAGCGCGGCAGAGGATGAAAATGATATCGTCAACATCCGCATCCGGGCGACCGGAAACCTTGTCTATGGTTCCGATTATAAGCTGGAGGTGGAGACCCGGCCCGAAAACACCCAGTATATTGCCGTGGTGCTGGGCACCAGCGGCGAAGCCTACGGCTATGTGACCCTGATGATCTCGGATAAGCTGCGCACTTTGCTCAAGCTGATCCCCCTGCCCAAAAAGATGTCCCAGACCCCGGACCAGGCCGAGGAATTCAACGTATACAGCTACCTCAAGCAGCTGATCGACGGCAACGATGTCGGCGTGCTGCTGCGGGTGGCGGACGAAGTAGTGTCGGTGATGGACACCGTCAGCTTCTTTGTCCCGGCCAGCTACCTGACCACGGTGAAGAATGTTTCCAACGGCATGAAGCTGGCGCTGAGCCTGATCCGCAAGTATCTGCCCGAGGGTGCGCTGAGCCGCATCTATCTGGACGAGCAGCCCAAGGACAGCGGCAAGTACTTTGCCGGTGCCATTGCGCTGGAAAGCAGCGATATCAACGCCGCCGGGTTTGCCATGTTCAAGATCAAGCCCAAGACCGAAAACGTCAGCCTGAGCTGGACAGCGGATGCCCCGGCCAGCATGACCGTCTCTCAGCTGCAAAACGCCGATCTGACCGCTAAGGTGATCTCGGACGGACAGGTGGCTGAAAACGGCAAGGTGAGCTACACCTATAAGAAAAAGACCTTCCTGTGGTTCAGCAGCAAAATGAGCGGCGTGCCCACCGAGCCCGGCACCTACACCCAGACCGCCAAGGCGGGGGGCAACTACTCCTGCAGTACCATCAGCCGCACCATTACGGTGACTGCTGATCCGCAGCCTGCTGCTGCAGAGCAGCCCGCGGCATAAGCATCTTTATAGCATATAAACCGGCGGAAAATTATTTTTGAATTGGACGATCCCGGAAAGTCTGCGGACTTTCCGGGATCGTTTTTTTCGCGGGAGAGGCTACTTTTTATTTCCTATAGAATGGGCTGCTTTACTCTTGCAAATCGCTGCATAATACGCTATTATAAAAATAAATAACCCCTTGCGGTAAAAAAATGGGAAGAAGGAGCAGTTTATCTATGGAAGAGAAAAAAAGCGGCATCAAAAAGTTCTTTGAAGAATTCAAAGCGTTTGCCATGCGCGGCAACGTGCTGGACATGGCAGTGGGCGTTGTCATCGGCGGTGCCTTCACCGCAATTGTCACCGCGCTGGTGGAGGACATCATCAACCCGCTGATCGGTCTGTTTTTCAAGGCAGATTTTTCCGATGTGGTCATTGGTCTGGGCGGCTCCAGCATCAAGATCGGCGAGTTCGTCAACTCCATCATCAACTTCCTCATCGTTGCCTTTGTGCTGTTCGTTGTGATCAAGTTTGTCAACTCCCTGCACAAAAAGCCCGAGGCACCCGTCGCACCGGAGGAGCCCACCACCAAGGTGTGCCCCTACTGCCAGAGTGAGATTTCCATCAAGGCTGTGCGCTGCCCCCACTGCACCTCCAAGCTGGAGGGCTTCCCGGAGATCAATGCCTGATCCCGCAACTCCTGTACCTGAAAAAAGCAGCTGTACCAAGCGGTACAGCTGCTTTTTTGCGGTCAGCGTGCGCTGCGGGGCCTGCCGCCGCCCAAACGCCACAGCAGCCAGGCATACAGGTAGTTCACCCCCAGCAGGCCCACGGCCCACAGGATGGAAACATACACCGGCTGGTGGTACACCTCAAAGAAGGGGTACGGCCCCACAATGACCCGCAGGATGTTCAGCGGCAGGATGACCGCCGCATATGCCAGCGTGGGCAGCAGCGCCCAGCGCACGTCGCTGCGCGGCAGGTGGGGTTCCCGCTCCAGCAGCAGGTAGGAGAGGAGCGCCGCCATGGGGTTGAGCAGGTGGTGGTACAGCATGCTGCTGGTGCACAGCAGCATGTACAGCCCGCCCTCGCCGTTCATGGGGGCCAGCACGAACACCACCGTCAGGAAGGTGAGCAGCAGGCAGCTGGTGGCCATGAACTTGAGCCGCTTGAGCCAGCGGGGCAGCTCTCCGCCGGTGAAGATGCACCACAGCTGGCACACCGCCACCATGGCGCACACCACCGCCGCAAAGATGTTGGAATCCTCGGTGTAGAAGGTAAAGATCTGGGCCTGGCCCATCTCCCAGCTCAGGGGCAGGGCAATGGGTTCTGCACACAGCACAAAAAGGTTCAGGGCGATGGACAGCAGCCTGCGGCAGGTATCCAGGAATTTTCTCATAAAAATTTCCTCTCGGTAAACAAAAAAGCCCTCCCCCTTCCGGCCTTTGCCGGGGGCGGGAGAGGGTTTTCCACATTTTTATTTTGCAGTGTTGATAAAGCTGCGGTTGTCCCACAGGTACTTGATGCCGGACACAGCGGTGACCACTGCCACCAGCCAGCACAGCAGGATGGACACCAGCACCACCACCGTGATGCTTTCCAGCGTGCCGTTCCAGCACAGTGCCGTGCCGAAGAAGTAGAAGATGATGCTCAGCATCTGCAGCACGGTCTTGACCTTGCCCCACATGTTGGCAGCGATCACCTTGCCGTCCTTAGCACCGGCGGCCACCATGCGCAGACCGGACACGGCAAACTCGCGGGCCAGGATGATGCAGAGCACCACCGGGCTGCACACGCCGTCCCGCATCATGTAGATGAAGGCCACGGTGGTCAGCAGCTTGTCGGCCAGCGGGTCGGCAAACTTGCCAAAGTCGGTGACCATGTTCCACTTGCGGGCCAGATGGCCGTCCAGAAAATCGGTAAAGCTGGCCGCGGCAAAGATGATGCCCGCCACCAGATACCAGGTGGGGTTGAAATCTTCCGTGCCGATCTGGGTCAGGGAAACGAAGACCATGAACACCGGCACCAGAATGATGCGGGTCAGGGTGAGCTTATTGGGCAGATTCATACAGATTCCTCCAATTTGTTATTTTGCAACCGTTCCGTACAGATCGTAAAGGTCGCTGTCCTCCACCAGCACATCATAGAACTGGCCGGGGTAGAGCGGCTCCTCGCTGGAAACGCAGACATTGCCATCCACCTCGGGCGCATCGCCGGTGGTACGGCAGAGGTACAGGCCGCTCTCCTCGTCGATGCCGTCACAGAGCACACGGACGGTCTGGCCCACCTTTTCGGCCTGTTTCTGGGCCATGATGCCGGTCTGGATCTGCATCACCAGCTCTGCGCGCCGGTCCTTGGTCTCCTGATCGATCTGGCCGTCCATCTTTGCGGCCACGGTGTTCTCCTCGGCAGAATAGGCAAAGCAGCCCAGACGGTCAAATCTGACCTCCTTGACAAAGTTGCACAGGTCTTCAAACTGCTCCTCGGTCTCACCGGGGAAGCCTGCGATCAGGGTGGTGCGCAGGGTGATGCCGGGGATCTCCCGGCGCAGCTTGCCGATGACCTCCAGCAGCTCCGCACGGGTGGAGCGGCGGTTCATGTTTTTGAGGATGGTATCGTTGCAGTGCTGGATGGGCAGGTCGAGGTAAGGCACCACCTTCTCGTTCCGCTTCATGGCGGCAATAAAGTCATCGGTGATGCGCTCCGGGTAGGCGTACATGATGCGGATCCACTCAAGGCCCGGCACCTTGTTCAGCTTGTCCAGCAGCTCACAGATGCTGCCGGGCTTGCCCCAGTCCTCGCCGTAGGCGGTGGGGTCCTGCGCCACAACAATAAGCTCCTTCACGCCCTCACCGGCCAGCCAGCGGGCTTCGGCAACGCAGTCGGCCATATCGCGGCTGTGCAGCGGGCCGCGGATGCCCGGGATGGCGCAGTAATGGCAGCGGTTGTTGCAGCCTTCGGCAATTTTCAGGTAAGCATAGTGGCGCGGCGTGCTGATAACACGGGCACCGCCCAGCTCCATATCGCATTTGGGGCCATAGCTTTCCACCTGGCCCGCGCCGTTGGCGGTCAGGCGCTCCACAATGGCGGGCAGAGCGGCGTTGGAGCCAATGCCCACAACGGCGTCCACTTCCGGCATTTCGCTCACAATCTGGGTTTTATAGCGCTCAGCCAGGCAGCCGGTCACGATCACCTTCAGGTTGGGGTTCTGCTGCTTATACTGGCAGGCCATCAAAATGTTCTCAATGGCTTCCTCTTTAGCAGACTGGATAAAGCCGCAGGTGTTGACAATAATAATGTCCGCCTGTTCGGGGTCCGCAACCGTCTGGTGGCCCGCCTTGATCAGCGCGTGGCAGAATACATCAGCATCGACCTGGTTTTTGGGGCATCCAAGGGAAATAATTGCAATATTCATGTATGGTTGTTCCTGTCTCTCTTTTCAGTATGTTATGTTGGGCTCTGCCGCTTGCTTGGGCAAAATTCAGGCAAAGCTATCCGTTCGGTGCATTGATACTACAATGCCGCAGGAGCATTTTTTGCCCCTGCGGTGTGTGCTTTTTTGTGTTACGCTTCGGTTTCTTCTGTCTCGGCATCTGCCAATGCCTGGCGGATCACGCTGTGGGAGAACCCGCGCCGTGCCAAAGCGGCAGCTACCTGCTGCCATTTGCCCTGTGCCAGCTTTGCGGCATAGTGGCGTTCCACCAGTGCGCGGGCATTGGCCAGCTCCGGGTTTTCCTCCTCGTCCTCCTCGCTTTGGGCAAACAGAGCTTCCACCGCTTCGGCGGCCGCGCCGCGGTCAACGCCTTTGGCGTGCAGATCATCCAGAATTGCACGGCGGCTCTTGCGCTTGCGCAGCAGCTCCGCCGCACGGCGGCGGGCAAAACCGGCGTCATCCAGCAGGTTCAGCTCCTGCATTTTTGCCACGGCGGCGGCAGCGCTGTGGGGGTCAAAGCTGCGGCAGAGCTTTTGATAAAGCTCCCCGGCTGCATGGTCCCGCAGGGCCAGCAGGTCCATGGCTTTATCCACAGCCTTGCGGGTGTCGCTTTTGGTCTGCAGGTCATGGATCTGCCATTCTTCCAGCTCATCCCCGGTATGCAGCCCCGCCATGGCAAAGGTGTCCTCGTCCAGCGAAAAGGCAAACTCGCCGTCAAAGAACAGCGCATAGCGGCCTCTTTTTGTTTCTTTTACCTGTGTCAGCTTCGGCATCGCTTATTCGTCAACCATGATGTCGAGGTCCATCTCGCTGCCGGTTGTCTTGGGTGCATCCGCCATGGGAGCGGCAGGGGCATCTTCAGCAGCAATGGGGGTAACAGCCGGCTTCTCCAGCGGCTTCACGGTTCCCTTTTTGCCGGCCGCCAGCAGACGGTCCGCATTTTCGCGCACCTGCTTTTCAATCTCAGCAGCCACATCAGGGTGTTCTTTCAGGTAGAGCTTGGCGTTATCGCGGCCCTGGCCCAGGCGGATATCGCCATAGTTGAACCATGCGCCGCTCTTCTGCACGATGCCCAGCTTGACGCCCAGGTCCAGCAGCTCGCCCACCTTGGAGATGCCCTCGCCGAACATGATGTCAAACTCGGCCTCACGGAACGGGGGTGCCACTTTGTTCTTGACGATCTTGGCGCGGGTACGGTTGCCGATAAAGGAACCGCTGGCGTCCTTCAGGCCCTCGATGCGGCGCACATCAATACGTACAGAGGAATAATATTTCAGGGCACGGCCGCCGGTGGTCACTTCAGGGTTGCCGTACATCACACCGACTTTTTCGCGCAGCTGGTTAATAAAGATGCAGACGGTGTTTGTTTTGCCGATGATGCCGGTCAGCTTACGCAGAGCCTGGCTCATCAGGCGGGCCTGCAGGCCAACGTGGGAATCGCCCATTTCGCCTTCAATTTCGGCTTTGGGCACCATGGCAGCAACAGAGTCCACAACAATAGCGTCAATCGCGCCGGAGCGTACCAGAGCTTCGCAGATTTCCATGGCCTGCTCGCCGGTATCCGGCTGGCTGACCAGCAGGCTGTCAATGTCAACGCCAAGGGCGCGGGCATAGGTGGGATCCAGGGCGTGCTCAACGTCGATAAAGGCAACCTCGCCGCCCAGCTTCTGGGCTTCAGCCAGAACATGCAGGGCCAGGGTGGTTTTACCGGAAGATTCCGGCCCATATACCTCAATGATGCGTCCGCGTGGCAGGCCGCCGATGCCCAGCGCCAGGTCCAGCCCCAGGCTGCCGGTGGAAATGGCATCCACCTGCATGGCAACGTTGGTTCCAAGCTTCATCACGGCGCCTTTGCCAAACTGCTTTTCGATCTGGGCCAGTGCCGTCTCCAGCGCTGCCTTTTTATCCCCTGCCGGGCCGGTGGGGAGCTGCTTGGATGAACTTTCCTTTTTTGCTGCCATAAGTTTATATCTCCTTATCTGAGCGATCGTGCGTTGTATCCCATACGCACCACAGGCAACTGCGGTGCTGTTTTTATTTTGTACGGCAGGTGCGCCGCTATCCAAATGGTCGTCCTGCGTTTATCAGGTATTATTATAACCAATCGCGGCACGAATTACAACCATTTGTTGTCATCTTTTCAAAATTTTCTTCGCATTTTCCATATTTCAGCTGCAAAACGTTGAAAATCAGATTTATTTCACCTGTTGGGCGTACACCACACGGTCGTTGCCGCCGTAATCCTTCCTTGCCTGCACTTGCTGCCAGCCGTTTTGGCGGCATATCTCCATCACATCCGCCCGCTGGGCACAGCCAATCTCAAACACCAGCCACCCACCGGGGCAGACAATATCACGGTAGTGGGCGGCAATGGCGCGGTAAAAATCCAACCCATCCGTTCCGCCGTCCAGCGCCATAGCTGGCTCGTGGGCGGTCTCCGGCATCAGGGCCTGCATCTCTGCCCCGGTCAGGTACGGCGGGTTGGAGATGATCAGCTGCACGCTTTGGGGCATAAGCTCTCGCCAGTATTGCAGCACATCCGCTGCCTTTGCCTGCACACCGGTGCCATGTACGTTGGCTTGCAGGTATTGCAGCGCCTGCGGGCTTTTTTCCACGCAGGTCACGCTGGCACTTGGCACAAAATGGCGGATGCCAATGCCCAGGCAGCCAGTTCCAGCGCACAGGTCCAGCACCCGGGGCTTAGGTTTTCCCATCTGCTGCAACAGCTCAATGGCAGTTTCGCACACCACCTCGCTGTCTGCGCGGGGGCAGAGCACACCGGGGCCGACTTTGAAGGTCAACCCCAGAAAGTCCCACTCCCCTGCCAGGTATTGCAGCGGCACCCGCTGCATGCGCTGAGCCGCCAGTTCCGCCAGGCACTCAGCCTGCGGCCGGGTAAGCGGTTCAAACAGCAAGCGCGGATCTTTTCCAGCGGCAATGCGCAGCAGTTCGCGGGCGTCGTAATCAGCATCGGGGCAGCCTGCGGCCTGCAGAGCATCCTGCACCATGCGCACAGCCTGGCGCGGCAGAATGCCCGCCAGCTGCTGTGGGGCAAGCGGCGTTACCATTGGCCGTCCTCCGGCTTTTTGGGCAGTACGGGGGTAACGGCGGCGATGGCCACTTCAATCATGTCATCTTCCGGCTCAAAGGTCGTCAGGTGCTGCAGCCAAAGCCCCGGCGCCGAAACAGCCCGTGCCAGCAGCGAGTTGGAACGCCCTGCCCACTTCAAAATCTCATAACAGATGCCCACCAGCAGCGGCAGCATGGCCAGCTTGTACAGCACGCGCAACATGGTACCGCTCCACGGCAGCACCGCATACAGCACAATGCTGACCAGAATGACCAGAATCAAAAAACTGGTGCCGCAGCGGGGGTGGAACCGCGTATGTCTGCGGATGTTAGCAACCGTCAATTCCTCACCTGCCTCATAGCAGGCAATCGTTTTGTGCTCAGCCCCGTGGTACTGGAACATGCGGTGGATTTCCTTCATGCGGGTGCAGAGGAACATGTAACCCAAAAAGATTGCCAGCTTGAGCACTGCTTCCAAGATGACCCGCGGCCAGCGCCCCATGGGGATCACTTTTGCCACCAGCCCAGTCAGGAACGTAGGCAGAAAGGTAAACAGAAAAATTGCCAGCACTACACCTGCGCAGGCGGAAAGGGTCATCAGCACACTTTGTACCTTGGGGCCGGCGTGTTCGTCCAGCCAGCGGTCCAGCTTGCTCTCGTTCTGCTTTTCTTCCTCTTTTTCCTCTTCCGTCATGGCAATATCGGCGGAGTGCATCAGGTATTTGTACCCGTTCATCAGGTTTTCCACCATATTGCACACTCCGCGCACCAGGGGAACTTTATTGTACCAGTGGGTGGTCACATCGGAATAGCTCAGATCAATCGTACCGTCCGGGCGGCGTACCGCGCAGCAGATTTTTTCAGGGCCGCGCATCATAATGCCCTCCATCAGGGCCTGGCCGCCCACAGAGGTACGGAATTTTTCAGTTGGACGTTGTTCTTGCGGCATGGGTTCTCCTTTATTTTTGCGGTCAAATCGGCTCGTGCAGATGTTCCTGCCCAGCGTGGTAGATGGGCATGGTGATGGTAACGGTGGTACCCTGCCCCAACGTTGAGGTGATATCCGCCGTACCGCCCAGTGCTTTGGTGATCTCATCCACCACCGCCAGGCCGATGCCGGAACCACGCACGGCGTTTTTGGCTTTGAAGAATTTCATCTTTACGTTTTGCAGGTCATCCGGCGCAATGCCGCGGCCCTGGTCCCGGATGCTGGCCGTTACGGTGGTGGCGGTGCGGGTCAGGGTAAAGAAAATGGTTCCTTCCGGCGGCGAATATTTGATGGCGTTATCAAATACGTTGACAAACACCTGGCGCAGGCGGGCGGGGTCAGCCCAAACGGGATACGGCTCCGGCGGTTCGTCATACACAAGGTGCAGCCCCTCCTGCCGGATGCGGGCTTCCACAAACAGGGCAGCGTCGGTGGCTTCGGCCACAAAATCCAGCACCTCGCAGTTCAGCTTGATGCCGTTTTGCAGGCGGGAAAAATCCAGCAGTTCCTCCACCATATCATACAGGCGGTCGGTCTCACTGCGGATAATGGTAATACCCTTGCGGTAGTTTTCGTCATCGGGGTCACGGATGTTGGCGATGGTTTCCACCCAGCCTTTGATGCTGGTCAGCGGAGTGCGCAGTTCGTGGCTGACAGAGGAGATGAACTCGTTTTTCATCCGTTCCGTTTTTGTCAGGTCCTCGGCCATCTGGTTGATGGCTTTGCACAGGCGGCCGATCTCATCGTCATACGGGGCATCCGGCAGGCGGGTGGTCAAATCGCCGTGGGCAATGCGATTGGCGGTGGCTTCCACCTGGCCCAGCGGCCGCACAATGGTGCGGATAAAAAACAGGCCGCTGAACACCGCAAACCCCAGCACCACCGCCGCCACGCCGAACGAAACCATCAGCGTGCTGTACCACTGGCGGTCCACCAGCGTCAGGCTGGTAACAAGGCGCATGGCCGTCACATTGCCCGCCGCATAAGGCACCAGGCTGGTAACAGCCATCACGTGTTCGCCGTCCGCTGTGCGGAAAGTGACCATGCCGCTGCCGGTGGAGCCGGTGACAGCCTGATAAAAATCCCTGCCCTCGCTCAGCAGGTTCTTGTTCATGGTGCCGCTGGAGGTTGCCAGCACCACGCCGGAGGAATCCAACAGCATGAACTCGAACTTATCTTTTTCATCAAACTGTTCCACCGTGCGGCGCAGGGACTGGCTGCGGCTTTCGGACGTTGCCTGGCTGCTGCCGGCGGTGCCGGTTGCCTGCAAACGTCCCTCTACGGTGGAAAACCGCGCCTGCATGGCACGCTGCACCCCGCCGTACAAATTCTGGTGGCTGTAATACAAAAACAGCCCCAGCGCCGCAGCCAGGATGCAAATGGTAATCAGCAGGCTGCCGCGCAGCCAGCGGCGGGTAATGCTCTGCACAGGCGGCAGCCCCCTTTCCATAAAAATGCGGTAATTATGCGTTCCAGCGGTAGCCATAGCCCCAGACGGTCAAAATGTGCTGGGGGCTGCTGGGTTCATCTTCCACTTTCATGCGCAGGCGGCGGATGTTGACATCCACGATCTTGACATCGCCGAAATACCCCTTGCCCCAAACGCCTTCCAGGATCTTTTCGCGCACCAGGGCAGTGCCGGGGTTGCGGAAAAACAGCTCCATGATCTGAAATTCCACCTGGGTCAGGTCAATGGGCTTGCCGGATTTGTACAGCACGCGGCTTTTTTCATCCAGCACAAAGGGGCCGCTGACCAGCTGATCCGGCTCGGAGCCTGCCTGTTCATCGTCCGCAGTGGCGCTGCGGCGCACTCGGCGGGCCAGCGCTTCCACGCGGGCCATCAGCTCCGACACCGAGAACGGCTTGGTGATATAATCATCCGCGCCGATGGAAAGGCCGCGGATCTTATCGCTCTCCTGCCCTTTGGCGGACGCCATAATAATACCGATGTACGGGTCGCCGTGGCGGATGGTTTCGCACAGCGAAAACCCATCCATGCCCGGCAGCATGATATCCAGCAGCGCTACATCGCAGGGGGGATTTTTCTGGATCAACTCCAGCGCACGTTCCGCGCTGGGGGCTTCCAATACTTCCCAGCCTGTCATTTTCAGGTTCAGTGCCACAAGTTCGCGGATGCTGGCTTCGTCTTCGACTACCAAAACTCGTTTCATAAACCCGATTTCCCTTTCTGTATCAATTTGATCCCAGCAGCACCGTGTTCTGGCTGATGAAATCCAGGCTCAATCCATAATACGACGTTACAACGCGGGCTTGCAGCTGCTGGCTGCCAATATTTGCAATGCGCAGATAGTTGCCGACGCCGGTGGCCGCGTTGTCCGCGGGGTCAACGACGCGCATCTCGCAGTAGACCGTCGTGCCCTCGGCGTTGCAGATCAGCCAACCCGTGCCGCTCTGGTTGGAGCGGATCAGGATGTTGCCGTGCATCGACTCGGGCAGCTCCATAAAAATGTTATACTCGCTGTCGTAGACGCCAAACTTGCTGTTGCCGCCCGCCATC
>ERZ773147.2419-NODE-2419-length-16210-cov-3.442711_pt1 | contig 16210 bp, 17 predicted proteins | sample MGYA00580851_ERZ773147 | MGnify/ENA primary metagenome ERZ773147 (study PRJEB29015, sample SAMEA2737818) | human gut metagenome | biome: human gut; feature: human-associated habitat; material: faeces | place: China | collected 2012 ... | reverse complement strand
GTACTGGTGACTATTGCTAAGTGGATACACCTGTTCCCATCTCGAACACAGAAGTTAAGCACTTAAACGCCGAAGATAGTGTAAGCGAAAATAGGACGTTGCCAGTCTTTTTTTTGTATTTTAATAGGGAAAAATTCCTATTTTTTTTATATCTAAAATGTTGTATTAACATATTATTTTTATTATAATAATAGTGGTGATAGAAATGGATTACAAAATAACAACAAAATGTGAAGAAGATACAATGGAAATTGCTGAAAACCTTGAATCAGAAAAATTTCCAAATATGATTATTTGTTTAATGGGAGATTTAGGAAGTGGCAAAACTGTTTTTACTAAAGGATTTGCTAATGCACTTGGAATTGATGAAAATATTACATCTCCAACATTTAATATAATAAAAGAATATACTGGTGGCGAAGCTAATTTATATCATATGGATTTATATAGATTAAATGGTGATATTAAAAATTTAGGTTTAGATGAATATTTTGAAAAAGATGGAGTAGTTATTATTGAATGGGCGGATATGATTGAAGAATATTTACCAGAAGAAAGACTTGATATAAAATTTAAAGTAATTGATGAAGATACTAGAGTTCTTGTATTTAAACCACATGGTACAAAATATGAAGAACTTTGTGAGGCAATATTGTGATAACACTATTTATTGATACAAGTACAGAATCTTTAACAATCGCATTATTTAAAGATGATGTACTTTTATCTACTTCAACGGTATCTTCAAGTGAGCATTCAAAATATGCAATGCCAATACTAGAACAAATTTTTAAAGAAAATAATATAAAGCCAAATAAGGTTAATAAGATTATGGTTATTAATGGACCAGGTTCATTTACAGGAATAAGAATAGGTGTTACTATTGCAAAGATATATGCTTGGACACTTAATATTAATATAGTCCCTATATCTTCATTAAAGGCATATGCTATATCTAATAAGGGTTATGATTACTATGTTTCAATAATTGATGCAAGAAGAAACTATGTTTATGCGGGAATATATGATAAGGATTATAACAATGTAATTAAAGAGTCATACATTTCTAAAGATGAACTTGTTGATAAAATTAACTCTTTAAATAATGCATTAATTATTGGTGATACTACTTTAGGTAGTTTTCCTGTAATTAGTAATAAAATTGATGTAGTTAATATTTATAATTATTTTAAAAATGATTCTGGAATAAATGCACATATGGTTAATCCGGTTTATTTAAAAAAGACAGAAGCAGAAGAAAAATTAGGGGATTATTAGGTGATTAAATGATTAGAGAATATATAGATAGTGATTTTAATTCAGTTTGTGTTTTAGGAAGGGATATAAATATTAATTATTCCTTTAGAATAAGTGAAGTTGGTAAATGTTATGTATATGAACTAGATGGAAGTGTTATTGGCTTTGCTTTAGTTGATTTATTTTCTGATAGATCAGAACTTATTGATATTTGTGTAGCACTTGCGCATAGGAATAAAAAAATAGGTGATGCATTATTAAAAAAAGTGATTGGAGTATCAAAAAATAATGGATGTGAAAATATCACACTAGAAGTAAGATGTGATAATAAATTTGCTATAAAATTGTATAAAAAAAATGGATTTGTTGTTAAAAGTATTAGAAAAAAATACTATAACAATGGACAAATCGATGCATATTTAATGTATAGAGAGTTGTGATAATATGAAGGATTGTTATATATTAGGGATTGAGTCTTCTTGCGATGAAATGAGCGCAAGTATAATAAAAAATGGTTGTGAAGAAATTAAAACTATAATTCTTTCACAAATGGATATTCACAAAAAATATGGTGGAGTTGTTCCAGAAATTGCAAGTAGATGTCATATAGAAAGTGCTACAATGGTTTTAGAAGAGTTATTCACAGGAATAAACTTAACTATGAATGATATAGATGCAATTGCAGTAACTTATGGTCCAGGATTAATTGGGTCATTGCTTATTGGCCTTCAAATTGCTAAAACATTATCATTTGTTTATAACAAACCTTTAGTACCAGTTCATCACATAGCAGGACACATATATGCAAATAACTTAGTAAAAAAATTTAATTTTCCACTTATAGCATTAGTAGTAAGTGGTGGACATACAGATTTAATATATATGAAAGAAGATTATAACTTCAAAAAAATAGGTGGTACACTCGATGATGCAGTTGGTGAATGTTATGATAAAGTTGCTAGAGTAATGGGACTTACTTATCCAGGTGGACCACTTGTTGATAAGTATGCTCATATGGGGAAGCCAACTTATAAATTACCTACACCACTTGATGATGATACATATAATTTTAGCTTTAGTGGACTTAAAAGTGCGGTTATAAATCTTATTCATAATGAAGAGCAAAGAGGTAATGAGATAAATGTTGAAAACTTATCGGCATCATTTCAAGAAGATGTAGTAAATATTATTACTAAAAAAACTATGAAAGCTTTAAAGGAATTTGATGTTAAAAATTTAATCATATGTGGTGGAGTTGCTGCAAATAAAGGATTAAGAGATAAATTTGAGGCTTTATGTAATGAAAATGGAATTGATTTAACAGTACCTCCAATAAAATATTGTACAGATAATGCTGCTATGATAGCTTCTAGTGGATACTTTGCATACAAAAAAAATATTGTTGCAGATTTATCGTTAAATGCCATGGCAACAGATAGTCTATACGATTATATAAACAGATACAAATAGAAATTAAAATTCTACACAGAAATGTGTAGTTTTTTTTTGAATAAAAATATTAAATATTACTCAATATAAAAAGAAACAAAAAATGCATAAATTTAGTATTAATATAACAATAATTGAATTTTTGCTTAATTTTTATTCAAAAAAGTTGACAAAAAACAAATTATGTGTATTATAAATATCACTAAAAAATTTGTGCACTATTGTATGAAAAATTTAGTGGTTGATAAAAGAAAGTAAGGGGATTATATGAAAAAGAAGATACTTGATGCATCTATATTCATTTTGTTATTACTTACTTTATATTATTCAATTGACTATATAAAACTAGTGCATAAGAATAACTTGATAAAAAAAGAAATAAGAAATGAAATTTCAGTGTTAGAAAGCAATAAAAAAGGCACTATTAAAAATTTAGAATACTATAAAGAGTATTATGAAAATGATAATATAGTTGGAAGATTAAAAATAAGAAATACAAGTATTGATACATTACTAGTTAAAGGAAATGATAATGAATATTATTTAAATCATTCAATTAGTAATGAGTATGATGAAAAGGGGAGTATATTCATTGATTACCGAACAGACCTTAATTCAAAACAGATAAACATATATGGACATAATTCGAATGTTTATGATGTTATATTTAAGGAGTTAGAAAATTATTTAGATAAAAACTATTTTTCTAACCATAAATATATAGAATTATGGGATGGTGATAAAACAAAGATATATGAGATATTTAGTGTTCAAGTTGTAACAAGTGGTTATGAACATTATACTGTTAATCCAAGTAATTTGGAAGCACATATAATGAACCTAAATAATTCAATATATGAAACAGGTAATGTGGCATCTACAAAAGATGAAATACTAGTTATACAAACATGTTTGTATAATCCAGCTAATTCTCTTTTGTTAATAAATGCAAAGAAGGTATAGGAGGGAAGATGGAAAGAGTAAAAAAATATTTACTTACATTATTAATTGCAATTAGTGCATTTCTAGTTGGAACTAATTATGTAAGTGCAGAAGGTGATCCAGGAGAAATCCTAATACACAAAACTGCAACAAAAGAAAATTTAGAGGAAGGAAGAAGTGCAGACGTTACATTAACAGTAAATGCTAAAGGATTTACAACTGTTGATAAAACAGACGTTGTATTAGTACTTGATAGAAGTTCTAGTATGGATGGTACTCCAATGAATAATACTAAAACAGCTGCTAAAGATTTAATTGAGTTATTAATAACTGATAAAACTAAAGATAATACAAGAGCAGCAATAGTAACATATGGGTCTAATTTATTAACAAGTTATACTAGTGATTCACTTACTAATGATGTAACTACTTTAAAAAAGACTATTGATAGTATTCCAAGTAGTGAAGGAAACCAAGGTACAAATGTACATGCGGGCTTACTAAAGGCAAAAGATTTGCTTAGTAGTTCTGGTACAGATACACAAAAGATAATAATATTATTATCTGATGGTGAACCTACATTTTACTTAGGAAGTAATAATAAGCGATGTGGTTCTGGTAGATCTGATTGGCCTGATTATTCTCTAGGATGTATAGTAAATGGCAACAATAGACCAAGCACTGTAGCAGATGCTGAAGCTACAACTATTAAGAATTCTGGTACTAAGATTTATACAGTAGGATTTACAAGTGGTGCTGATATGACATTCTTAGGTAATATTGCATCAAATCCAACAGAAAAATATAGTTATACTGCATCTGATTATGAAGGCTTAAAAGAAACATTTAAAAAAATAGTAAATGACTTTACTACAGTTGCAACCGATGCTGTAGTTACTGATATTGTACCAGCAGGATTTCAAATCAAAAAAGGTACACTACCAGCAGGAGCAACTGCAATAGAAAATAAAGATGGTACTACAACTATTACTTGGGTAATTGGTGATATAAAGTCAACTGAGAACAATGAATTAAAATATACAGTTGAAGCTAAAAAAGGTGAGTACGGAAGTATGTACACTAATGTAAGTGCCACTATAAATGCTAAATCAGTAGATGGAAATCCAAAATATGGTTCAAGTAATCCAATATCACTTGATTTTGATAAGCCATATGTTCCAATTCCAGGTGTTACAGTTAGAGATGATTATTATGACATTAAGCAAGGAACAACATTTATAACACCAGCAAAAAAAGGAATTTTAGATAATGATGAATTAACGCATAAGAATTTAGATGAGAATGCAACTGTAACAGATAGAATAGTACTTGTTTATGATAATGAAACTAATGGAAAAGCAGAAAATATTACTTTAAATCAAGATGGAACATTTAGTTACAATGCAACAAAAGATAGTAAAATAACTTATAAGTATTATGTAGAAACAACGGTTACAATAGATGGAAAATCACAAGTAGTTAGAAGTAATGTGACAACTATTACATTAAATGTAATTAAAAATCCAACTAAATATGTAGTTAATTATTTAGAAAAGGGAACTGATAAAGTATTACACGATGCAAAATCTGAAGACGGTAATGTATATGATGAAATAAAATTAGCTGATGTAATAATGACAATAAAAGGTTATAATTATGATTCAGTTAATGTTGATCCATTAGTATTATCAGATAATACAGTATTAAATGTAATGAACATTTACTATACAAAGAGAACAGATTTAAGTTATACAGTTAATTATTTAGAGAAAGATACAAATAAAGTATTAAATCAATCTAAAGTAGTTAATGATGTAAAATTTGAAACAGTAATTAATTCAAATAATGAAATAATAACAATCAAAGGATATGAGTTTGACTCATTAAATCCAGAAAAATTAATAATAGATGTAGAAAATAATGTAATCAATATTTACTACACAAAAAGAACTGACTTAAGTTATACAGTTAATTATTTAGAGAAAGATACAAATAAAGTATTAAAAGATTCAAAAGTTGTTTTAAACAGAACTTTTGAAGAAGTTATTAAGGCTTCAAATGAAGTTATTGAAATAGCTGGATATAAGTTTGTAAAAGCTAATCCAGAAGAAATAACTATAGATGTTGAAGGAAATGAAATTAATTTATACTATGAACAAGTAAATGGTACAGTTAAAGCTGTTTATGTAGATACAAAAGGAAATGTAATTTCAAAAGAAGTTACATATACAGAAATGGTTGGTACTGAATATAAAACTGAAGCTAAAACTATTGAAAAATATAGATTAATAGATGTAAAAGGAGAAGAAACTGGAAAATATGTAGATGGTGAAATAACAGTAACTTATATATATGAAAGTATTCCTGACACTGGATTATCTGTTAATAATAGTTCATCATTAATGATGATAATCTCATTAATATCATTAACTTCATTAATAGTATTAAAAAAGAAAAATTATAATTAGAAAAAAGGATTAAATCAAATCCTTTTTTCTTTTTCAATTAATTCTTTATTTTTTAATATTCTTTTATTATTAGGGTTAATTTCTAAAGCTTTGTTGATGTAATATAAAGACTTATCATAGTCTTTTTTATTATATTTTACTATAGATAATAAATCATATATAGTTTCATCCCAACTAAATCTTTCATTTATATAAGTTTTTTCATGCGTTTTAATTTTTAAAGCTTCTATACAGTATTTTTCTGTTTCATTTAAATTATTTAACTCATACTCTAAAAGAGCTCTTTCAACATATGGATCTCTTAAGTAAGGGGTTTCTTTCATTGCTTTATCTAACCACATTTTTGCCTCGTCATATCTTTTTAATTTTTTATAACTTCTTGCTATAAATCTCATTGATGCACTTCTTTCATCTTTCCATGTTGCTGTTTTTAAGTTTAAATGCTTTATTAAAGTATCAATGCAGTCATTCCATCTTTCATAAAACATGTATTCTCTTCCTAAATAATGCATATTTCTGTCATCAGTAGGATTTTCTTCTACAGATAATTCTAGTAATGGTAAGTATCCGCTTCTTGATTTATTTTTGTCTGGAAAATGATTAATGGTTATATTATTAGTAGTTTTAATAATTTCTTTGCCATCTCCAATATAATTTAGTACTTCATGCACTGGATGAATCCATTCATAACAATTTCTTTTGTGTATTTTGTCTGAATAAAAACTTATTATTGGTCTATTATTATCATCTAAACTCCAATTATATGTATAATGGAGTCTTGTTACATTTTCATCCCATATTTTTCCTAATTCATCTTTCCAACCAGGAAGTAAAACTTCGTCTAAATCTATAGATACACATATATCAACATCATCTTTAACCATTTTTAAAGCTTCATTTCTAGCAACATCAAATCTCCAAGGATCAATTATTTTTTGATTCACAACTACGCCTAACTCTTTTAACTTATCCACAGTATTATCTGTTGAACCAGTATCAAGTACATATATATAATCCGCTTCTTTTACTGAATTAAACCACCTGTCAACAAATTTTTCTTCATTCTTCGCAATTGCATACACACATATTTTATATTTCATTATAGTCCTCCTTAATAATATAAATATGCGTAAAACACAAATAAATATCTACATAATAAAACTATTGTAGTGCAAGAATAATAGTAAATATGCAGATAATACTAAGACCAATAACTTTTCTTGTGTTAATTTTCTCATTTAAAAATATTATAGATGTAACAACGGCAACTACAATACTTAATTTTTCTATTGTAAAAACTATAGTAGTTTCTCCTTTTTGAAGTGCTTTAAAATAAAATAGCCAAGATAGACCTGTAGTTATTGCAGATAAAAAAAGGAAAATATAATTTTTTCTGCTTATATATTTTATATTTTTTAAGTTTCCTTTAAGTGTTACAGCAATAATTAAAATAATAAATACAATTATTGTTCTTAAAAACATTGCTAAATCTGAATTGATTTTATCAAGTCCAATTTTACCAACAATTGTCGCAATGCTCGTGAATAGTGCGGTTAAAAAAGCATATATTAACCATTTTTTATCCTGTGATTTGCTATTTTTTTCATATGTCATTAATATTGTACCTATTACTATAAATATAATTGATATAAGTTTAATTATAGTAATTTTTTCATTCAAAAAAATTATTGATAATATAAGAGTGATAATAATACTAGTTTTATCTATTGGGGAAACTTTACTAATATCTGCAAGTTGTAGGGCTTTAAAATATGAAAACCATAATAGGGTAGTTGTAATTCCTGATATAATTAAGAATATTGATGTTTTATAGTCTAAATTATTAATTTCTTTTATAGTCCTATTGCAAATAACGATTATAAATGAGAAAATAAGTATAATAAAGCTTCTTATCATAGTTGCAGTTTTTGTATCAATTTTATTTGCACCAACTTTTGCAAATAAAGATGTTATTCCTGCAAAAAATGCAGCAAGTAAAGAATATAATATCCACATAAAATCACCCAAACTATTAATATTATGAGTTTTTTTACTTTTTTCTTTCATAAATTTGAAACTTTTATTATTAAATTTAGGATAATGTATTGTAGGTGATAAAATGACTAGTCAAATATACCTAAAAGATTTTGATCAAGTATATAATGAAACATATTTAGATGTACTTAGATTTATAGTTTGTAATTCCATAAATATTAATGATGTTAATGATATACTTCAAGAAGTGTATATGGAATTGTTTAAAATTCTAAAAAAGAAAAATTTAGATAATATTAATATTAAATCATATGTAATTAGTATTGCTGCAAATAAGATAAAAAAATATTATTCATTAATATATAAAATAAGTAAGATATCTTTATTTACAAAAGATGAATATGATATAGAATTAATTGATAAAATTAAGGATGATATTGATATAGAGCGACTAATTGTTAATAAAAATGAATGGGAAAAAATATGGTTATATATTAAAAATAAAAGTAATCAAAATATACCAAAAATATTTTATTTGTATTATAATCTTGATTTAACAATAAAACAAATATCTAAAGAACTTAATTTAAGTGAATCATATGTAAAAAATATACTTTATCGAACATTAAAAGAATTGTACTCTAAGTTTAATAAGGAGTGTGATTAATATGAAAAATAAAGAAATGTTATCCCTAGCCATAAATAAAATTTATGATATAGTAACCCAAATAACGTTAACAATAGGTTTTAACGTTATTTGGGTTACTATAATTATAATTTAATTATAAAAAAGATAGATAATAAAAATTATGTAAGAAAAAAGTATATACATATATTTTCTTATGCGTGTGCATTTCTAATTACTATAACTATGTTGGTATTTTCATCATTAAATAAGACAAACTCATCATATACAGAGTTTAATAATGAAAAAATAGTTTTTAATAAAATTGATATCATTAAAAATAATCGTGATAATGATATATATGATGGTAATAAAATATTAGAAAATAAGAAAGTTATTAAAAAAGGAGATATAAGTGTTTTAAATAATTATTCATTTTATAAAAACATTGGTAACTTGAATGATTTTGATATAGAAATGTATGAAATATATGTTGATAACAAATTAAATAGTTATAATTTAAAGTATACAAAAGATAAAAAAATAGTAGATATTATTTTTTCAAAAAATGTTATATATGAAGAAAATAGTGAAAATATAAATTCATATATAAATAATACAAAAGTATATATGTATCAGGATAATGATTCTTATTTAGCAATATTTAATTATAATGGTATTAACTTTGTATTAGAGTCAAATATAGAAAAAGAAGAATTTATAAAAATATTAAAGTCAATTATAAGGTAGGTATTTATGAAAAACAAAAAAGTAATAATAATTTTAATATCGATTTTATTAATAGTTGTTTTATGTTTATTGGTATTTTATTTAAAAGATGGGTTAGAGCCTAAGTTATATAATAAAGATGATAAAAAAGTAAGAATGATAAAATTAAATGATAAACTTTATTATGATACAGGTATAGAATTATATAATACTCCAACGTGTGGAACGCCAGATGTAATAATAACAAAAGGAGTAAATGAAAAAGAAGAACCACTTTTAAATGGTGAATCTAATTTTGGTACAGATATTTATATTCAATATAATGGTAAAGATATATTAAATGTTAATATAGATTCTAAATGGATAATATTTTCAAGTAAAGAAATAAAACGAGAAAAACTCGAAATTCCACATAAGATAGATGTAGATATTAATAAGAATATGGATATAAAAAAATATAGTATTAATATAGATAATATTAAGTTTAAAAATGTTGTAGATGAATATTTATATGATTATAAAGATGAGTATAAATTGTTAATTGATGAGATAAAAACTAAATATAATGATTTTGATGAAAAGAGATATAAGTTAAATATTAATATATATTCAGATAATAACGATGGGATAATAAAATTAAATTATATGATTGGGGAAATTTTAACAAATAAGAGTATAGTGTTTAATGTTTTAGGTGGTAAGGTAATAAGTGTATTATATATCAATATGGATGAATATGTGAATGAGTATGATTTAAAAGAAAGAATTGATAAATTTAATTTAAGTTATATTCAAGAAAAGAAACTTATGAGAAAAGACGAAGAGTTTATAAAGGATAAGGTAACATTTAAATATTATTATAATATTGATAAAATTGTATATGAATATCAAATGTTCTTTTATGAAACAAAAGATAATTTAAAAACGATTAATAATTCATATGTATCAGAATATATAGTTAGTTAAATAAAAAAATTAGTTTTTCACTAATTTTTTTTCTATATAAGAAACTATAAAATATAAAATGTATGAAATTATTGCAAGAAGTAATATTCCTGTCATAACAAGATTTAAATTAAATACTTGTGAGCCATAAGTAATCAAATAACCAATACCCTCTTTAGATACCAAAAATTCTCCCATTATAACACCAATAAGTGTCATACTAATATTAATCTTAAGACTACTAATTATTGTAGGATAACTACTAGGTAAAATAACATACCTAAATATTTGCCTTTTTGAGGCCTTAAAGGACTTTAGTAGATTAATTCTATTTTGGTCTGTAGAAATAAAGCCATTATATACTGTAATAATTGTAACAATAACAGATATCAAAAGAGCCATAATAATAATAGATTTAATATTAGCACCAAAATAAATAATAATAATTGGACCAATAGCCACCTTAGGTAGACTATTAATAATAGTTAAATAAGGATCAAATATTCTATAAAGAAAGTTAGAATACCATAATACAATAGCTACAACTATACCAATCAAAGTACCAATACCAAAGCTAATAAGAGTTTCATGTATCGTAGTCCATATATGATTAAACAAATTACCATCATTATATAATTTAATAATTGTATTAACAATCCTACTAGGAGAAGAACTAATAAAAGTATTAATAACCTCATACTTAGCAAGTAATTCCCAAATAACTATAAGACTTACAATAAGTAGTATTTGCACAAGATGTACTAGTATACTTGTAATTTTCTTTTTTCTTATAAATCTTTTATGTTCCTCACTATACATGGAAATCAATATCCTTCCATATCTTATCATAATACTCTTTAAATTCTTCTTTATTTCTATTACCAATAGGAGTACCCTTATTCTTCATTTCAATATTATAAATACTCTTAACCCTTGCTGGTCTATTAGATAACACAACCACCCTATCAGCCATTGAAATAGCCTCCGCCACATCATGCGTTATCATAATTGTAGTCTTCTTCTCTTTTTTAATAATCTTCCAGACATCATCAGATACAGCAAGTCTTGTTTGATAATCCAAAGCACTAAAAGGTTCATCAAGGAGAAGTATATCTGGATTAATAGCAAGTGTTCTAATTAAAGCTACTCTTTGTCTCATACCACCAGATAAATTTCTTGGATACTTATAAGCAAAGTCAGATAAACCATAAGTTTCCAAAAGAGTTTTAACTCTATCAATATTTTCCTTAGTAACTTCTTTCTTAATCTTAACCCCCAGAAGGCAATTATCTAATATATTAAGCCAAGGAAACAAAGTATCATTCTGAAGCATATATCCCATTCTAAGTTCATCTTTAGAATATAATATCTCACCAGAAGACTTATCCTCAAGTCCACACAAGATTGAAAGAAGTGTCGTCTTACCACATCCAGATGGACCTACTATTGCAACAAACTCACCATCCTTAATATTTAAATTCAAATTATCAATTGCAGATATTTCACTTTTATTTGTATGATATACCTTTGATAAATTACTTATCTCCAATATATTATCTGAATTCACTAAAGTATTCATCGTAAATCAGTTTATCATACGAAACATACTCATCAAGTTCTCCAGAAGCCTTCATAATATCTTGAATATGTTTCCATTCATCTTCATCAATAGCAATAGTATCTCTCCATGCATCAGATTCTTTATATCTCTTTACCATTGTAGTTAAATCATCAATTGAAGTATCAGGAAAGAAAGATACAATAGTCTCAGCAACTACCTTAGGTTCATTTTCCTTAACAAACTTTAATCCTTTTTGAATAGCCTTAGAAAAACCTTCAATAAGTTCAGGATTAGCCTTTATAAAACTACTCTTAGCATTATAAGCTGTATAAGGAACAGCACCACCATAAGTACCAACATAGGCAACTACATAACCATAGCCTTGCTTTTCTACTGAAGTAGCATTAGGTTCAAATAAAGTAACAAAGTCGCCAGTACCACCAATAAATGCTCCCTCCATTGCAGGAAAAGCAACTGATGTATCAATGCTTAAATCTTTGGTAGGATCAATATTAACCTCTCTAAGAGCCCATTCAAAAGTCATTTCTGGCATACCACCTTTTCTACCACCAATTACTGTTTTACCTCTCAAATCATCTAAAGTAAAATTATCAATCTTTTCTCTAGACACTAAGAAAGCTCCATCTCTCTTTGTCAAAGCAGCAAATACCTGTAAATAATCCTTTTCACCACCATTATATACATAAATAGTAGCCTCAGTACCAGAAAAACCAATTTGTACATCTCCAGATAGCACAGCGGCCGTAACAGCATCAGCGCCTGGTGTTAAAGTAAGTTCTACATCAATACCCTCTTCTTCAAAATATCCTTTACTAATTGCAGCATATTGCGGAGCATAAAATATACTATGAGCTACTTCTGCTACAGTAACCTTAGTAAGATCTTCTTTTTCATTATTTTTCTTATTTTGAAATATTCCAAATATTACTAAACTAATAACTATTAGAAATAATATCAAACTAACAAATGTTCTTTTCATTTTTTAACCTCCCAGTTTCATATTATTATATTCTTAGTTATAAAAACAGGTATAATTAAATAACACAAAATATCTTTTATTTTCTTATATTCACTTTAAGTCTAGGTCTTAAAGTGTTTATTTGAGTCAAAGTCTCAAATAAATATATCAGCCATATCTATCATATATAAGAGAGAACTATATACCAAATATAAAAATTAATAATTAAATTTAATATAAAGAATATACTATATTAAGTAGTAAAACAAGTACCAGTTTACACATATTGACAAAAATAAAGTTTTATGCTATAATCTTATCAATCTGATGGCACATTATTCTAGTCAATTAAACTTACTATGAAGGTGAACCTAAAAGCTCACTAAAGAGCACATCGATGAAACTTCTGGTGTTTGCTTTATACGCCCAGTTTAGGGTGAATGCTGGAAGGTAAGGATTTTGGGCACTCATAACGGCATATGATTCTGTTCCAACTTCCGTGGAGACCTAACTTTGTGTTAATGCTATTGTGTGCATAATACGAACTAGGATTAAACCTACTATGTGGGGAAACTTACGAGTAGCGTAGCTTGTCTTGAGTGATTATAGGGGATTATTGATCAGTTATATCTTTCCTAGCTAGAAATATATAATATTGCAATATGAAACTATAACTGCAAAAAAGAATTAATAGTAAGAAAGTTGCCCGAGGAAATCTCCTAGAGTGACATCTTATAGGATTACAGTGTGTACTAAGTGGTAATCAAGTCATATATTTGGCGACAATATATTAGTTTCTATAAAGGGAAACCGCTAATTTGGTAACGAGTTAGTAGAAACTAGGGAAATCCTACTTGACCTAAGACATAAAGTTAACTATAAGAATTGCCATAGTATTAAGTAAAAGGCCTACTCTATTGGCCTTTTTTAATAATTAGAAAGGAAATAATATGTCAAAAAATAAAAATAGTAAAATAAAATGGGTAATAACAGTAACATTCTTAGCCTTCTTTATATCATTTATCTTTTCTTTTAGTTCTAATACCATAATGCCAAAAGTAAATCTATTCGTAGGTATTATAATATTATTATTATTTATAGCCATAGGAATAGTATTTGATATGGTTGGAGTAGCAGTTACATCCACTGATGAAGAACCATTACATGCTATGAGTTCTAAAAAAATAAAAGGAGCCAAAAAAGCCGTATCATTCAAAAAGAATGCTGATAAAGTATCATCATTTTGTAATGATGTAATTGGTGATATATGTGGTATTGTATCAGGTTCTGCTGGTGTAACAATATCGACTTCTCTATCAGAAAAATTAAATACTAGTGTATTATATACAGGACTAGTAATTACTGCTTTAACTGCAGCCTTAACAATAGGAGGTAAAGCTTTCTTTAAAAGTATTGCTATCAAAAATAGTAATCAAATAATTCATATGACTGCAAAAGTATTATCAATATTTGAAAAGAAGAAAAAATAAACTTCTTTTTTTATTTTTAGATAATAAAATTAATTAGGTGATACTGTGAAAAAATATAGTAAAATACTTTTAACAGCAGTAATAATAATAAGTCTATTTGGAACATTAATGATATATTCATCTTCTTATGTATGGGCAGAGTATAAGTTTAATGATCCATATAAATATTTAAAATCACAAAGTATATTCTTAATACTAGGATATATAGTTATGTTTATTGTAAGTAAGTTCCCTTATCAAAACTATAAAAAACTATCTAATATTATTTTCTTTATATGTCTAGGTATGTTAGCACTAGTATTAATTCCAGGTATAGGAACAGTAAGAAATGGTAGTAGAAGTTGGTTTGGTATAGGAGGACTAGGAGTACAACCATCAGAATTTACTAAATTAGGACTAATAATATTTACTTCTAAATATTTAGAAAATAATAATAAAGACTTAAAAGATATAAAAAAAGGAGTTCTTCCTATATTAGGAGTACTCTTTCTAGTATTTGCCCTTATAATGTTAGAACCAGACTTTGGTACAGGAATAGTAATAGTTATGACTATCATAGTATTACTATTTGTAAGTGGTGTTAAAATGAACTTCTTTATCAAACTAGGAGTATTAGGACTACTAGGAGTAGTAGTATTAGTAATAATAGCCCCATACCGAATGGAAAGAATAATATCATTTATTAATCCTTGGTCTGATCCTCTTGGTAGTGGTTTCCAAATAATCCAAAGTTTATATGCAATAGGTCCAGGAGGCCTACTAGGACTAGGATTTGGTAATTCAGTACAAAAACATTTCTATTTACCAGAGCCACAAACAGACTTCATATTTTCAATTATAAGTGAAGAGTTTGGTTTTCTAGGAGTTATAATTGTAGCCACTCTATTCATAACTATAATCTATTCTGGATTTAAAATAGCTATGAACTGTGAAGATAAATTTGGTAAATATCTAGCCTTTGGTATAACCTTTGGTTTAGCCTTTCAAACAATGCTAAATCTTATGGTAGTAGTAGGATTAATTCCCGTAACAGGAGTTACTCTCCCCTTCTTATCTTATGGTGGTAGTAGTCTCCTAATAAGCTTAACCAGTATGGGTATACTACTAAATATAAGCAATTATCATAACTAAAAAAATAACTATATGTTATACTTTTTTTATATTCACTATAAGCCTTATCCCAAGTCTTATTAGTGTTTAATTAAGCCAAGTATACTTGTCTTAATTAAATGTATCCAAGATACCTATCATATATAAGCATAGTATATATACTTAGAAAACAATTTACACTAAATATATACCCATGGCTTATATATAATAGATATGTAGATATATTATTTTGAGACAATATAACATATTGGCTCAAAATAACACTGTAAGACTAAAGACTTACAGTGAACATAAAAAGAATGCATTATTAAAATACACTCTTATTATAACCATACTCCATATATTAAAGCTAACATACAAAGAATAAATCCAACTATCCAGAATAATTTAACAATATCATTCTCTTTCCATCCCAATCTTTCAAAATGATGATGGATAGGAGTCATTAAAAACACTTTTCTTTTTAATAGTACTACAGAAGTTATTTGTATAATAACAGTTAAAGTTTCAATAACGAATACACCACCAATTAATACCAAGGATAATTCATGTGAAGTAAGAATAGCTATCGTAGCCATTGTAGCACCAAGTGTTAAGCTACCAGTATCGCCCATAAATACTTTAGCAGGATTTGAATTATATACCAGAAAGCCCATAATA
>ERZ773147.2414-NODE-2414-length-16222-cov-2.892250_pt1 | contig 16222 bp, 18 predicted proteins | sample MGYA00580851_ERZ773147 | MGnify/ENA primary metagenome ERZ773147 (study PRJEB29015, sample SAMEA2737818) | human gut metagenome | biome: human gut; feature: human-associated habitat; material: faeces | place: China | collected 2012 ... | reverse complement strand
GATGCCGCTTATTACGAGGACACCACCCAACTGACCGACCCGGCCTGGGAGCAGCTGGCTTCCAGCGGGCAGTTCAGCCGCCTGGCCTTTGCCAGCTTCGACTTTGAACACGACGACTTCTGGGACCTCGTTGCCTTTGCCGCCGACCACGGCTGGACCTCCAATAGCTTCTACATGGCGCACATGGACGGCAACCTTGCGGCGGTCACGCTGCCGGGCGAGCTGAACGAGCTTTCCGCTGACACGCTCTATGCCTTCATCGACGAGGACGAGCTGACGCGGAACAGTTACGACCTGCACTATTACCGGCTGGACGGCATCCTGCTGGGCAGCGTGGAGCCGATCCATGGCCTGACCGAGGAGCCTGCTGTTGACATCCCCGCCCACACGATGGCGCTGCAAAAATCCAGCGTCATCAACGGCACGGCGGACGCCGACACCGTGACCCTGAACGAGGGCGGCGGACTGCTGACCGAAGCCTGGATGCTCTTCCCCGGCAGCTACCGCGTCACCCTGACGGGCAGTGGGTTCGACCACAGTTATATCTATGCCCGTCACGGGCTTATCAACCAGGAGACCTACAAGATGGAGGTCAACTTTACCGGCATTGCCCCGGATGAGATGGTGTTTGAGTTTTCCACCGGCGAGCCGCTCTACTACTGGCGCACCGCCGTCCACGCGCTGGACGATACGCCCATCGCCGTTACGGTTATCAAGGTAGAAAAGATTGGCTAATCGTCTGTTCTATCGCCGCCCTGCCGATAAGCGGTGGGGGACACCCCATACTGCCGGGTGAACGCCCGCGTAAAGTAGGATGCATTGCTGAACCCGCACCGTGCGGCGATCTCCAGCACGGTGTACCGGCTGCCCCGCAGCAGGGTAGCGGCCTTTTCCAGCCGAAAGTGGATGAGGTACTGCGCAAAGCTGGTGCCGGTCAGGTCGTGGAACCGCTTCATAAAGTGGCTGCTGCTGTAGCCGCACTGGGCGCTGATGGCCGCCACCGTGATTTTCTCCGCATAGTGACGGTCCACGTACTGCACGGTCTGGCGCAGAAGGCGGGTGTCCCGGTGCTCGGCCCCGGCCGGGTGCCGGGCAGGCGTGGCAGCTTTGCACAGCGCATCCATCACGCCGTACAGGCAGGCTTTTATGCGCAGTGCCGTGTTTTCTTTGCGGTTTTCAATCAGCATTTTTACGTTTACAGGCAGCTCCCTGCCCAGGGAGCTGTCTTTTTGTATATGGGCAGGCACTTCCATGCGGCCGTCCGCCAGCGGGGCCAAAAAGCGGCGGTAGGTCTCGCTGTCCGGGAAATCCCTCGACTGGCTCTTGGAAAAAGAGACCGATACGCCGTCATCGGTGAGCCAGGCGGACACGAAAGCGTCCTCGGCCTGAGGGCCGCCGTCCGCCCAGTCGCCGGGGCCGGGCTCCACGAGCACCGGCTCATAATACCACCCGCAGCCCCCCGCGATAGAGGCGATAGGCTGGAAGGCGGTGAAGGTGCCGTCCCCGTTGGGGCAGAACCTGGCGAGATCCAGAGAGAAGTTTTCCTCTGCCACCGTCCAGGCCCGGAGTGCCGCCAGATCAATGGCGATGCCGCCGTAGTTTTCATCCTCCGGCGAAAGGCCCCCCATGCCCCACGGGGCGTAATGGGAATCGAACTGCCGGGCCGCGCCCCGGCGCAGGGCGGCGATAAAGTCCCCCTCGTCCACGTGGAAGCGGTCCAGAAGCTCCAGGTTGTCCGGCCGCTGGCCGGTCTCAAAATCGTAGTGATATACCGCGTAGTCGATGAGGTCGCTGGTCCAGCCCAGAACACGGATGGAAAGGCTCAGCAGACTGTCGTTCCAATAGCTCTGCCATGTGACCTCCATGTACTGCGAGTGGGGAGTTTCCCCCGATTCGGCGGCGTCCAACGTGGCCTGCACGTCATTTCCGAAGCTCTCCATGATCTCCCAGTTGATGGCCTTGGCCTCCGGTGTGTCGGCCTCCAGCTGCGGAACGTGACAGATGTAGGAATATTCCGCGCCGTATTCGTCGGTAAAGGAGTCCTCCTCGTCATAGACCTCGGAGATGAGGCTGTCATCATAGACCTTTTTCGACACGGACGGTGCGGACGGCCCGGAGGAGCCGGGCTTGGGAACGGGTTTCTTGCCGCAGGCGGTCAGCTGGGCGCAGAGTCCAAGGCAAAGGAGCGCGCTCAGCGTTCGGTAAAGGAAGCGATGGTGCTTCATGACTGGTCCCCCTATCTTTTCGATATTTGCTTCCGCTGTGAGCGGCGTCACTGACGCACGTCTCTCATAGGCGGACTTTTGTTCTTGCACAACAACATCATACCATGATAGCAGATGGTGAATCAAGAGTGATCTGTGTCAAAACCGCATACAAAAACCGCCTTTTTGTACGTACTGACCGCTGTTTGACCCCGATGGAGCCATCTTGCCCACAAAAAAGAGCAGTCTTGAGATTTCTGTCTCAAAACTGCTCTGCACGGGCCGTATTTCCGATATTACGCCTTGCCCTTGGCGGCGAGGGCCGCCTTGGCAAAGTTGCAGGCGAACAGCAGTCCCGCCAGCAGGAGGGAGGCCCCCAGTCCGGTGTAGAAAAACGCGATGAACCGGTCCGGGGCCACGCCGCTGGACCGTAGCCAGATGCCGCCGGTCATCATCACCGCCATGATGATGAAGGACTTCACATCGAAGAATTTGAGGAAGAGGTGCAGCTCCTCCTCGTAGGCGCTGATGCGGGCCGTGTGTTTGTTCACTAGCCGTCCGAAAATGAAGATCTGGAATACGGTGAATACAACGGCGGACAGCAGATAATTGACGATCGTGCGGTAGGGAGGGCAGGCCAGCAGGCCGATGCGCAGAATGTTGAAGCCCGCCGCGCTCCAGACCAGAGCGGCAATGAGCAGCAGAGTGTTCCGCCTGACCTTCACGGTTGGTTCTCCTTGTGTGATCGAGCGGCGGCCGTGGACGCTTTTTCGGGGCATTCGCCCGCTACGGCAGTTTTAAGCTGATTAAAGGGGTCACAGTTCAGAAAGGGTTGGGCAGTGGTTTGCTTATTCCAAGATGCTTTTTAAAGCTAAGCGGGTGGCTGACTACTTGGACAGAGTTGCCGGTATAGCGAAAGACCAGAGGCAGAAATCCTCGTTGCTCGGCGACCGCGCCCAATTTTAACCAACCCCAACTGGCTTAGGCAGTGCAAGGCGGTACGAATTTCATTATCTGAAAGGACTACACCGGCCTCTTGAGCAGATGCCTTTAGAGATCCACGCCCCATTCCCCGCATAACCTTAGAAGCCTCAGCCAATTGGCCCAGGAGGAAGAGAAATTCCTCGGCATGTATTCCGGCAGCACGAAAAAAAGCGGTAGTTTGCGGAGCGGAATCCATAGTGACATAGGAGCTTGAGTCAGATCTATGCTGTTCCCAACTTTTTTTCAGTAGAACTGGTAGGGCACTGTATGTAATGATGGACCCTTCGCCAAGACAGGATAAATACTCTAAGTAATTATACAGTTCACGAACATTACCAGGGTATGGGTGATTAAGAAAGACTTCCATAGCCTCGTCCGTTAAGGTGAACGAACTTCCCAATGTGCGCTGAATCGCATGAATTAGAAGCGGAATATCCCCTTTGCGCTCACAAAGCGGCGGTATGGAAAGCGGGAGCGTGCTCAGCCGATAAAACAAGTCTTTGCGAAAAGTCTTCTCTTGAATCATCTCTTCCAAGTCAATGTTACTTATAGCAATTAGGCGCACATCGATAGGAATAACTTTATGACTGCCTAATCGCATAATTTCTTTTTCTTGTATAGCCCTCAAAAGTTTGACTTGAAGGCTTAAACTCATGCATTCGATTTCGTCCAGCAGGAGTGTCCCGCGGTGAGCATATTCGAATAATCCTAGCTTCCCTCCTTTTTTCGCTCCGGTAAAAGCACCCTCTTCATAGCCAAACAATTCACTCTCCAACAAAGAGTCTGGTATGGTAGCACAGTTAACTGCAATAAATGGTTCTTCCCGTCTGGGTGAACTGTTGTGGATTGCTTGAGCGAACAGCTCCTTTCCTGTACCACTCTCACCAGTGATCAGGATTGGCAAGTTAGTTTGGGCCATCTTTTGGGCGAGTGCCTTCGCATTTTCCATGGCGGGGCAGGTTCCAACAATGTCATCAATTGAGCAACGGCTTTTGATAGTGTAATAACAGCTAGTTTTTCTTACCCATTAGAATCACCTCGACCAATTGATGACCAATTATATCGCAAATTTGACCAATTGAAAAGAGCGGGATGGCCAATCTTTTTGCAAATAATGGGAAAAAACGAGAAAATGATGAGGTCTTTTCCAAAAACGCAGGGGACATACTTGGCACAAATATTGCTGTTATTTTTGCCAAGTTGGCACAAGCACAAGAGCGAAACGGCAGATATAATTGCCAGATGTGAGATGCTCACACAGAAAAGGAGGAACAAAAACATGGAACAACAGGAGGGAGCTCGTAGGATTGTGCGGGACTGCATAGGAATCAAACCAGATGATCAAGTCCTGTTAATTACAGATACAGGGCGTCCGCCTGCCGTGGAGCAGGCACTCTATGAAGCTTGTATAGAGGCCGGAGCAATTCCTAAGAGGCTTAGCTTTGATGGCGTACTGAAAGATGGTCAGCCTCCAGAGGCAATTTCTATAGCTATGAAACAGGCAAATGTCGTGATTTGCATTACCACCAGTACGCTTGGATATTCTGCTGCAGCTAAGACATGCACGCAGCAAGGAGGTCGGGTCATTGTAATGACCGAGGCCACAGAGGAGCTTTTAACAAACAAAGCGTTAGAAGCTGATTTTGTCAACCTTCAAGGGCGAGTCCAAGCCGTGATGAAGGCGTTTGACCAGGCAAAAAAGGTCCGAGTCACCACCCAGAAAGGAACAGATCTTTCTTTTCACATTGATGGCCGCACATCTCACTGCTGTAAGGGCACGTGTTTGGACCCCGGTACAATGGCAGCTGTCCCAGATATGGAGGTCTATATCGCCCCAATAGAGAACACGATGGCGGGAACTTTGATTGCTGATGTGATGGGCACCGGAATGGGGCTGCTCACCCAGCCGATCCATTTAGAGATCCAAGACGGAAAAGCCTACAGGATTACTGGCGGCACTCAAGCCGATCACCTGCGGAAAAAGGTTGAAAATATACCAGGAGGCACCGTTGTGGCGGAATTTGCTATCGGCCTGAACCCCTGTGCTACACCGACTGGAAGCATTGTGATCGATGAAGGAATCTATGGCACTGGCCACTTTGCATTGGGCAGCAATACTGGTTTTGGCGGAAATAATGTCTGCCCTCAGCATTTGGACCTGGTCTATGAAAAGCCTACAATTTATCTGGACGAGTCTTTGTTTATGAAGGATGGCGTCCTGACTGAATTATAATGATTCATTCGGAGCAAATAAAGTTCCGTGTGATAAAAAGAAAAATGAGGAGGATTTAGTAATGTTAAAGAAGAGACTGACTAAAATCGCAGCGCTTTGCATCGCATCGACCCTGTTGTTGGCCGGGTGCTCCGGTGGATCAACAAAATCTTCCCCCAATCCTGACAGCGAAAAGGATTCTGCTGCTGCAGCCCCCATTGTGCTGAAATTTAGCGATGTTAATGCCGAACAGTCACCTGCAGGAATATTCTGCCTCAAATTTAAGGAATTAGTGGAGGAACGAACAGAAGGCCGCGTGCAGATTGAAAACTATTTCGGAGGAACTTTAACCGCTAATAACATCGAGGGCACCCAGACTGGTATTGCCGATTTGAGCCAGCATGATGTCAGTGAGGTAACAGATCTGTGCGCAGCCCTGTCTATCTTAGAGGCACCATTCCTTTTTGATAGTGAAGAGGAACTTTTTAAAGTGACGGCTCCTGATTCTCCCATCATGGATCGGCTGAATGAGGAGCTGAGCGGTACAGGTGTACGTCTGCTTGCCACTTATTCTTGGGGCAATCAGAACCTGCTGACTACGAGTAAGCCCGTCTATTGTGAAGAAGACTTGAAGGGAATGAAGATCCGTGTTATTCCCAGCCAAATCTTTATGGAGACCATGTCCGCTATGGGGGCGACTCCTTCTCCCATGGGCTGGAGTGAAGTAGTCACCTCGTTGATCACCAAAATGATCGACGGTACCGGTATGCCGTTCTCTAACATTGTGGATACCGGCTTGCACGAGATCGAGGGGTATTGCATTATGACCGGGCACAACCCCACCCTATCCGGAGTGTTTATCAATGAAGCAAGCTGGAACAAATTGAGCGAGGATGACCAGAAGATCTTGGAGCAGGCCGGTGTGGAAGCGCGCCAGGCAGTCTACGAGAGCTTTGCCGCCAACGAAGAAGCCGCCCGCGCCGCCATTGCTGAGAAGGGCATGGTCATTATCGAGAAGGATGAGCTTTCCTTTGACACTGATGCCATCCGTGATTCTGTCGCGGAAAAGTTCAAAGATGATTGGGGTGACATTTTCCAGGAAATCATGGAGTACCTTGGCAAAGCATAACCAACAGAGGTTCTGACACGGCGGAGCTGTTGAAATGCAAGCAGGTCCGATCTGTTAGTAGGAGGTTGTTATGAAAAAAGTGTTGGATTTTTATGAAAAGATCATTGGCTGGTTGGAAATTGCGCTTAATCTCCTGATTGTTGGGGTTATCGGCTTGCAGATCATCACGCGTTTCTTTTTTAATCTGCCACTGAAGTTTCCGGAGGAGGTTTCCGCGTTTGCCCTGATCGCCATGGTTTTTGTAGGCGTCTCTGTCGTAGAGAGGCACAACGAACATCTGCGGGTAGAGTTTTTGCAGGATCTTCTGCCGACAAAAGGGAAAAAAGCCATGAATATTGTTAGCCGGTTACTAACTCTCGTGCTGACAGGGGGCATTTTGGCGGGAGAATTTCAGCTTTTCCCGCAAATCAAGATGCTAAAAACTCATGCGGCCCGAATTCCTTATGCGTGGTTACACATTGTAATTATTGTTTCTACAATCCTGTGGGCAATTTTTGCTGTGCTGGGACTGCTGAGTGAATTGAGAAAGGGGGAGTAAACCATGCTTGCTATCGTGTTAGTCATGTTTTTGGTTTTGCTGTTGGCAGGATTTCCAATTATTGTATCCATGGGAATCCCAGCGCTGCTCTATGTAATTGTAGAGGGGCTCCCCATTTCCACCATGGCCTATTCTGCATTTCAGGCACTGAACTCCTTCCCCCTAGTGGCCAGTCCATTGTTTGTGCTAATGGGATGCCTTATCAACGAGTTCGGAGAGACTACACGGCTATTTAACTTTTGCCGAGTTCTGATGCGCAATGCAAAGGGCTATACGGCAAAAGTGAATATCATCGTTAGCTTACTCTTTGCAGGAATGTCTGGCGCTGCGGTAGCCGACATTGGTGGATTGGGACAGGTGGAAATCAAGGCTATGGAAGAAGAAGGCTTTTCAAGAGACTATGCCTGCGCCGTAACGGCAGCCACCTCAATGGTAGGCCCCATTTTTCCGCCGAGTATTCCGCTACTGATATTTGCGGTATTAGCGCAGCAATCCCCTTTGCATTGCTTAATGTCCGGCGCGATCCCTGCCTTTGCCATCGTTGTCTGCCTTTATATATTTATCTCCTTCCAGTGTCGAACCAAGTTGAAGGGGTATCATGATGAGCATCCTGCCGCCGAAAAGGAAAGCCTTTGGGCGGTCACCAAGGAGGCGGCTCATATTCTTTTCCTGATCCCCGCCATCATCGTTGCTATGCTGGGTGGATTTTGCAGCCCAAGCGAAGCTGGCGCAGCTGCTGTCATCTACATATTAATTGTCGAAGCAATTAAAGGCAAATTCTCTTTTTCCATTTTGAAAAATGCCATTATGGGAACGTATAAAACTGTCAGCAATATCTTTATTATTATTGCAGTAGCTTCGTTTTTCACTAAAGTTCTGACATTAGAACATTTCCCTGAAATGGTGACCTCTGCATTCCTGGGCATGGCCGATAACCCGTTTTTAATTTTACTGCTGATAAACCTCTTGGTCTTGTTAGTGGGCATGTTCATGGAGACTATATCGGCTTTGACTATTTTGACCCCCATTTTGTTGCCTGTGGCTGCAGCAATCGGTGTGGCCCCAGTACATCTGGGTGTCATTTTAGTTCTAAACCTGACCATTGGCATGTTGACACCGCCCTTTGGTGTTGGCCTATACACAGTGGCTACCGTGGGTAAGGAAGCTCCGCACAAAGTACTGAAAGAACTCCTACCCCTGTATGTCCCACTGTTGATTGCCTTAATGGTGATTACCTACGTGCCAGAACTCACCATGTGGCTGCCTAGCCTGTTGTAAGCAAAAAAATAAAGAGGACAGGAGCCAAATCTTATGGACATTAAAAAAGTGATTGCTAAATACCCACGTATCCACCTAACCCCGCTTCCCACTCCATTGGAATTCGCACCACAACTGACAAAAATGCTGGGCGGGCCAAAGATATATGTGAAGCGAGATGATTTGACTGCTATCGCTTTTGGTGGAAACAAGACCAGAAAACTCGAATTCCTAATGGCAGATGCAGTAAAGCAAAATGCGGATACAGTTATTACATTAGGCGGTGTCCAGTCTAATTGGGTGCGTCAGTGTGTGGCAGCGGCGAGAAAATTGGGAATGAATAGCGTTGCAGTACTTGAAGGTGAAATGCCGCAGGTTTATCAGGGCAATGTTCTCCTGGATCGAATTTTTGGGGCTCAATTGATTTATGATTCTAATATCACGCAGGAACTGGAAGATCAGGAGATCCAAGGAATATGTCCAATCACGAGCAAGGTTGCAGAAAGTTATCGCCAGAGAGGAAAGCATCCTTATCTTATGCCATTAGGTGGTGCTACGCCCTTGGGAAACTTGGGATACATTAACGCTGTAGATGAGTTAATGTATCAGATGGATGAACAAGGCATTCATGCCGATTACTTGATTGCTGGCACAGGGACTGGAGGAACACAGGCCGGAATCGAATGCGGACTTCGCTTGGCAAACGCATCGGCTAAAATGTTGGGCATCAGTGTTAGCCATCACACACAGCCTAAAGAAGTGGAAATTGCCGCATTGTGTAATACCACTATGGAATTTCTGGGAATTCATGAGCAGCCCTTCACTCCAAACGATATTTCAGTGAACTATGATTATGTCGGTGAAGGATATGGAGCAGTAACAGATGCGGCAATTGAAGCTATTCACATGGCTGCTGAGTTGGAGGGACTGATTCTATGCCACACCTATGCGGGTAAGGCGTTTGCTGGGATGGTGGATTTAATCCGTCGGGGCGTTTTGACACGTGACCATACGGTAGTATTCATCCATACAGGCGGCGGTGTAGGCAATTTTGCTCACCCCGAATTGTTTTGATCTTTTCAGGTATTTCAAAATTGCAGGATAAACGTTAAATAATAGGCCGGATTGAAATATCCAGCGAAGTGTGCCAGAATATCCATGAACCTCACCGAGACTCACCAAGAGTCTCGGTGAGGTTTCGGTATGGAGGGTATAGTCACCGTTACTTACCGGGAGCGCCGGGAAGCCAGGGCAATCAAGAAACGCAAAATGCACAAGGAAACTTCTCTCTAGACTTTAGGTCAGAGGCAGAAGTTCCTTGTGCAAGGCAAGCCCAGTCTTGCAGACTGGACTTGCCGACAGAATGCGTTTTAGGGGTTTTCGTACCGCTTGTATTGAGGAGGATAAATCCCACCGGAGCGGGTCATTCCGCCTTCATGATGACCTTCAGCCGGTGGACGATCTGGCCTGTTTTCAGTTCCTCTAAATCAATGACGGCGATGCCCAGCTGAGCGGCCCGGTGGCGGGCGGCGGCGTTGCAGACCTCCGTGGTGACGATAGCCGCCTTGGCGCCTTTACCGCCGAAGCGGTCCCGGAGGATGGCCAGCTCGTTCAGGGCCTCCGTCTTGATGTCGCAGGCCTTGCAGCTTAAAAACAGGGGGATCACGCCCCGGGCGGCCATGACGTCGATCTCGTTGGAGACGCTGCCGTGGCCCAGTACCTCATCCCACCGCACCACGGCGCTGCTGATAACGTCATGGAAAATGGCGGAATCCACGCAGGCCTTGTAGGCATACAATTCCAGCGCACTGCCCACGTCCCGCAGCCACGCCCGGGTGTTCAGATCCCGGAACCGGAAGGACACCTGCTGGTCGGGGACGATCTCCAGCTCCTGAATAAAGCCGATACGGGCCAGTTCCCGCAGCGCGTCCTCGTTGGCGGTGTTGCGGGAGCCACGCTCGCCCTTTACGGTGTAGCCGCCCACCACGGACAGGGGCGGTGTCTGGCCGTATTCCGAGGGGGAGATCCGCTGGATATAGGAGATGATGTTGGGCCAGTCCCGGCGGAATTGGAGGAAGCAGTCGAAAAACGGGTCGAAGTCCGAAAGATATTGGGACAGGATCTGATTGTCCACCCGTCCGGGCAGCAGCGTGCCGCCGGCCATGAGGAAGAAATCCTCGATGGAATAGGTCAGGCCGCAGGGCAGCTCGTCGGCAAAGGCCGCGCCGGAAATGTCGTAAAAGCGGTTTTTCTTCCGGGAGTAGGTGAAGGCGGGCACGCCCTTCTGGGCAGCGAACATCCCTGCGGCGAACAGGGCCGCGTCGCTGCCGCCGGTGACGTCGATGGCGCAGTCCGGGTACTTCTCTCCGATGGTGAACAGCTGTCGCAGGATGCGGTCAGCCTTGAACCGGCTGGTCTCCACGAAGATCAGCTCCGGCTCCCAGCCCCGCCGCCGGAAAAAGGCGGCCAGAGTCTCCTGCCGGGTGCGATCCTGGGCGATTTCACCGGGGCAGAGGTAGACGATGCGCCGGGGGCGGAACATATCCGGTGCCAGAATATTCTCAATGGCGCGCTCGTCATACAGTTCGATCAGAGTGTTCATGCGCCGTCCGCCTTTCTTTGTTTTTCCCCATTATATTGCGTTCCGGCGGAGAACACAATAGACAACCCGCCCGGCTTGTCGGAAAAGGGACGTTGAATTCAGAAAAAAACAGCACCGCCGAAGCGGTGCTGGATAAGGGCGAAGCAGGGGAGGGGTCACTCCTCCGTGCGTTCCGGCAGGGGGACCTCCGGCATCAGCTCCCGGCTGACCACCGTGAGGATCTCCTCCAGCTTGCCGCAGTCCTCCGGGGAGAAGCGGGCCATGATGCGGTCCATGACCTCCGACATATAGTTGGAGGAGATGTTGTAGTAATCAATATACTTCTGGGTGACCTCCAGATGGAACTCCCGGCGGTCCGAGGGGGACTGGATTTTGCGGATGTAGCCCTTTTTCACCAGACTGTTCACCTTATAGGCGGCGTTGGGAGGGGAGATGCACATGAAGGTGGCGAACTCGTTCACCGTAGGCCGCCCCAGCGCCATGATGCTCTCCATGCAGAAGGTCTCCACCGTGGTGAGACTGGCTTCCCGGTCCTGAAACCGGCGGAAGATCTCCTGATAAAAGTGCAGCTTGAATTTGGTGTATACTTCATTAAAAGCCTGATGCAGCATGACGCTTCCCCTTCCCACGGAACGAAAAAATCTAAGCTTAGTATACCAATCCTGACGGAAAAAGGCAAGCCGTTACCGGACGGTGGGGGACAGTTTTCCCATACAGGCCGCTGTGGGTGTTTTCAGCCTTTGTCCAGAACCCGCAGTCGGGGAAGAACATGATGTGGAACCACAAACTCGCACTCCATATCGCTGACACCTCATGGGGTGAAATCCGCCGACAGCTTACCTGCAAAGCCGACTGGTATGGAAAGGAACTCGTTGTTATCGACAGGTTCTTCCCATCCAGTCAGACTTGTGGTTGCTGTGGTTACCGCAACAAGGAGGCCAAAGACCTCAGTGTTCGGCTCTGGGAGTGCCCGGAATGCGGGGCGCTCCACGACCGCGACATCAATGCGGCACAGAGTATTCTCAAAGAAGGGCTCAGGAAACGGACACCCGCTGCCTGATACAGCTCTCTCGTACACACGGTAGGGTGGGACCCGCCAGAACCTATCCGCTTGGGGAGACCATGTAAGACCCCGCTAGTGCAGGCTATGGCCGCTGAACCAAGAATCCCCTGACTCCAGTCATGGGGAGTGTCAAGGGGTAACTTCTCGCAACAGAATGCGGATGTAGTCCTGACGGGCGTTGATGATACGGCCAACAGAAACATTTTCCGTTTCAATGCGGTAGAGGGCGATATAGCTTTCAACAATCAGCATCCGCAGATCGGTTTCATAGCCGGTCTTTGCTCCAATGGAAACACCCATTTCAGGGAATTGTTTGAGCTGGGCGCAACCGTCGAGGATGGATTTTGTAATCCGACTGGCAGCGGTGGGATTATGAAGTTCGCTTTTGATATACCGTTTGATCTCCTGGAGGTCGCATAGCGACTCCGGCGTATATCTTAGCTTCATTCCGTTACCCCAAGGGTGCGGTAAGCATCTTCCTCAGAAACCCATCCATCCTTTTCAGCGGATTTCCAGCCTTTTTCCGCTTCATCCAACAGGCGGCGCATGGCTTTCGCCTTCATATATTCGGCATTCTCAGGCGAAGCCAGAAATGGCAGGCCCTCCATGTTTAGGGATTGCTGAATGAAGATATTAACGGCATCGGTAAAGGAAAGGCCCTGGCGGGCGTAAATCTCCTCCATACGCTGTTTGACTTCTGGATTGATCCGCATTTGAAAGGTTGCGGTCTTAGGTGCAGATGTGACATTGATCGTGCTCATAGCATTCACCTCAATCTCAGCATATACCAAAAATCAGAAATGTCAATACAACGTCATTACAATTTGGGGCGAGGGGACTTGGACAACAACTGGATCGTAGAAAATCTGACCAACGCCTTTGGCGTCTGGACCAGTAAAATGACGGAAATGTGGTCGCTGCTGACGGAATCGCCCCAGACCTTCAAGGGCGGCACTATTTGGCAGACCACCGAGCAGTTAACAAATCTAAGATTCGCACCGCCCAAGTATTTCACCCGTTATTGGCGGTTATAAACAATCGTCAAAATCGGCGCAAAGCATTGAAATTACTGGATTTATTGAGAAATCAAAACCATCCCAAATTATCTTCCTTTATACGCTGTTACCCTTGACCGCGTGAGCTGATAAGGGCAAAATCAAGGGAAAACCCCGTGCGGGAAACACAATTATTTGACAAACGGCTGACAGTGATGTGTTAAGTCAAACCGAATAAGAATCCACCGGCAGGCCCGGTTACGGTATCGCGGCCTGACACTGGAGCTGGCCTTTGATACCTTCGCGCGGGAGTACCGCCTGACCATGATCGGGCAGCTCCGCCACACGGTCACGCTGGGAACCGATGTGTTTGGCAATTTGCAGCGCATGGACAATGCGCTGGAGGGGCTGCCCATCAAGGAGCAGGCTTGCCGGGAGCAGCTTTCCAATCTGCAAACGCAGTTGGAAACCGCAAAGGCAGAGGTACAAAAGCCGTTTCCCCGCGAGGCAGAGCTGAACACTAAAACGGCACGGCTGGAGGAATTGAACACCCTGCTGAATTTAGACCACAAGGAGCCTGAGATCGTAGACGCCGAGCCGGACGAGGATCAAAGGCCGCCGGAGCGCCGCAGACCGCAGTTGGAGCGGTAAAACCAATAGAAATTGGAGGAAATTATGGGTTATCAGGAAAGCTGGTTCTATATCGAGCCGCAGCACAAATTCAAGAAATTGATCCAGGCATACGAAAAGGCGGAGCAGTCCGGCTACTATGAGGTGGCCGGGGCGGAACCACATTCCGTTATTGTTTTGAAGCAGCCTTTTGGCGATATTCCCGCAGGAAAGAAACTGCTTTGGGTGTGCGGCGACCGGGGATTCCACTGTGCCGCGGGGGTATTTGGCGGCGAGCTGAAATGCTCCGGCAGGCTTCGCGTGATCCCGGTGGAGGCGGTGCTGGACGGCACCGACGATCCCCGCATGGAGGGGCTGGACTTTGACAGTCCGGCCCCCTCCGAGAACAGATATATGAAACGATACAGCGTTGCCAATTATGCCCACCGGATGCGGGCGGGATTGGCAAGATGAAGGGAGGTTTACCATGACAAAGGAACAGTTGGAAAATAAACTCTATGAGCGTATGTCCGCGGAAAACGAGACGTTTCTGACCGATCTGAAAGCAAAGCCTGTGGATGAGATCATTTCTCATGCCTATGAAATTGCCTGCCGGGACAACCTGCTGATGCTTTTTGAGGATGAAACAAGCCTCTCCGAGCGGCAGCTTACGGTGCTGAACGAGTTTGAGCATCCCCTGTCACAGCTTTATACAGACTGGCTCTCCCGCGATACGGATGAGATGGATGCCTTTCGAGACAGCATTGCGTGCTGTGCGGATGATATTCTGCGGAAAAGAGTCGAAGAAAAATATCGAGATCCCGCGCAGCCCATATACCCTAACACCCGTTCGGAAGCCATGGCTCGCGGAGAGGTCTTTGAGTGGATGGCCAGCCGGGATCGGACGCTGACCTGTGCGGGAGCCTTTGAGAAGGACGCAACCAGCGCCTACAACGATGGAAAGCTGCCTGCTTTTTTGAAGGAGTGGACAAACACCTACGGCAAGGATCGCTGTATGTTCGTGCTGGCCTGCACCATGCGGCAGCGCACGGGAGATGCGCGATTCTACCCACCGGCGCGTCAGGCCGCAGGCCGCTTTGCGGCGCTCCAGAAGCAGATGGGCGGGCACACAGATGTTTACGCTGTGGACAATCACTCGTGCGTGATCAATGCCGCAATGGAGCATTTCGCAAGATCGGAATGCGGCAAGGATCTGTCGCAGAAGGAAAAACAGCAACCGGAGCGGTGATTGCCGATGCAGGTTGATAAAACGGAGAAAATCGTACTACCTGACCTGTTTACCTACCTGCGGTGGTTCGAGCCGGAAGGAACTGTGAAAAAGCATCTTTCTAAATTCGGGACAGCGTGATATAATAAGCCAAACCATAAAACAATGGAGGGAACGACGGATGACGGTTATGGCAAAAAAGCGCAGGATACAGGCCGTAAAGCTGGCAGATGCCTTAAACGCGATAGAAGGGGTCCCTGTTTCCGATTATGCCAAGACGCTTTCCCAATGCTGGGCAAACGGCGAATTGACTGGTAATCAGATGAAGGAGGCACTTCTGGCATCCCATCGCAAACTGGCCGCACAGGAGCAGCGTATCCATGCCTGATCCCTATCTCTATCCAGATGTTCCAGTCCTGCGGAACAAGCTGGACATTAAAACGGAAAAGACGCTGGATTTGGTGGAAGCAGAGCAGTCCCGCGCAAATATGATGCTTTTGTATGATGCCCCATTCTCAGACTTTACGCCCAAGGGTTTGCGGCATATTCATGAGTATCTGTTTGGGGATATTTACGATTGGGCGGGAGAATACCGTATCATTAATATCCAAAAAGCAGAGCGGCTGTTAGGCGGTCACAGTGTGTGGTATTCCAACGACGATGACATTGAACGAGATCTTGCCGTTGCATTTCAGGCTATCCATGAATTTGATTGGGACGCTTGCGACCGAGAGACTTTTGTAAATGCGCTGACACACCTGTTTCCACCTATCTGGCAAGTACACCCGTTCCGCGAAGGAAATACCCGAACCATAGTCATGATGATGACTCTTTTTGTAGAAGCGCATGGATACTTCTTTGACAAAGACCTACTTGCGGCAAGTGCGGGATATGTGCGGGATTCATTGGTAATGGCTTCTATTGACCAAAACTCAGAATATGAGCATTTGGAGCGAATCTTGATGGATGCCGTTTGCACGGAACCTATTGAAGCCTTGGACGAAGAAATGCCCACCGAGGAAAGCGCAAGTAAATATAAAAAATATCAGAAAGAGCCGTATACGCCTGCACCGCACACGACTCGCTCTGATGAAGAATGATTTTGAGGCACGAGCAGAAATGTTCGTGTCTTTTTCTATGCCCGAAAGGAGGCGAACCTCATGCCTTATGTGACCAAAGGCCAAATAGCCGCAGCCCGTGAGATGGATCTGCTGACCTATCTGCGGTACTTTGAACCGGAAGAACTGGTGCATTTCGGCGGAGGCACCTATACCACCCGCACACATGATTCCCTGAAAATCTCCAACGGAAAATGGAATTGGTTTTCTCGTGGGATTGGAGGGAAAACAGCTCTGGACTATCTTGTCAAGGTCCGGGGCTTTTCTTTTACCCAGGCGGTGG
>ERZ773147.2412-NODE-2412-length-16227-cov-7.415471_pt1 | contig 16227 bp, 10 predicted proteins | sample MGYA00580851_ERZ773147 | MGnify/ENA primary metagenome ERZ773147 (study PRJEB29015, sample SAMEA2737818) | human gut metagenome | biome: human gut; feature: human-associated habitat; material: faeces | place: China | collected 2012 ... | reverse complement strand
GAGTGTGGAATTATTCCACACTCCCCGCCACAGTTTCCACACACCCCACACACAATTCCCCACTAGTTCAGCTTGTCTTATTATTCGCAACCATTTATTTTTCAACCACTTATCACATCCTTTGCATTTCTGGCACACGCTTTGAACTTTAATTAGACGTTAATGCAAAAGCAACAACCGATTCCTTAACACAAAAGAGAATTGAAAACATATGTCTAATAATCATTAAAGCAAACGATTATGAAAAAATTAGTATTAGTAGTAGCAATGTTTATGTTTGTTTGTGGTGGTTCATTCCTTGTAAAGGCTCAGAACTCTGAAAAAGCTGCGACAGCCCAGTCAGAAGTTAATGCCGCACTTATCGTTAATGATACAGTAGTCAAAGACACTGTAACTAAAAAAGACGAACCTGTGAAAACAGAACTGAGTGCACCAACCGCTTTTGTCAATGATACAGTAGTCAAAGACACTGCATCCAAAGACAAACCGGCTGAGCCTGTCAAGGAATAACCTTACCAAAAACTCTCAGAACAAAGTCTGCTGAATAATAGTAAGCACACTACAAAAAAGTCACCCCTACTTCGTCTATTCCGGGGGTGACTTTTTTTGTACCTACATACTTACTTGTTTGGATAAAATATTGTACTTTTGGAAGTCAATAAATTATCCACCCAAACTAACTGAATAAACATGAAGCTAAGAAGCCTTTTACTCATTGCCCTCGTTGCGGTCGTATTTTGTGGTTGCCACAGTTATCAACCGACCTCTATCACCGTTGCCTCCTATAACCTCAGAAACGCCAACGGCTCCGATTCTGCCAAAGGAAACGGTTGGGGACAACGTTATCCGGTCATTGCCAAAATGGTGCAATACCACGATTTCGATATTTTCGGAACACAGGAGTGTTTCATTCACCAGCTGAAGGACATGAAAGAAGCATTACCCGGTTATGACTATATAGGTGTAGGCCGCGATGATGGCAAAGAGAAGGGGGAACACTCCGCTATCTTCTACCGCACCGACAAATTTGATGTGATAGAGAAAGGCGATTTCTGGTTGTCGGAGACTCCGGACGTGCCGAGTAAAGGCTGGGATGCAGTCCTGCCCCGCATTTGCAGTTGGGGACACTTCAAATGTAAAGATACGGGCTTTGAATTTCTATTCTTCAACCTGCACATGGACCATATCGGCAAGAAGGCCCGCGTGGAAAGTGCTTATCTCGTGCAAGACAAGATGAAGGAACTCGGTAAGGGTAAAGAGCTTCCGGCTATCCTGACCGGCGACTTCAACGTTGACCAGACTCATCAGTCTTATGACGCTTTTGTCAGCAAAGGTGTGCTTTGCGACTCTTATGAAAAGTGTGACTTCCGCTATGCAACCAACGGAACATTCAATGATTTCGATCCGGACAGTTTCACGGAAAGCCGCATCGACCATGTATTCGTCTCTCCTGTTTTCAAAGTAAAAAGATATGGTGTGCTGACAGACACGTATCGCAGTATCAGAGGAAACGGAGGCAAGAAGGACGCAACGGACTGTCCGGAAGAAATCGACATCAAAGCTTATCAAGCCCGCACGCCCTCGGACCATTTCCCTGTAAAAGTAGAACTGGTGTTCGAGGGAGAAGAACAAAAATAACTCGAAAAGCTTTACCTGTACTAGGTCTACCCGACAAAACACACTGTTGGGAGAGTTAATTCTGAGACTTATCAATGAAGGAAAGGTTGACTTATTGAACAGCATCCAATCGTTTCCACTCCCGCTCTTACCCATGAAATAACTGTTTCATACGGCAAAACCAATAGTTTCATGCATTGGAACCTTTGGTTTCGCCGTACAGAAACCATAGTTTCACTGGTGGGAAACTTTAGTTTCAGACGCTTGAAACTTCCAGTTTCATTACGGGAAACAAATAGTTTTAAACCTTTGAAACAAAATTGAATAGGGTGCGTCTCTGTCTTGTCAATGAGAGACACACCCTATTCCGTATAACTTATGTTGATAACTGTTTATTTCGCTTGTAACTTGGTGACAATCGTTGCCGTAACCGTCGGATCGTCAGAACTACCGGCATTACCAGTCAGGTTTTGAATATATACCACTCCTTTTTGTCCATCTTGCGTCTGGTATGCATATACTTTTCCATTCTCTATTTCAATACTTTCTGTTGTTGGTGACAAATTCTTTAGAGGAGTGTCATCAATTCTGCTGATTGCGTTGAACTGTTCTAAGGTCATATTCGTAACTCCGAATTTAGTATTGCGAGCACCGTTAAAGGTTAAGCTATGCTTGGCAGGAGAGATTAATACTGCTTTTCCATTCTTATTTTCCATACCTATATTAACTTCAGCAGCATATTGACCCGCTTCACGGCTCTTATAGATGCGGCCATATAACCATTCGGCATAGAATACTCCCCAATATTTGTCAACTGATTCCAATTTCTTATCACTATGTTCAGAAAAGATAACAGCAGGAGTGATTTCTACTACAAAGTTTTTCTGAAAGTCTTCTCCTTCAGCATCAGTTACACTAATTTTGATCGCTTTGTTTTCTGACAGGTTTGTTATAGTATATGAAAAATCATAATTACTTTTAGGTTCGTCAAATGTTTGTCTGGTACTCTCGATGACAGATATCGCCGCACCGGTTTCAGCATTGGCTGTGCTGATAACGAAGGAGGTAAGTCCTGCTGTAGAAGTGATGCTTCCTTTTACCGTATATTCTTTGATACCTTTCGGAGTAGTTACCAAGTTCGTTCCTCCTTCAAAATTGAATAGTACAGTAGGAACATAATCAATATTAGCTTCATTTTCACAAGAGGTAAGTGAAAACAGGAAGATAAATAACGTATAAAATAAATGTTTTGCTTTCATATTATTGTAAAATTATTGGTTTATAAATCTGATTACCACCCGGCGTTTTGTTCAATATTCTGACTGTTGTCAACTTCTTGCTGCGGGATTGGGAAATGGTAACATTTGGAAAGAAAAATACGTTCTTCCAGCAGGCTTCTGGTATATGTAGGATTTTCTAGGCTGCCTGTTACAGTAACCTTGTATACTGGTTTAGAGAACCATTCTTCCGCTTTGGCCCATCGGCGGGCATCGAAGAAACGATTGTCTTCGAATGCAAATTCTACACGATATTCTTTGTAGATGCGCTGTCTGAGTTCGTCCTTATTCCAATTTTTGTTTTCATCTAATTCTCCTACACCGGCACGTTTGCGTATCAGGTTGACTGTTTTTACTGCATTTTTGCTGTCACCCAATTCATTAAGTGTCTCTGCATACCCCAGTAATATTTCCGCATAACGTATCATTTGGGGGTTACAGTCATAATTGGAGTTTCCCGAACTTTTGTGTCCGATTCTATCGTCGAGATATTTCAGGACGAGATAACCGGATGATTTGCTTTTATCATCTACGTCAGTCATATCCAACGCTTGTTGGGAACCATTAAGATCGAATGTGTTGCCATGATAAAAGATTGTCATTTTAAGGCGTGGATCCCGGTTTTCATAAGGATTCTTATCGTCATATCCTGAATTTTTATTAATGATAGGCTGGCCATTGGCATCGTATCCGGTGATTGGTTCAGTACCGTCTTTCATGTCGTAAGCATCTACCAGATTCTGAGTGGGAGTACATCCAACATAAGATTTTTCATTCCAGGGAGCTCCTTGGGGAAGATTACTATGCATGGTGGCATTGGCAGCGAGTAGATATGTATATATATTTTCTTTGGTTTTACGCTCGCAGAAATAATGTGCATAACTTAATTCCGGATTTTGCGTGTCATAATATAAATCATAGATATTCAATCCCATGACTGCTGATAATGCGTCTCTGGCATCTTCCCATTTCTTACGATCCATAGACGGGTTGTTTAGTTTGCTGGCAGCATAAAGTTTGGTACGGGCTATGTAGGCCAGTGCCGCTCCTTTGGTAGCACGCCCGTAATTGGGGGCGTCCCATTCTAATGGAAGTTGTGATGCAACATCTGCCAGTTCGGAAACGATATAGTCGACGGTTGCTTCTGCAGTTGAACGCGAACGGTCCAAGTCGGTAGGAGAGATGATTTCATCTCCCAGCAACACGACTCCTCCGTACCAACGGTATAATTCTGCATAATACAGCGCCCGTAAGAAACGCGCTTGTAATTTTGAGGAGGCTTTTTCTTCATCAGACAGTACCGATTTGTCTACTTTTTGTATAAATAGAGTTGCGTTACGGATACTATTGTAATAGAAGGTCCAGGGATGTCCTCCGTTCATTGCAATATCAGAGGCAGACATGGTTGACTTACCATGCGTATGTGCTGATGAATATTCAATAGGTGCATATGCGTTGTCTGTTGCACAGTCAAGGAAAGTTACTCCATCTCCGGAGAAACTGGAGAAGCTACCTTGTGTTAGACGCGTGCGGGCATATAGGTTATTTAAAATCTGCCTTGTCTTTGCTGCGTCTGCATAGATTAATTCTTCCGTATTTGTTCCTGTCTGGATTCGTTCCATATCACCGGTACATCCGTATAGGAGCAGTAGGGAAAAGGCTGTTAGAATAATATTTTTCTTCATATATCGAATTGTTATCAGAGGTTAGAATGTAACGTTTACTCCAAGATTATAGATTCTTTGCTGAGGGTAGAAGTTTCCGCGATTGGCAGGTTGTGCTTCCGGGTCGATCACTTTTAACTTATCCCAAGTAAGCAGGTTGAATCCGTTGACATACATCCTTAATGCGGATATCGGGGTGTGGGTAAACCACTTTTTAGGGAAGTTGTAGGATAACTCTACATTCTTCAGTCGCAGATAAGAAGCGTCATACAAATACATTGAAGATGATTTGAAGTTGTTCTGATTGGAGCCTGAAGAATTGCTCATACGATGATAAGTCGCAGTTTGCTGTGTTTCGGGAGTCCATCTGGCCAAATGTCTGTCGGCAAGAGCAGAACCAAGATTGAAGAACTCCCATGCAACTTCACCTGTCAGTGGAATTGTTACACGTGTTGCTCCCTGGAACATAACGGTCAGGTCGAAGTTTTTGTAAGACAGACCAACTTGGAATGAGCCGGTTATTTCGGGTACATCCGAGAAACCGAAAGGTGCTATGTCGTAATCATTGATAACACCGTCTCCGTTGATATCACGGAAACGGACGTCTCCAGGTTGTAAGGTGCCGTATTGCGTCGGGCCGGCTGCGATTTCGGCATATGTATTGTAGAATCCGTCGGCTATCAGTGAGAACTGTTGTCCGATAGAACCTCCGGTACGGTTCATATAAGGATATTTACGTATCTGTTCATTTTGTTCGATAATCTCATTGTGGTTGTAGGCAATGTTTGCTTTGATGCGATAGCCGAAGTCTTTGATCTTATGATCCCATCCTACTTCTACTTCTACACCTTGATTTTTTACTTCCATTAGATTTTGTGGAGAAAAACTTGTCACTCCGGAAATGATGTTGGTGCGTGAGGGAGTTTTCAAGATGTTGGTACGGTTTTCGCGGAAGTATTCGGCATTCAAGGTTAATTTACCTTCAAACCAGCGTGTGTCCATACCGATATTGAATTTGGTAGAACGTTCCCAACTTACAATCTGTGCTGCTTTTCCTTCCAAGAGTCCTCCACTGGCTGCAGTTGGAGATTCACCGAAATTGTAATTGGTGCCTGCGGCATAGGTCGCTTCCGAATAATAGGCAAAATTACTTCCGAATTTGTCATTACCGACTTGTCCTAATGAAGCTCTTATTTTCCAGTAAGGTAATAGTTTGCTGTCTTTTAGGAAAGATTCGTTAGTAACAATCCAGCCTACGGATGCGGAAGGGAATAATGCATATCGTTCGCCTTCAACAAATCTGTTGGAACCATTGTATCCTAAATTGATTTCTACTAAGTATTTACCTTCAAAATCATAGTTGGCACGGACTACCAGTCCTTGATATACCTGCGGTAGCCCTCCATATTCACCATCGCCCGGTGCTTGGTGAGAGTTATAGTTGTATAAAATAAGTCCCGAAACATTATGTTTTTCTGCAAATTGACGTGAATAATTCACGAATGCTTCCCAGTATACACGTTTTTTTGCTCCGGATGCAAAATTGATGAGAGAAGGGAATACTTTGGCAAGTAGGCGTTGGTATGTTCCATTCTCATTATATTTCCATACAGGTTCCACCACATTCAAGCCCATACCGTTGTCTTCGATATAACTATTGTAGGAGAATTTACCTCCGATACTCAATCCTTTAGTAATAGCATGTAAATCGTAGTTCAGTTTTACAGTTCCTTCCAAAGCACTGTCGTTGTCCTTTCTATATCCCTGATAGAGGAATGCGTGTAGTGGGTTGGCTCTCACAAGATTTGGAACGGCTGCAAAAGTTCCGTTTTCGTTGACTAGCGGGAATGCATTGGCAGGTGTACGGGTCATATTGTTAAATGCACGGCTGGCATCTCCTTCGGAGTTGGGACGGTTCTTGCTTCCGGTACGATAGCTGAAGTCAACGCCAATACTGAAGTCTTTAGTAACTTGTATATCTAGGTTGGTTCGTACGTTGAAACGATTATAGTAGTAGGCAGAGTTGTAGTCTGGTTGCTGGAGTAAATTATCCAGTTCCGGGTTAATGGCAATCAATTTGGCCAGATCCGGTTTCTTTTTTAATTTTTCGATATCAGTTTCGTAGGTTCCGTTCTGATGAAAATAGCCTAATGATACAAAATATTTAAGCCGTTCGTTACCTCCCGATACATTGACATTATACTTCTGTTGTGTACCTAGTTTAGTAAACATATCTATATAGTCGTTGTCCGGATGAGTAAACGGGCTGGACTGGTCGCGGTATAATTGCATATCATGTTCTGTATATTTCGGTGCTTGGCCTTCATTCACCAAACCTTCATTCATCAATGTTGCGTATTCTTCGGCATTTACCATTTTTGTGATACGGTTGATTTGTGTAATACCGAATTCACCGGAGAAAGAAACTTTAGCTTTACCGGAATTACCACGTTTTGTAGTCACAAGGATAACTCCGTTCGCTCCACGTACACCATAAACGGCAGTAGCAGATGCATCTTTCAATACGGAAATACTTTCTATTTCGTCCGGGTCGATTTGTGAAAAGTCACGTTCGATGCCATCTACCATAATCAACGGAGAAGCATCGTTCACCGTAGCACGGCCACGAATATAGAGTGCGGTAGCGTCTTCACCGGGACGTCCGCTGGTTTGACGTGTTACCAGTCCGGGAATACGTCCTGTCAGACTGTTTGTGACACTGGAAGTAGGACCTTGTTTCAGTTCTCGATTGCCCACAGCAGAAATAGATCCGGTAACTGATACCTTTTTCTGTTGCCCATAAGCTACAACCACTACTTCGTCCAAGGTTTGTGCGTCATCATGGAGTCTTACGGTAAGTGTCTTTCCATCTTTGGGAACGGTAACTTCCACAGTTTTCATTCCTATCATTGAAATAGCAATAATAGCCTTGTTACTGGTTACCTTTAATGTGAATTTGCCGTCAAGATTTGTAATTGTTCCATTACTGGGTTGTCCTTTTTCTATCACATTGGCACCAATTAATGGTTCGCCGGCGGCATCTGTAACAACACCTCTTACGGTTTCTTGTGCTTGCGCTCCTATGAACCATAAGCTCATTAGTAGCATTAATATATACCATTTTTTCATATTATACGATTTTTAGATTGTTATCTCCAACCGGGATTCTGTACTAAATTTGTATTTAACTGCATTTCTGAGTAGGGGATAGGAGAATAATACATCTTTGTATTAAATTTCCTTTGTCCGTCGACAACAAACTCATGTGTGGACACAACTCCATTATCTTGCCGCTCTATTCTGAATCCCATTAGTGGCTGGTTCAAATCTTTTTCGGCTGTTTTCCATCTTCTCAAGTCAAAATAGCGTTGATCTTCGAATGCCAGTTCAACCCGTCTTTCATTTCTTATTTTCTTTGTCATTTCCGTTTGAGAAGTTGTAGTGTATGGGACTGTTATTCCTGCACGTGTTCTTACTTTATTCAAAGCTTCGAGAGCTGTCCACCCCAAATCGGCTGCATCATTCGGTCCGTATGCTTCGTTCATGGCTTCGGCGTATAGCAAATAGATGTCTGCCAAGCGAATGACAGGGAAGTAGTGATAGGTACTCGTTATTGTTTGAGCTGACAGGTTTATATTCGTATCAAGGAATTTGCGTAAATAATAACCTGTAACGGTAGAACGAAGATTGACTTTGCCGATAGCATCCTGACTGTTGGGGTCGCTGATGTCGATTGCTCCTCTTGCTCCCAAAATACTTCCGTCACGAACGATCGTAACATCAAAACGAGGATCCATATTCTCGAATCGGGTATCTGATTGCATATCGTTGGCACTACCATCCTTCTTCTCGAAAGCGCATACCAGATTATGGGAAGGACAAGTACCTCCCGAACCCAACAGTGAAGGAGGGTAATTGTAAAGTTCCAGCATATAGTTTTTTGGATTTCCGGTATATACTATATATTCAGTATTTTGGTTTGGCTGTATGATAAACAGTTTTTCAAAGTTTGGGTATAAATACAATTTACTCGGAGCAAGGTCAATTACGGTTTTCAAAGCTTTAGCAGCAAGTTTCCACCTTTCTTGTACGTTTCCGTCAGTATAGCCGAGTATCGGATTTTGTACATTGTTGAATAATGGACTCGCTGCGTACGCCAGCGTTTTTGCCTTAATAGCCAACGGGCATGTACTGGCTGATAAAAAACCAAAACCACGATATTGATTGGTGATATAATTGTAGCGCGTAAATATTTCGCTGGCTTCATTGCATAAATTTACAATATAATCGACGCAATCGCTGAAATTATTGCGGGGTAATGTTATAATCTCTTTATCATCAAGAGTATATGTCTTTTTCACGAGCGGAACTCCTCCATACCTTTTGATTAACTCGAAGTAATAGAGTGCACGGACCGATTTACTCTCTGCTATGGCCAGTTCTTTATAACTTTCAACTTGTGCATCTGTCCAACCTGCATTGTTTTGTAGGAGAGGAATGTACTGCTCGAAATAAAGTGTACGTCGGATACCGATGTATAAATCGGCCCAACGGTTTTCTATCGGACTAATTTCGGTTGCGTATCCTTGTCCCAGTTTATACATTGCATTGGCGGGGTCTACATAAGCACCGTCATCTGTAGACGCGTCGAGGAATGCTGTATAGTTACTTTGGTATCCATTGGGCATGGAAACGTAAACGCTATTCAGCATTTGGATTGTTTTGTTATAATCAATAAATGTCTCTTCCGGTTGCCAGTATTCATAAGGTTGTTGGTCCAGATAGTCGCATGAAGAAACTGCAAGAGCAATACAACCTGTTATGAGTATATGTTTAATCGTTCTCATAGTTAGTTAAAATTTAATGTTTATTCCGGCGCTGAATGAGCGTTGGAGCGGATAAGCGACGCCATTGCCATAGGCCTCCGGGTCAATAACGTCTAGTTTATCAAATGTGAGCAGGTTCTGGCCATTTAAGAAGATACGGAGTTCTTCAAGACCGATGGAACGGACCACTTTGGTTGGTAGATTATACGACAGTTCTACATTCTTTAGTCTTAGATAAGAGGCGTCCCGTTGCCAATAGGTAGACGAAAGACTGTTGTTGCTTGAACCCGCAGCTTTAGTTGTAAATCTTGGGTTGTTGACAGAAGGGTTTTCCGGTGTCCATCTATTTCTTTGGTGTTCATACATATTTCCGTTATTGTAGAATGCAAACGCTGTGTATGAAGATAGCATTTTAGATACTTTAGCTGCCCCTTGGAATAGCACGGACAGAGAAAATCCTTTATAGCTTCCTCCAAGACTGAAGCCATAGAACACTTGAGGAACATCCGTGTATCCGTAACGTACCCGATCTTTTTCATCTATCTTACCGTCTCCGTTGATATCTTTATATCGTATGTCTCCGGGAACGACGCTGTTCAATGTGTGAACAGGAGCTGCCGCAATTTCTTCATACGATTGGAAAATACCATCGGCAATATAGACTAGTGAAGTACCATAAGGGTGTCCTTTGGAATACATATAGTCATACGGTTGCAAGGCTTCGTCCATATCAATGACTTTGTTTTTGCTGTATGAAATGTTACCACTAAGGAAATATGTGAAATCTTTACCTATGTTATCTTTCCAGTTTAGGCTACCTTCCAAACCTTTGGTTTCCATTTTCCCGATATTCTTGCCTGGCATATAGATAGTAGTATATCCCAACATGGATGAAAATGTGGAGGGAATGGTGTATACACCGGTGCGACGATCCTTCCAAATGTCGAATGTTGCGTTCAGACGATTAGAGAACATTCCTAAGTCTGCCCCTAGATTTATTTGAGTAGATTTCTCGTAGGTAGCAGAAGGATTGGCTTGTTGGGTTTCCAATAGAGAAGTATATTGCGCCATGTCATTACCAAAATAGATTCCTTCATTCAAATTCTGAAGACGGCTCATATACATATACGCAGATACTGCACGGTCATTGTTTACCTTACCGATACTACCGCGTATCTTTAGATTAGAAATAGCGGGCTTTAACACATCAAAGAATTTCTCGTTGGATGCGTACCATGCCAAGGAGACAGTAGGAGACAATCCCCAGCGGTTCTCATTATTGAATTTGTAAGAACCTTGATAGCCGAAAGTGGCATCTATCTGGTATCTGTTATCGTATTTATATGCAAACCAGCCACCAACTGTTTGGTAGCGATAGGGAAGCACAATACTTTGATTGTATTCATATTGGTCGTAAAACATCATTCCCGAAACATTGTGCTTACCGGAAATACGATTGTAGCTAAGTTTAAAATTTAATGTGGTGTTACGTGCATCACCATATTTCATGGCAGCATTTGATATCATTTCTTCACTAGTTCCATATTTTTGGAGTACTCCGTTATTTTGAAGTGTGTAATAATTGAAAGAGCGGGTACGGTTTTGTTTTTGTAAGTTGTATACGTCCATAGAAATCTGTCCGTAGAGCGATAAACCCTTCAGAAGGAAATCCAGATTCTGTTTCAGTGATACAGAAAAGGCGCCATAACGTTTATCGATCGCTGTGTAGCCACCTCTGTTCAAAATAGCCCACGGATTGATATATTTATCATTGCCTGCAACAATACGGTCTCCCGGTTGTGATTTGATAGGATTCCCTGACTGGTCTACATAGTTATGGGTATCTTTATAGTACATAGGAAATGCTGTAGCCGGCGTTTTCAACAGATTCTGGAATATATATTGTTGTGCTTGGTCATGATAAGGAGAGTTTTCGCTTTGCATCCAACCGTCTAATTTTACTGATAACAGGGTCGTAGAGGTGATGTCGAAGTCTACGTTCGAGCGAAAGTTGATTCGGGAAAATTCTGTGTTGGTACTGTAATTCTGCTCTTTTTCAGTATTAAACATTCCTGCTTGTCCGGTATATCCCAATGAGACGAAATAACGGGTACGCCCGGAACCTCCTTCTACTGTGGCATTATATCGCTGCATGAAAGTTCCTTTTTTAAGCAAGTTTCCTATCCAGTCGACATCTGGGTAGCGCTCCGGGTCTGAATGATTGGCGAATTTATTGATCTCCGTTTCCGTGTAGAAAGGATTCAAACCGTCATTAATGTTCGCTTCATTGTAGGATTGAGCATATTCTGCCGCGTTAACAGCTTTGGGAACTCTCATGTTCTGCTGATATATCCCTTGGATGTTAAGGCTGACTCTAGGTTTTCCGAGACGTCCGGATTTGGTTTCAATCAGGATAACTCCGTTCGCGCCTCGCATACCATAAAGAGCGATAGCAGAAGCATCTTTTAATATGGTCACTCTTTCAATTTCCTGAGTTTGTACCATACCGTAGTAATTGCGTTCTTGTCCATCGATTAGTACAAGTGCGTCATTTCCATTGCTACGTATTCCACGTATATAAATGGAAGCTTCGTCATTGCCCGGTTCTCCACTTCGCTGAATCGTAGTTAACCCCGATATTCTTCCTGACAATGCATTGGATAAATGCTGTACAGGCACATTCTCCAATACTTTACCGGAGATTACATCGGATGCACCGCTAAACTCTGTTTTTAACTTACTTCCATAGGGTATGGAAATGATTGTCGAGTCTTTTTCATTCTTTTCCTTCACTGTTTTGTCCTGTGCTGAAATGATGGTTGAATAACCTGCAAGTGAGCAAAATAGCAGAAAGAACTTGATTTTTAAAGTTTTCTTTCTCATAAATATTAAATTAAGGGGAATATTTTATAATATTCAGTTTAGAATAAGTCGTAGTAGAACTTAGCCTAATTTAATCTATATCTATGATAATCAGTTTGTTAAAGTTGTGATATTTATTAAAAAAGAGTAATGGTATAAAGTTGGTATCTAAAAAAGTAGATTTAATTTGTGGGAGAATGCAAAATAAATGAAATATTAGCTTGATATTTTAAAATCAATTAATATATTTGCGGAGAATTAAAAACAAAATGAACTTTTAAAGCAAAATCGCCTATGGAGAGCTAAGCACTTCTACTATAATTTAGAAAATTATTAAGTTCTACTACAACTTAGCTATTAATTTAATCTTTTAGAAACATAAATAAGAAAAGGGAAAAACTATTTTTTAATGGTGGTTATATGTTTGTCGTTTGGTAATCGTAGACAAAATGATCCTATTTGTGCTACCTAAACAGGGAATTATATAATTAACTATCTATCTAATTATCTAGGTAAGTTTTTAAAACCTCTGCTATTTTCTCATATCCTTTAGTATTAGGATGAAGTCCATCGCTGAATAAGGATGAATTGATAATGCCATTTTTATCTGTCAACAGATTGCTTAAGTTTATATAAATACAATTCTGTTCTAGCTTCTTACGAAGTTCTTTGTTAATTTGCTGAATACGTTTTTCTGTGTTTGCTCTTGGGAGGATTCCCATTACGCATAATTTAGCTTGTGGTTGGCGTATTTTAATAGCTTCGGTAACCTGAAGAATACCTTGCAGAATTTCTTTATCTGTATTAAATTGAAGATTATTAGTTCCTATCAGTAGAAAAATCATATTTGCTTTGAAACCGTCCAATTCGCCATGGTAGATGCGCCACAATACGTTTTCTGTTTTATCCCAGCCGAAACCGAGATTGCGAACTGACCTGTTTTTGAATAGCTTGTCCCAAGCTTCTTTTCCACGTTGTGTCGGTGCAGTAGGCTCGCTGGCCCAGTAATGCGTGATAGAGTTACCTATCATAATGATTTCCGGGGCATTTTCTCGGTTTAATTTAAGGATTTCTTCATGACGCGCGTACCAATCATAGGAATCTCTTTGTTGTTTGCATGGAATACATGAAGTGGGACCTTCATTCTTTTCATGTAATATTTCCCGTATCTTTTTTAAATAACTGTCTGCATATTGCTGCATACCTAAATCAGTAGAATGAACTCCGTCTACCATACCGTCTGCCGGAATACCTATTTCTTCCTTTGTCAGATAATAGATATCCGGAATTTGTTCTTCTTGTAAAGTATTGTATGCTTTTCGCAATTCAGTATTAGCTACGCGGTATGATTCTTCTGCTTTTTCGGAAGTGACATCGTTGGCATATCCGTCATGCTCTACTAGTAAAATAGGTGCTTTGCTGGTTTCGCGTAATTTCTTTACTCCTTTTAAGGTACGGTTGTATATCACTTCTGCACTCTTTCCCGGTAGGTTGGGCATACAGTCAATGATAAACAGTTTTGCATCAATCTCGGACAATAAGTCGAATAGTTCGCTCTCGAGTTTACCATTGCCGGAGAATCCCAAATTGATGACGGGATGTTCCGACTTTCTATTTAAAATATTTCCCCATGCCATACCCGGACGGGAGGCACAAGCCCCTTGTGCAATGGAAGTTCCGTAAATAACCAGGGGTTTTTCTTGTGAGACGGGAAGAAAACGGAAAGAAGTGTTCTCGGGTACACCGATTTCTAGCCATGACACACTGTTGTAAAGAGGTAGAAATAATTGATATTCAAAACCTTTTCCGGTTTTTGCGGCATACGAAAGTCCGCTAAAATCGTATGTAATGGTATCCTGCATAACATACCGTCCAACACACCAACGCTCTTGACCATTATTGTCGGTTGCATATAAATCAATGCCGGAGACACCAGTTGCTGGCATGTGTGGCATGGAAAGAGCGCCTTTCACAACATAACGAATTTTTATTTCCGGAGCATTGGAACGAAATGCAATGGAGAGTCCTGCGCTTTGGAGTGATAAGTCCCATACCGCTTTTCGTACTTTATCTTTAGCCCGTTGTGGAAGTCGTGTGTAAAATCCTGCGGGATCTTCTTGCCATGCTTGTCCACGGACGACCGGAAAACTTTCTTTTTGTGGATTGAACCACTTATATTGTGCTGTTAGTGATGAAGTGCAACCTAAAAAAAGAATAAAAAGAAAGAGGTGTAAATGTGTTGTTTTCATAGGTGGTATAAATAATATAACTTAATTTATATAATGAGCTTCTGTGCATCAGGAATAAGAATTTCTTTTCGTCGCAACTCAATCAATCCTTTATCCTGTAATTCGTTAAGTGCTTTGGAAGTATTCAGACGGGTATCGTCTAAATAGCGAGCTAAATCATCCATTTTTACTTTGAATATCTTTTCTCCTTGTGTTTTCTCGCAATGCAGTAAGAAGAAGCGGGAAATCTTCTCCTTTAAGTCTATAGTCGGTTCTTCCCATAGTCGGGAGTAAAGATTTTGTGCACGATTGCTGACAATATTCATATAGTTGAGCCGGAATATATCGTAATTAAACAGGTCGCTAAGTACGAAGGCTTTACTAATACTGATTGTGTGGGCTTCTGTATGCGCTATATAAGAGGATGCGTAATTCGTATTCATGCCGAATAACGATTGTGGCTCTATCAGATATGGTGCTTCCATTTGCTCAATGACAGTGTATATGTTTTCTTTGGAAGTGGTGACGATAGATACTTTACCTTTTAACAGGAAACGGAGTTGCTTACAAGGACTACCATTCTCAATGATAGTTTCTCCGGCTTTATGCTTGATAAAATGTAGCTTTACCTTATCCAAAATACTAGTGAAATCTTCATGGCAAAGACCTTGAAATAAAGGCAATTGGAGCAAAGTGTCGAACATTGTTTCCATACGTTGTTATCTCTTATTTATTGTACAAATTTACTCATTATACAACACTGCTGTCAACATCTGACCCTTCTTTTTGTTTTTTTTATTGTTTGAATGCATAAAAATAGAGTATATTTGCAGAAAAAAAGGAGGAAATTATGTTTGCAGGCTTTAACTGGCAACAGATGATTAGTGCGTTTATCGTACTTTTTGCCGTGATAGATATTATCGGCTCTATACCTATTATAATTAACCTGAAAGAAAAAGGGAAAGATGTGAATGCAATGAAAGCTACTGTCATCTCTTTTGCTTTGCTGATCGGATTTTTCTATGCGGGAGATATGATGCTGAAACTCTTTCATGTAGATATTGAATCGTTTGCAGTAGCCGGTGCATTTGTCATTTTCCTTATGTCTTTGGAGATGATTCTGGATATTGAGATTTTCAAGAACCAGGGTCCTATCAAAGAAGCAACTTTGGTGCCGCTTGTCTTTCCTCTGTTGGCAGGTGCCGGAGCTTTTACTACTTTAACTGCTGCATTTTTCTGTGCATCAGATGCTGCTTTGTAATCATCTGTACCAAGGTTTGTATTTTCATTGACATCCATCATCATGGTGTTGGAAACATCCATGATACTGAATCCTGAGTAAGCAGATGCCAGACCATGTTCCATTGCATCCAGACCTACGATTTCCTCTTCCTCGGTAACTCTCAAGCCTACAACAGCACGAATCACAAGGAAAGTGATTGTGATGGTTACTACGGTCCATGATGCTACTGCTGCAAAACCGATCAGCTGTTTTCCAAGAAGGGTAAATCCACCGCCGTAGAACAGACCAACCAGATCATCATTTCCAGGTGCGGATGTGGTTGCGAACAGACCAACTGCGATCGTTCCCCAGATACCGTTTAAGCAGTGAACTGCGACTGCACCAACCGGGTCATCAACTTTCAGAACATTATCAATAAATGGAACGAAGATGCAAAGGAGAAGACCGGCTACAGCACCAATGATCATAGCACCAACGTTATCAACATTATCACAGCCTGCTGTAATGGCT
>ERZ773147.2410-NODE-2410-length-16236-cov-8.462456_pt1 | contig 16236 bp, 34 predicted proteins | sample MGYA00580851_ERZ773147 | MGnify/ENA primary metagenome ERZ773147 (study PRJEB29015, sample SAMEA2737818) | human gut metagenome | biome: human gut; feature: human-associated habitat; material: faeces | place: China | collected 2012 ... | reverse complement strand
GCCGCCAATTACCGTTCTCGTCAAAACACGGCTCGAAGCACCCATGCACCACCGGGGCCACGTCGGCGGTGGGCGTATACCCTGGGTAGGAAATCATCTTGATTGCATCCTGAATAGTTCCCTTTTCTTTGCGGTATTCTCTATTACCGAGACTTCTGAGCAGTTTAACCGTTTTTTCACGCTCAATGTATTCAGCCATTTTCAGCCCTCCTGTTCCACTTTTCGACGATAAATTTGGGTTCGCTATATACGCCACTTTCAAAATCACACTCTGGACAGTATATATAGCACTCTTGCGGGCTGTTGCCATCTACTGTTTCAAGTATTGCTTCTCCGCCGCAAAACGGGCATCGTTTCAATTCAGCCATTACTAACCCTCCTGTTCTTCCTCCCCGTCGGATACAGCCGCGCCCTCGTTTTCTGCAACACAGCAATCTGTACATACGCTCTCTCCGTTTGGCAAGCCGTAGCACTTTTCGCCCATTTCGATGCGCTTTCCGCAGAACGCGCAGTAATCCCACAGCCGTCCCATCACATCGCCTCCACATAGCACCAGCTCTGCGGCGCGCGCTTGATGTCATATGGCGCTGCGCCAAATCTCGTATTGCGTAGCCCGGTAAACTCGCTCAGTTTGCGCGGCGTATCATAAATGCGCAGGTCGGAGATATGCCAGCCGTAGCCCTGGCAATGTCCAAGATAGCCGTGCAACTCATCGCCTGTCATAGCCACACACAGGCCACACTTTTCTTCGGCAGCTTGCTTGTAAACGGATAGTCCCCCGGCCTTAAAAAGAAAATCCGTACTATCCTTGTCAATCTTGTAAATCCGGTCACAGGTAAACTCCCCAATGACCTTGCCGCCGCCGTAAAACTGTGGCATTGGATAGTTCGTCGCGATGAAGTCCTCGTGCGGATATTTTGGCAGCGTGCAGTAGATATAGCACTTAAACGGCGTGTTCATCTTCGGGCGTGTCTTGCGCACCTCAATCGTCTTTTCGCCGCGGGCGATCTTTTCACACCACTTCGGGCGGATGCTCAGCATAACAGCCTTGCTCATTTCTTCATCGCCTCCAATGCTTTCTCCGCCTCCTCGTGGGTCAGGAAAACGGAGTGCCCAACACGATCCAAATCGCACAAAGTAAAGATACCCCTCTTAATTTCCGGTTCGCTTTCATCTGGGTAAACCGCAATCGGATAGTGGATATAATATGTCGCGGTTCCAACCTCGCACGGCAGCACCACCAGCCGACCGGTTCTGTCGGCCTCCATCAGTGCGACAATGCGCTTAAATGTCACGCCCTTACTGATGGCCTCATCCTCAAACGTCTTGTAATTGGCGCACATCGCAGGTTCCAGCCCCGTGTCCAAATATTCCCGCAGCAGCGGGCAGTGGGCAGCCGCAACCGCCGTGCAGAACCCGCCGACCGCAGTACAGTTCCCGTTGTCCTCATGCCTAAAGCGGCAACGCAGGCAATTAACATTTTTCATCATCACTCCACATCCTTCATCGCCTCCTCGCGGGTGAGGAATACCGTCTTGCCAAATGAGCAAGGATTGACCCCGTACTGTTCTCTTAATCCATCTACTGTAGAAAATACAATGGTCGTAACGTGGCTTCCAATGTTCGCAAATTCTATGACGCATTTGCGGGTGTGCCGCATCCCGTCAAGATTCGCCCACACTATATCGCCCACCTTGCACGGCAGCACCACCAGCCGTCCGTCCTTGTCGGCCTCGGCCAGTTTCTCCAACCGATCAAGATCGCAGCCTCGGCACAGTTGGCGAAGCGTCTCTGCGGCTTCGTGGTCCATGTCGATTTCCTCCGGCGTCAGCCCCGTGTCCTCGTAGGCGGCAAGGCGCTCAACGCCTCCCTGTTTGAATCCACCACGTTTTTTCATCATCGGGAATCCGTCTTTATCGCGGTATGTCAGTCGTTCCATCACTCCACCTCCTGCATCCAAAACTCACGGCGGCAGTCGGTGCACCCAGCAAAGAGCAGTGCATTGCAGGCATGCATCTTGTCAACATTTCTTGGACACATCCTGACAACGTCGTCATTGCCCATCATGCAGTTAGGCCACTGCTCTAAAAACACGCTCTGCCGCGTCTTGCGCGGGTGTGCAGCAGACCATTCCTCGACGATGGTCACAATGTTGTCATCATCAACCATTCCTTCCAATGCACTGCACTCGCAGTCTTTTGCGGGGCATTGATAGCAGTCCCCGGCATGGTGGTAAAAGCGGCACATTCGGTCGCGTTCTTTGATAAACTTCACAGCGTCCATATTATCAACCTCCTATCTCATATGTCGTTTCCCAGCCTTTGCAAACCTCGCGCTCTGCCGCACATAGCGCTCCCGGGCGGCGGTGTTAGCTTGATCCACCCAGGGCTTTTCCTCCAGCCGCTTGGCCTCGTACTCCCGGAACGCCTCGCAGTTCTGCCGGCATTTCCCGCAGGGCAATCTATCCGGGCAATCTTTTACGCAGGGGCTTTTCATCCGGCCCACCTCACGGTCTTTTCCCGCACACCCCATTGGAGTGCATCCTCGTGGCTGTCAAAATACAGATCCAGCCGATTCCCGGCAATGGCTCCGCCGGTGTCCTGCACGGTGTAAGTATGACCGTCCAGTTCGATTTCCGTACCCATCGGCAGCACATCTGGGTCTGCGGCGATCGTCACGCCCTGGATAGCCTTTTCGCCGGTGGCTGTGTAGCCATTTGCGTACTCCCCACAGCATTTTTCGCAGGGGCAGTACGCCGTGACGGTAAACACGCACGTCCGCGTCTCCTGGGTCTCCTGCGGCCCATCGCTTGGCAGAACCACCACAGGAGGCACAACTACAGTCTCCAGCGTTTGCCCGCTGTCCTCTGTGGCAGACGCAATGCCCAAGGCCACCAAGATTGCTACAAGAAGCGCCGCGATTAACACGCTTCTTTTCACCATTCCACCGTCACCCGCCCTTCATTCGGCATCAGCACCCGCAGATTCGCCAGCAAAGCTTCCCGGTCACCGCTCATCTCCAGCCGGGCATGTAGCAGCTTTACGCCCGTCTGCGGCTTGTCTGCTTTCGGCGGTGCATCGTTGGCAGCGTGCTCCTCGCTCTGCGCATCCACCGTATGTATGTCCACCGCATCCGCATTAGCCCACTCCATGATTTTACGCTGCCACATCTCCGCATTTCTTCCGCCGCGCCGGAATGGCGCACCTACCAATTCCGCCTCGCGGCGTATCGTTGCATCACAAGCGTTCATTTCCTCCGCCAGCCATTTGGCCGTACCACCGAAAGATTGCATGTTGCGGAAAAACTCGCGTTTCAGGTCCTCCAGCATTTTCTTAAATTCACACCACAGCATAGGCCGCGTGATATTATAGCTTTTCACTTCTCCGTTTTTCTCCTTCCTCTGCTTTTCGGTGAGGGTGTCGCTGGGGAGCGAACACCCACCGCGTTTTCTGTTGATGTGAGCAAATGCGCCCATCGCTATGCGTTTTTTCTGCATGCAGTCGTAATCAAAATCATTCACTCGCACGTCCTCCTTTCGTCCGCCTCAAACTCCGGGCAACTTAGCACCAAGTAAGATTCCGACTTGCGGCCTGGTATGCCGAGCGATTTTACCGCCACCCATCCCGGAACCGGCTCAAAGCGTACCTTTTTAGATCTATCCAGCTCCGTCCAGGAGCAGCGCCCAACAGCTTTTTTGCATCTCCAACAGAGCGTCCCCCTGCTTTCCGCGTTGTTTTGGTTTGTGAGCCTCTTTTCGCTTATCCGGCGCATCTTTCTGGCGATTGCATCACACTGTTTGCAAGTTGTCCTCCACTTGTTTTCACCTTTTTTGTTGTAGTTTGTGATTGGCTTTTCCATGCCGCAGCGCTTACATATGCGCATCTCGGGTTGTAGCATCCATGTCCTCCATCTCCCGGATAAACAATACTGTCCGTGGGTTATCCTTGTCGTACAGCACCCGACTCCCGTCGTGGCTAACGATAATGCCGCTGTGGTCGTCCTTGAGTACACCGGCCCTCACCAGCACATCGTCGATGGATTCCAGCAGATTTGTCAAATCCACTCGCCTCCGGGTAGGCATATAAAACAGGCATTTGACCTCCACAGGCTCCTCAATGGGACGCTGCACTCTGGCCCTTTTGCAGTGCCATACAGCTTCCGCCTCGTAGTCCTGGTACTGCTTGGACGGCATGATAAACGGCTTCCCCGTTTTGCTGCTATGCATGATCCGCATATGGTTTTTCTTTGTGACGGGTGCCAGCGGCACCGTGATCTCAATCATCGTCTCCCTCCCCTATTGGTACGGCCACATACTTGGGCCGTCCTTTGGTACGCTTGCCGCCGTACACAGCCCGGTAGATCGTCCGCCAGCTGACGCCGCAAATGTTGGCCAGCTCGATGATAGATTCCGAAACGGCATCCGGAAGCTCGTACTTGTCGCGGCTCACTCGCATGTATACCGTCATCTCAATACCTCACTCCGATGTAGTCCAATACTCTGGCGTAGCCAAGCCCCTTTTCAGTTGGCTTCCACAGGCCGTCCACAGGGTCATACGCCCCACCGCCAATGCAAAATTCGTAGTGCTTCGGATGCGTATGTTTCATCCTCTCAAAACGATTCTCGCCTTTTTCCAGGTGTGCCCCAAATGCGCAGAACATACAGCCCGATCGCTGACATCCCGTACAGTGTAGCGGGCATTCCGTCAGCGTCGCATCGTAGTCGTTCTCGCCATCGCTTGCTACGATTTCGCCGTACACGCTGGCATATGGGATTCGATTGCCCACAATATACCGCAGCACATCCTGCTCCGTCCAAAAGCTCATCGGCTTGCCCATCGGCCTCTTGCCCTCAAAGGCATTGCAGCCTGTGCGTTGCCATTTCAGCATGCGCAGCCGACTTTCTTCCGCCATCAACGCTGTCATGGGGTGGAGCCCTGTTTTGGCCTCGAACTTGTGCATGGGCCCCTTTTTCATCACCTTGCAGCATGAATCCGACACGAGAAACGGCGCATGAACTAAACCCCCCCACTTTTCGCAGTTGTACGGGGATTTTTCTCCATTTTTATCGAGGTATTCCCCGCGTAAACGCTGTGCCGATTTCCCATCTGGATTAATTCGAGCATTTCCTACATACGCGGCCACCTCTTTGCTCACGATGCTGTACCCGTACTTCGTCACCACCTGTCGAATGTTCATCTTTGGGCGCAGGCGAAAAAGGTTTACGTTCACGCGGTGGAACTCCCTCCGCAGCCAGTCGGCGTACTCGTTGACGAACTTCTGTATCTCCGGGTATTCCAGCCCCGTGTTGACAAATACCAACGTCAGCTCCCACGGCGGCGCCCTGAAACTCGACAGGTAACGCGCCGCCAAGTACGCCAGCACAGTGCTGTCCTTTCCACCGGAGAAACTGACGTAACACTGTCCGCCCCACGCGGTGTACCACTCATCCAGTTTCTCAACGCTGGTGATGACCTTGTCATCCAAATCAAGGGATAGCAATTTCTTGGCAGCCTCGTTCGTCAACGGTGTGTTAAACCGTTCCATCTCCCGCCACCTCCATCTGCCCATCCACCTGCATGGCCTTTGCAAGCCTGCTGCAGGTGTCCAGCTCGTCCAACGCCCGCTTGCGGTACATAGCAAGTAAGGCTTGCTTTTCTTCCTCCGTTTCCGCCAACTTGTACCCGCCGTCTTTCAGCGCAACGATAGGTACGCCCTGCCGCCGCTGCTCCCGTATCATCCGGCGGTTTTCTCTGTCCGGCATCCCGGTCAATGCTTCAAGGTTTTGCCGGGTGTATGTAATGCCGGGAATCATGCGTAATGTGGCCATGCCATTCCTCCCCAAATCTCAGTTTCGTCACGGCGATGGGAAATTCCTCGATCTCGCTTGCCCAGCGCGCCGTGCCCTTGCCGTTGTGCCGTTCGAACACCAGCGGAAAGCCGCCGATGCCGTCAAACAGGCTGCCCATCGTAACAGGACGAAGATATTGTGCGCTGATACGCTTTGCCAGGAAGTCCCAGAAGGGAAGGGCGATGGAGTTACCCAGTGCCTTATACCGGGGGCTGTCCGCATCCTTGCGGCGCTTGCCCTTGCTGTCCATCCACTCGCCAATGTCCGTCCAGCGGTCTGGAAATCCCTGCAGCCGTTCGCACTCCATCGGGGTAAGGCGGCGCACGATCATGTTCTGCACCGGGTATGTCTCTGCGTCCTCCCGGTACGAACAGGAAGCCCTTGCCCGCAGTGCGTGTGCCACATCTGGTGTTGCCCCGCACACCAGCATATCGTTGTATGCGTCCTGCCCGTTGTAGCTCCCGGCATGAGCGCCGGGGGAAAGCGTACCTGTCACATCTTGGTACGTCAGCGGGATTTGGTTGCCGCCGGTTCCCATACGGGCTTGCAGACTGGTAGCTACATCGCCGCAGTCTCGGATGACATCGCAAGCATGGCTCATATCCAGAATGGAGGGCTGGTGCCCATGCTCCTGTGCTCTCAGCGTCCCGGAAACATCATGGCTCACGCCCATCACATTCCCGCCTTGATCGTTCAGGCACAGCACCGCCGGTTTATTCCCCCCACACTCTGCGTTCAACGTAGGGGATTGCTCTTCGGCGTATCCGATGCTCCGGGCCTGTTCGCTGTTCCCCAGCTTAAACCCGGCGCATACAACCGGCTGATTGTTCCCACTCATGCCTGCAGCGGCGGTCAAGGTTGGTGCTCTATCATCGCTTCGAACCTCGGCCCCGCCTTGCTGTGTTCCCATGCAGAAAATCGCCGGATTATTTACTCCCCCGCCAACGCCACCTTGTAGCGTCGGGGATTTTCCCTCTGTGCCAAAAATCCGTTTGCTTTGGCAGTCCCAAGCTGTTAAGCATTGCTCTGTTTTACCAGCACGGCTTTCAGCGTTTCCGGCAAGTCTTTCCCCCGCCGTTCCGCTCTCCGCAGGATGCCTTGACACGCTTTTGCGCTCAAAGAGTATTTCACCGGCGGTGTCGCCTCCAAAATCTGCGACAACCGAGATTCTACGGCGGCGTTGGGGGACTCCCCAGTATTGCGCATCATGCACTCGCCAAGCCACGCTCCATCGTCCTCCCACTTCATCGTGGTAGCCCCCCCAAGTTGGCCATCCTTTTTCAGGCACTTCAATATCGGGGGCTTCCGGTTCTGCGATGCGGATGATCTCTTCGAGGACTGCCGCGAAGTCTCGCCCTTTGTTGCTGCTGAATGCTCCGGGCACGTTTTCCCAGACCATAAACCGAGGTCTGACCATGTCACCTGTCCGTCCGTTCGCTCTGTCACGCTCTCTCATCTCCTTTACGATGCGGACCTGCTCCATGAACAATCCGCTCCTTGCACCGGCCAATCCGGCGCGTTTTCCCGCAATGCTCAAATCCTGACACGGCGATCCGCCCGTGATAACATCTACGATCTCAATTTCTGCACCATTGATTTTCGCAATATCACCGAGGTGCTTCATCTCCGTTCCTCCCGTTTGGTCATTGTAGCCTCCAATTCTGCTTTTTGCCGATGTTCAGCATATAATCCTTCGCCCTCTGGTTGATCCTGCTCCCGATTGCCTCGTCCCAGCTCAAAATGCGGTCAATGGTCAGTTCCGTGGAAATGATCGTGATTGCATCTGGGTTGATATATCTGGCATTCAGCAGGTCAAAGGCAATGTTCTTGTCGGCATCCGTTACGCTCCCCTTGAGAAAATCGTCGATATACAGCGCACGGACGGTTTTCAGCGGCTGCATGGCTTCGGCGTATGCTTCGGCATCGTTTACCTTTGCCTTGATTGCCGGAATATCTCCCCGCCATTGCACATACCGGACAGGGATTCCGCCGTCCATCAGCTTGGCGCAAATCGCCGTACACAGGTGGGTTTTCCCAGTGCCGGGAGAGCCGCCGATGAAAAACCACTTGCCCTTCCAGTCTGTCAAATACTTCTCCGCCGCCTGCTTTGCGGCCTGTTGCCAATACTCCCGCGTTTGGAACGACTCAAAGGTGCAGCTATCCAGCAGTCCCAGAAGCCCGGAACGCTCCATGCGAAGCCTATTCCGGCGGATGATCTCGCATTTGCAGGTTCTGCTCACCAGTTTGCCGCTTTCCGTGCGCCGGACGGTGTAGCCCAGCCCGCCGCAGATGTCACAGCCATGTTCCGACATGGTAATCCTCCTTCGTTGGTTGCGCTCCAGCCTCCGTCAGCACATCATCCCATCGGCCTTGATTCAGCCATGTGGCTGGGTTTGGGATGTATTGGCCGTTATCCTTGCGCCACTGTTCGCTGTTTTTCTGACTGTTGACGGCATCGATAAGCGTTTTAACCGGCACAGAAACCTTGGAAAATGCTTTCTTTGCGGCCTGCTTTCCGACTTTTCGGGGATATTCCGCCCAAAACGATTCAAACGGCGACGCGCTATTGTCTTTGTCTTTGTCTTTGTCTTTGTCTTTGTCTTTGTCTTTGTCTTTGTCTTTGCTTGTTTTGCTTGGCAAATCTGGCATTTGCTTGTTTTGCTTGGCAAATCTGGCATTTGCTTGTTTTGCTTCTGCGCCCTTTCTTCCGGCTTCGCTTCGTGCGTCGGATAAACTATCCATTGCGGAGTTGTCTCGATCTATCTGCGCCCGCATCATCGGGAATAAAAACCGTTCGTTCCCGCCGAGCTGCGGGGCTTCGCCCGTCCTTGCATAAACCAACAAGGAAGTGAAAAGCCGCCCCCTCTCTGCGTCACCGAGCGGTTCTATCGCATCTAAGTAATCGATGAACAGCTTGATGTATGTCATATCCGCCATGCACTTACTCCTTGCGCGGAAGTAGGCAAATACCGATTCCGTGATCCGTAAAAATGCTGGCTAACTGCCCTGCATCCTCCTCCGAAAGATCATCAATTCGTAAGACATTGTTAGTAAGAGAATCGGAAAGTGCGGCTCGGATGCTATCGGCATCGTAGATAATCGCGTCAAATGTCATCCCTTGTCACCCCCAATTAGAACGGCAAATCGCCGTCATCCTCGGAAATCTCCGTGAAGGTCTGCGTAGGCTTCTGTACAGCGTCCTTGCTGCCGCAGAAATGTACCTTGTCGGCGGTCAGCTCAACCACAGTGCGCTTGTTTCCAGTCTTGTCCTCGTATTCCCGGCTGGAGAGCTTGCCCTCCACGATAATCTCCTTGCCTTTGGTAAAGTGGGTGCATATCAGCTCTGCTGTTCCCTGCCATGCCACGCATGGGAGAAACAGTTTCGTTTCTCTGTCCTTTACCTTTTCGCTCCATGCCACACGGAAGCTGCACACCGTTGTCCCGCTCTGGGTGGCTCTGCGTTCGGGGTCAGCGCAAAGCCTACCCTGCAAAATCATTCTGTTTACCATCTTTTTCCTCCTTACAAATAGCTTTTTCCAAATTCTCGCCGGAAGTCATCTTCCGTCCAGCCCTGCTCCCGCATGGCCTTTAACTGACCATATCGGCGCAGCAGACGCATTTGATTTCCGTTGCGGTGTACAGCGTTCCCGCCGTTCCTGTGGCACTTCTCGCCGCAGAGATACACCACAAGGCCGTATTTCTCGCTTTTGTTGCGGTACGCGCCGCCAAAGATGTGGTGCCGCTCCAGCGGATCCTGTGCGCCGTTTCTGCCGCACAAAAAGCATCTGCGATTATCCAAGAGCCTGTGCCTCCCCCCATCGAGATTTCAGCGCGTCCAGCTGCTGCGGTGTCATGGTCTCTATGCCATTCTCCCGGCAATCCTCCACCACCAAATCAATGAGCCGCGACATCTGCGCCGTATCGTAGTCGCTGGAAGATATGTAGGAGCGGATATTGTGATAGCCCTTAATATTCCGGCACGGTCCCAAATCCTCGATCATACGGCCAATATGCCCGCTGCACCACACGCGCTTCCAAGCATCGATCCGATCCTCCCGGACGGGGACAACCTCATAATTGCCCCCGATGTCCGGGATATACGCCCTATATATACCCTCGGGGCTGATTTGCAGCTTGTCCGACAGCTTCCCCACCAGCACCCAAAAATAGGCATTGGCATCCAAGCTCCGGCCCTTGCGTTTGATCTGCGCTACATACTGCTTGTCCGGCTGCAGTTCGTCGCACACGGCCATTGCCGCCCGGGGGGACTGCACTCGAAGGCACAGCCACGCCCCATCGCTGTCCTGCTGCCACCTGGCGGCGGTCACATCAGCCTGCAGCATTGTCCTGCTCCTTCTTTGCTGCCTTCATGCAGTCAGCGCACATCTGCGCTCCGTAGCGGCCCTTGGAATACTTAACCATATCCTTTACCGTCCACATTTCGCCGTTGCGCTTCCTTACAGACACAATGTCCGATCCGCACCGCTCACACACAGGTGCGGCGTTCCGCTCTTTCTCGTCCAGTTCGGCGGATGAAATCTTGTCCGGGTCTTCTCCGGTGGGAATCGCAAACGTCCGCAGCCACATGTACTTAAATGCGTATGTCATGGCCTTGCCGCTGCCCTTGTCCTGCGTGTCCGCACCATCGCCGCAGGACGCAATTTCGATGTATTCCTCCGGCTTTTCCAAATTGACCATGCGGTAAATCACATCCACATGGGTGATGTTGCCGGTGCGGTTGGCCGTCTGTGCGATGGGGTATACAACCAGTTTGTGTTTCAGCAGCTCCGCCCGCATGATGGATGTGACTTTCTCCTCACTCAGGGCTTTATACTTGGTGCTGCCGAACTCTACATGATCGTCCTTTGCAAGATACTGGACATCCTGCATAATCGCAGCGATTTTCTCGTAGATATTCAAAATTCTTCCTCCTCTTCAATGATTTCCAGCGGGCAGTGCGCACCAATGATTCTTGTGTCCAACAGATACTCGCCTGTTCTTCTGCACTGATTGCGGGAGTATGTCTCCAGCAGAGGGCACAGGTTACACGCCATGTGCCCCTCCGGAAAGTAAATATCCACGGATGTCTTGATGTACCGAGATACGCCGTTATCGCTCATTCCAACGCCTCCTCGATATACTCCTCATTGTTGCTGACGCACTCGCCGCAGAGCCAAACCCCCTTGTAATGCAATGCACAATCCTCCTGGATCGGCCCCCCGCAGCAGTCGCACACGGGGCGCCGGTCGGTCTGCCTGTCCTGCTCCTCTGCGTAGCACTCCGCGTCCCATACCGGGTCAGATGTCCACATCGGATGCATCCTCCTTTTCCGGCTCCAGCTTCCACACATCCCGGGTGACCTTGGAAACCTGGGGGATATCCCCCGCATACAGGGCGTTCAGAAAATCGTCCTCACTGGTTCCGCACAGAACAAAGTGTGGCTCCGTGATGACCTTGTACCTGGAATATACGGCTGCCTTATTGCTGCCGCAAACCAGGTCGCCCACCTCGGCCACATCGCGCTCCGACCGCATAGTTACCCGGACGCCGCACTTTTCAGCCACGATGGCGTAGTAATGTCTTTGCATCTTCATTCCTCCCAAATTCTCACTTGTCTGGTCTGTCCAGCTTGTCCAACAGCTTCATGAACATCCACGCCACCGTAGCCGCGCCGATGATCACCAGCGTCAATGTATATCCGCCCATGTTTACTCCTCTCTCTCCTCGATCCACTTGTCCAGCAGCCGGGCGAAAATCTGAAACACCCGCCGCTTGCCTCCGTTGATGCACACGCCAAATGGATAAACGCCCTGCTCCAGGCCGTTCGACAGCGTGTCTTGCGAAATGCTCAGTCCATGCGCCCGAAGGTGGTCCATGCACTCTTGCATCGTCATCGTCTTAATCATCGCTTCCTCCCCTAATTGAAAGATTACGCCATTACTTCTCCTCTTTAATCAGCTCATCCACGGTGATTTTGTAGTGCTTTGCGATTTTCCTCCGCATTTTAGGATGCGGAATGCAAACGCCCTTCCGCCAGTTGGCGATGCTCTGCTGCGAAACATCAAGCTCCTTCGCCAACCTATAGCCGCTCTCGCCGTGTTCTGCCTGTAGCCGAATAAGATTTTCTGCCAAACTCAATATATCCTCTCCTTTCTGTTGCTCCAACTCCGCCCATGTGTTAAACTGGGTCGGGGAAGGAGGTGAATAAAATGATTAAATCCGAACGGCAATTTAACCGTGCCATGCGAAAAATGATTCGTCGTGTGATTGCTGGGAAAAGACCGTTGCCTGAAAACCCGGCAAGGGATGATCTCGAAGTCCTTGCAGAGTGCGTCAAGCGTGGGTATATCTTTTCCGCAACAACCAATGAGAGCGGCGAAATGCCAAGGAATCAGCTCGGCGTTCCGATTGTCGATTACATCTCGGAACAGACCGTCTTGCTTCCGGGGCTTGTTTTTCTGCACCCGGATGACACGAAGGTTCGCGCCAACATTGCTCTGGTAATTAGTGGGTTAGCATTATTGTCCACCGTACTATTTGAACTAATAAGGCTAAGATGCTAACTCCCAGTGCCAGCCACGAATTGTCCCCCCGCTTATCGTTCAAAATTTTTCACCTCCAACTTATAATAAAAACTTGACAAATTGGAGCATTGGTGATACTCTAAGTTTTGCTACAAACATTGATATGCGCCAGCTCGATTTGTCGGGGTGGTCAGGTCTTTTATTGCCTGTCCACGGGTTCTATTGTACCCGAAGTTAGGGCAAAAGTCAACCGAAATTAGGACATAAACTTGCACGAATTTAGGGTACTATTTTTATGGGATTTACCAAAAACTTTAATTATTGCATGGAGCAGTACGGATACTCCGCTTACCGTTTTGCAAAGATAATAGGCGCAAACAACCAAAGCGTTGTTAATTGGCTGTATGGTTCAAATGTTCCCCATCCCAAAACCAGGCAGAAGATTGCTGACCATTTCGGTATTACGCTTGCCAAGCTGGACGGGGACGAATTGCCAACATTGCCGGAAAAGAGCGCAAAAAAAGCCCCCGGCATAAATGCCGAGGGATTGAGCGCAGCGCGGAAAGCGTTGCTTGATGCAGTTGATGGTTTGACCGATGAGCAATGCGAGAAGCTATTGGGCATTGTACTGGAAGCTAAGAGGGTGCTATGAACGATTACATTTTTCAGATTCTACAGATTGATCCAAATCCATACATTGGAGCTGACAAGCATTGCTACCAATAGCCCAACATGCTCTTTCATTTTGCATTCTCCTTAATACATATTCAGCCTGGCGGTCTGTTAGAGTTGCGATTTCCTCTTTCAGCCGTTCCCGCACAGGTGTTTCATTAAGTACACCACATTTTTGGGGAAAAGTCATCATTTGTACGCCCTCCAAGTAAAGTATTTTCACCTTTACCCTAAAAAAGATATTTGTTGCATAGTTCAAGGCAACAAAATCGTAGAAAATAGAAATTTTGTTCTACCCTCCCCATCCCCGCACCGGACGGGGAGGGTATTGCCCACGAATCACCTAACGGTTTATCGTTTGCGCCTATACCATATCAAAAACAAATCGGGCGGTGCAATCCCGAAAAAAGGCAATATCCCCAAATTTGGGGTTTGCAAAATAATGCGGGCTATGCCCGAAAAAGGGGAAGAAGGCAATTAAACATGGAGAAATCGTTGCAGGACACTTGTCGGGACGCAAAACTGGAACAGCACATCACGGCGCAGGAGATAGCAGACCAATCCGGTGTGCCTTTGTCCAGCGTCAACAACTTTTTCGCGTCTACATCTAAAGCACCGGGCGTGTATGCGGCTGGCCCCATCTGCAAGGTGCTGGGGGTGTCTATGGACCGTTACTTTGGCATTGTAGAGGTTGTTTTGGCGCAAGACCAAATCAAGCAGCTCCAGCAAGTCCATGACGAGGATGTGCGCCTTGCACGGATAGAGGGCGCATACGATGAGCTGTCTAAATCAGCAGAGGAGCAGAAGAGAAAAGCAAGGCGGCAGCGCACGATGCTGTATATCACATCGCTGCTGTCCGCTATCCTGCTGGGTATAGTTACATGGTATGTGGCGCTTGATTACCATGTGCAGGACGAAGGCCTAATCCGATCCAGGACAGCCGGTACGATTGCATGGATTGTCATTGCGCTTTTGGCGTTGGGTATCGGCGTACTTACATCCGTGCTATTGTCCACTCTTGCGGCGGGCAAAAAATCCAAACAAGACGAGGAAGCAGAAAAATGAGCAACTGCATTAAATGCGGAACAACTCTTGTCCCCGGCGCTGTATATTGCCATCTCTGTGGAAAAAAACAGGTAACAGAGCGGCGAAAAGCATTGAAGCGGGCAAACGGCACCGGAACTGTATACAAACTGGCTGGGCGTAGAAAATCGCCTTGGGTGGCAGCAAAAAACAAAGTGATTATCGGGCATTATGAGCGCAAAACGGGCGCTCTGGACGCTTTGGAGCGGTTGAACGGCAAGAGCTTAACGGAGCGGTATAATATGACCTTTGCAGAAGTCTTTGATGTGTGGAAAGAGGAGCATTACAAGGAGATCGGCAAGCAGGGGGTAGAATCATATAACAACGCCTACCGCATATTTACGCCGTTGCACGGGAAAAAGTTTCGCGATCTCCGCACCGCAGACTTTCAGGCCGTACTTGACCCGCACATGGCCAAAAGCCATTCCACCGTGAACAAGTACAAGCAGCTCATAACGCAGATGTCGAACTGGGCAATCCGGGAAGAAATATGCACAACAAATTTTGCAAAGTTTGTCCGGCTGCCAGAAAATGTAAAAAAAGAAAAGGACATCTTCACGGAGGAAGATATCCGTAAATTGGAATCCGATAACAGCGATTCGGCAAAAATTGTCTTGATGCTGCTGGCAACGGGTATGCGTATTGGGGAACTATTCTCTTTGCCGCTGGCTGACTGCCACGGCGATTATGTAATTGGCGGCGAAAAAACCGAAGCCGGCAGAAACCGAATTATCCCCATTCGACCGGAGGGGAAACAATACTTTGCCTACTTTGCGAAGCGAGCAACGGGGGAGCTGCTGTTATCCGGCTACGATGGGCAAAAAGTCCCGGCAAACTTCCGCAGGCGAGATTTTTACCCACTCCTTGACCGACTGGGCATAGAGCGCAAGACCCCACACGCCACACGCCACACATACGCATCCCGGGCGGTAAAAGAGGGATTGCCCCCAGAAATGCTGCAAAAAATACTCGGGCACGCCGATTATTCCACCACCGCAAACATATATACGCACATCGACGCGCAGACACTTGTGGATGCGGTTACTAACACGTTACTAACAAATAAAAAATAAGCAAAATAGAAAAGCCTTGAAACCGTTGAGTTTCAAGGCTTTTTTTGGTGCCCCGTCGGGGATTCGAACCCCGGACACCCTGCTTAAAAGGCGTAAGCCAGTTCGAAATACGCAGTATATTGTTGCAATAAATCGGTATAGCACTGTGTTTACTGGTGTTTTCCTTGTGAAAATGTTACGCTATACTGTGCCGTATCGTTTGGGTTACTATCAAATTACTATCATTTTCCCAACTTGCGCATGACGCTATTATACACGCGCTCATTGATAATCTTTAGGCTGTCCATAAGCTCATCCATGACAGCCCAAGCCTTATCATTGTCTGTGGCGGAAACGGCTCGTAAAAACTCACTGTCTCCGTAAATTTCAACAGGGGCAGGCGCGGCGGAGTACATAGCCGGAGCATGATTTGCTGTTTCTTTGCCCTGCTGGTTCAGCACCGTGTATAATACAGCCAGCTTTTCGTAATTTGACCAGCTTGATTCTTCTGTTTCAAGCCGCGCAATCCATTTTTTGATCTCGCGATCGTCTACCAAGGGGACGCACCCCCTTAGATCTCCACAGCGTCCATGCAACGCTGGATAGCCTTGCGGATGCTTTCGTCATCGGCGTTGTTCAACATCTCCTGCAACTGGCGCTTCATATCGTCCCGGGCACCGTCCCGGGAATAATGGCCGCGGACATAATGGGTGTCCCGGCGGGCATAAGAGCTGCCTTTACCATAGGTTCCGCGCATGTCCGCCTCCCAGTCACCGTCCCGGGAATATCGGCGCTGGGAATAACCGTCGTCCTCCATCATCTCGATCTTGTCGATGTTCTTGATGGTGTCGGTCAGCTTGTGCGCGATCTCAAGGTCGCCCGCGCCCAGGTCGCCCTTGCGCGCCAGCTCGTCGAGTTCGTCGCACAGCATATTGCGAAGCTCATACATTGCTTTCTTACTCATGTCCATTCTCCTTTCACGCGATTCTCTCAACCGTCAGGTTCGAGTTGGCGAAGTTGACGGCCTGAGTGCTGGTGTTTTCCATTGCGACCGTCA
>ERZ773147.2401-NODE-2401-length-16291-cov-10.680586_pt1 | contig 16291 bp, 15 predicted proteins | sample MGYA00580851_ERZ773147 | MGnify/ENA primary metagenome ERZ773147 (study PRJEB29015, sample SAMEA2737818) | human gut metagenome | biome: human gut; feature: human-associated habitat; material: faeces | place: China | collected 2012 ... | reverse complement strand
ACTTCCAAAGGGTTATGACACACCTATTGGAGAATTAGGAGACAGACTTTCCGGAGGAGAAAAACAGCGAATAGGCATTGCCAGAGCCTTTTTGTCAAACGCTCCAGTTATGCTTTTAGATGAACCCACAAGCAACCTAGACAGCTTAAATGAAGCCATAATATTAAAAGCACTACATAATGCAAAGGACAAAACTATAATTTTAATTTCCCATAGAAAATCTACACTTGCTATTGCCGACCATATTTATTCTATGGAAAGTGGGAGAAACAGTTAATGAATAAAATAGAAAAAGAAAAACAGATTTCAGAACTTATGATTAAGCTATATTGCAATAAAAACCACAATACTAAAAAAACATTATGCCAACAATGTGAAACATTAAAAGACTACACTTTTAAAAGAATAGATTACTGTCCTAACAGACAGACAAAAACTTTTTGCAGTAGTTGTGAAACTCATTGTTATAAAAGGGATATGGCTGAACAAATAAGAAAAGTAATGAGATTTTCCGGTCCTAGAATGTTGCTTTATCACCCAATAACAGCAATAAAACATATTATAGACACAATAAGGAGTTGATTTTTTGAAATATTTATACATAGCACTTGGATTATTGTCAATGGCTGTAGGTGCAGTTGGGGTGGTACTTCCCCTTTTACCTACAGTACCATTTCTACTTTTAGCCTCATTCTTTTTCGCCAAAGGTAGTGATAGATTTCATAACTGGTTTAAATCTACAAAACTTTATAAAAACCACCTTGAATTATTCCAAATAATCCTTGATTTTCTGTTTTATGGGCTTTTTTACATCTAATTGCCCATCTTGTTGTTCTTTCCATAGATTGCTTTGTATATTCATAAGTTGATGGATACTCTACACATTCATCAAAAGCCATAATAATATCTGCTCCTAATGCTTCTTCTATTTCCATTACTTTTTCTGGTGAAAAGAAATGTTTACTACCATCTAAGTGTGATTTAAATTCTACACCATCTTCGCAAATAGTTCTTAAATCTCCTAAACTAAAAACCTGAAATCCTCCACTATCTGTTAATATTGGTCTATCCCAATTCATAAATTTATGAAGACCGCCCTGCTTCTTTAACAAGCTCATGCCCTGGTCTTAAGTATAAATGATATGTATTTGATAATATAATTTGTGCTTCTACTATTTCTTTTAGTTCTTCTGGTGTCATTGATTTAACAGTAGCTTGTGTTCCTACAGGCATAAAACATGGAGTATCAATATCCCCATGAGGTGTATGAATCACACCTCTCCTTGCGCCTGTTTGTTTACATTCATGTAATAATTCATATGTAACTGCGTGTTTCATTTTTCCTCCTTACTTATTTTTATATTGCTTAAAATATTTTTACAAATTCAAATTTAAATAACCATTTTATTTAATAAACATTGCATCACCAAAACTAAAGAATTTATATTTTTCTTTTACTGCTTCTTCATATGCTTTCATTATATAATCTTTTCCGGCAAGTGCTGATACAAGCATAATTAATGTAGATTCTGGTAAATGAAAATTAGTAATTAAACAATCTATACATTTAAATTTATATCCTGGATATATAAATATACTAGTATCTCCTTCTGTTTCATGTACAATACCGTTTTCATCTGAAATAGACTCTAAAACTCTACAAGAAGTGGTTCCAACAGCTATAATTCTTCCGCCATTTTTTCTTGCATTATTTATTTTATCTGCATCTTCTTTTTTTATATAATAATGCTCTGAATGCATATCATGTTCTTCTATGTTTTCTACTTTAACAGGTCTAAAAGTTCCTATTCCAACATGTAATGTTACATTTGCTATTTCGACACCTTTTTCTTTTATTTTTTCTAATAGTTCATCTGTAAAGTGCAATCCTGCTGTAGGTGCAGCTGCAGAACCTTCATATTTTGCATACACAGTTTGATATCTATCTTTCTCTTTTAATCTCTCCTTTATATATGGTGGTAATGGCATAAGTCCTATTTTATCTAATATTTCATTAAATATTCCATTATATTCAAATTTTACTTTTCTATTTCCATCATCCATTTTTTCTAATATTTCTGCTTTTAATATTCCATCTCCAAAAGATACTTTTGCTCCAGGCATTAATTTTTTCCCTGGTCTTACCATAACTTCCCAAATGTCTCCTTCTACTCTATGCAAAAGTAAAAATTCTACATTTGCTCCAGTTTCTTCTTTTACTCCATAAAGCCTTGCTGGAATTACTTTTGTATTATTTCTTACCAAACAATCTCCTGGTTTTAAGTAATCTAAAATATCTTTAAAAACTTTATGTTCTATTGTCTTTTTTTCTCTATCCAAAACCATTAATCTTGATTCATCTCTTTTTTCTATTGGTACTTGTGCTATTAATTCTTCTGGTAAATTATAATTAAAATCTGTAACTTTCATTTTTTATTTTTTCCCTCTTTCACAATATCTTATAAGTTTCTTTAGTATTATACAAGATTTTTTGTATTCTGGCAACATAATGTAACTAAAATTTTCAAGGCGTAAATACTATTTTTTAGTATTTACGCCAAATAATTTATTTTAAAGCTTCACTACATCTATGACATATATTAGGATTTCCCTTATCTTCCCCTACTGTTGTACTATACATCCAACATCTTTCACATTTTTTACCATCTGCTACTTCTACTTTTACTCCAATTTTTTCTTCATTTTTTCTTTCATTTTTTTCTATTTCTAAACCAGATACTATAAATACAGTCATTAACAACTCTTTATTTTCTAATAAAAATTCATATTCATCTTTTTCTGCATATAAAGTTACTTTTGCATTTAATGAATGTCCTATTACTTTTTCACTTCTAGCTTCTTCTAACTTTTTACTAACAAGTTCTTTTATTTTTATTATTTTATTCCACTTTTCTTCTAATTCTTTATTGTTATATTTTTCATTTATTTCTGGATAATATGAAAGCATTACACTATCTAATTTTTCATTATCTTTATGTGGCATAAATTTCCATATTTCTTCTGCTGTAAAACATGTCATTGGTGCTAATATTCTTACTAATGCTTGTAGTATTTCATACATTGTAGTTTGAGCTGCTCTTCTTTCTATAGAATTTAGTTTTTCTGTATATAATCTGTCTTTTATTATATCTAAATAGAAATTACTCATATCTACAACACAGAATTGATTTATTGCTTGGTATGCTTTTTTAAAGTCATATCCATCATATGCATTACTACAATCTTCTATTAGTTTATTTAGTTTTGTTAAAGCCCATTTATCTATTTCTTGTAGTTCTTCATAACTTACAGGATTATTAACATCAAAATCACTTATATTTCCTAATATAAATCTTGCTGTATTACGTATTTTTCTATAAACTTCTGCTACTTGTTTTATTATACCTTTTGATATACTAACATCTGATGTATAATCTGATGATAAAGCCCATAGTCTTAATATATCTGCACCAAATTCATTTATTAATTCCATAGGGTCAATACCATTTCCTAAACTCTTAGACATTTTTCTACCTTTTTCATCAACAACATATCCATGTGTTACAACTTCTTTATATGGTGCTTTTCCTTTTGTTGCTACTGATGTTAATAATGAAGATTGAAACCAACCTCTATATTGGTCACTTCCCTCTAAATATAGGTTTGCTTCTGGTAATCCTCTTTCAGCTAGTACAGATTCATGTGTTGATCCTGAATCAAACCATACATCCATAATATCTGTTTCTTTTACAAACTCTGTACATCCACATTCTGTACACTTTGCACCTTCTGGCATAAGTTCTTTTTCTGTTAACTCAAACCAAGCATTGCTTCCATTTTTTTCTACTATTTTTTGAACTTTATCTAAACTTTCAGATGTTACATATTCTTTTTCACAATCTTTGCAATAGAATATTGGAAGTGGAACGCCCCATGTTCTTTGACGTGAAATACACCAATCATTTCTATCTTCAATCATTTTTGTAATACGTTCCTCTCCCCATGTAGGATACCATTTTACATCTTTTATTGCTTCTAAAGCTTCCTTTCTAAATCCATCTATAGATGCAAACCATTGGCTAGTTGCTCTATATATAACTGGATGTTTACATCTCCAACAATGTGGATATGAGTGAGTTATTTCTTGTTTTGCAAGTAAGAAATTATGCTCATCTAACCATTTTATTATTTCTTTATCAGATTTTGCATAATACATTCCTGCAAAAGGTCCAGCTTCTTCTGTTTGATGCCCTTTACTATCTACTGTTACAACCATATCTAATTTATTTTTTAATCCACAAAGGTAATCTTCTTTACCATATCCTGGAGCTGTATGTACTGCACCAGTACCAGTATCTAATTCTACTAAAATTGTATCATCACTACCAAGAACTACTCTAGATTCTCTTTCTATAAAAGGATGTTTACATATTACACCTTCTAATTCATTTCCTTCATACTCTTTTATTACAGAATAATCATCTATTTTTGCAACTTCCATTACTTTATCTACAAGTTCAGATGCCATTATTAGTTTTTCGCCTTGTACATCAACTAAACTATATTTAAATTCTGGGCTTATTGTTATTCCTGTATTGCCTGGAAGAGTCCATGGAGTTGTTGTCCATATTACAACATATGTATCTCTTTCATCAAACAAACCTTTTCCTTCTATTACTGGAAATTTCACATAAGCTGTATTAGATTTTATATCTTTATATTCTATTTCAGCTTCTGCTAAAGCTGTTTCACAATCAGTACACCAATAAACTGGTTTTAATCCTTTATATATATATCCCTTTTTGTACATGTTTCCAAATACACCTATTTGTTTTGCTTCCATTTGTGGTTGATATGTTATATATGGATTTTCCCAATCTCCTATTGCTCCTAACCTTTTAAATCCTTCTGTTTGTTTTTTTATGTATTCTTTATTAAATTCTTTGCATGTATCTCTAAATTTTACAACAGGTATTTCATCTCTATTTAATCCTAACTTTTCTATTGCCTTTTTTTCTGTTGGCATACCATGTGTATCAAAACCTGGTACAAAAGGAGTATAATATCCTTTTAAATTTTTATATCTTACTATAGTATCTTTTAGAACTTTATTTAGTGCATGTCCTGTATGAATTTCTCCATTTGCATAAGGAGGTCCATCATGTAATACAAAAGGCTCTTTTCCTGCATTCTTTTTTAACATTTTTTCGTATAAACCTTTTTCAAATATCTCTTCAAATATTTTTGGTTCATTTTCTGGTAAATTTCCTCTCATTGGAAAATCTGTTTTTGGCAAGTTTAAAGTTTTGCCATAATCTTTTTTAGGTTCACAATTTTCACACATACTAATCTCTCCTTTTTATTATTTTATAAATATTGTTTTTATTTTTTTCAAAAAAATAAAAATTCATCCTAAAACTTTAGGACGAATTCTTTTCCGCGGTACCACCTATATTAAAAAATTTTAATAATTTTTTCTCTCTACTCTTTTTAACGCAAAGACTACGGTTTAATTTACTATGTTTTTCAATCAAACTACCAAAAAGGTGATAACAAATAAATTATTATCTTACTAGAATTCCACCAATTTATCTAGTTCTCTATTAGTTTTACTTTATTTGTGTTGTCCTTTTTATTGTATTTTTAATTATAATATCTATATATTATCACCTTTTATCAAATTTTTCAAGCATTTTTTTCATCCTCAAAAAAGCTTTCAAATTCTTTTTCTGAAATAACCTCTTTTACTAATAAAGTTTCTGCTACTGCATTTAGTTTGTCCATATGGTTTGATAGTATTGTTTGTGCTTGAATATATGCATTATCAACTAATATTTTTATTTCTGCACCAATACAGTCACTAAATTTATCTCCAAGTAATTGTAATTCATATGGATCTTGATCTGTATTTATTGATATTGGTCCTATAACATCACTCATTCCATAAATAGTTACCATATCCTTTGCTATTTTAGTAGCTACTTCTATATCGTTACTTGCTCCTGTAGATATATCATTTAATGCTATTTTTTCTGCCGCACGACCACCTAAAAGTGCAATTAATTTTTCTTCCATCTCTGTTTTAGATACATAAAATTTATCTTCATTTGTTTTATACATTGTATATCCACCTGCAACGCCTCTTGGAATGATTGAAACTTCTTTTATATCTTTTTGTGTCTCTAAATATCTACTAACAATTGCATGTCCTGCTTCATGGAAAGCTGTTAATCTTTTATCTTTATCTGAAATTACTCTACTATGTTTTTCTAGTCCTACAGTAACTTTTTTCACTGCATCTTCTATATCCTTATTAGTTATTGATTCTTTATTTCTTATAGTAGCAATTATAGCTGCTTCATTTAAAATATTAGCAAGTTCTGCACCAGTAAATCCTGCTGTATCTTCTGCTATGTTTTTTAAATTAACATCATTAGCAAATTTCTTTTCCTTTGCATGAATTTTTAAAATTTCTTCTCTTCCTTTTAAATCTGGAAGAGCTATAGTAATTTGTCTATCAAATCTTCCCGGTCTTAGTAAAGCTTTATCAAGCATTTCTGGTCTGTTAGTTGCTGCTAAAACTATAATAGTTTCTTCTGTATCAAATCCATCCATTTCTACTAATAATTGATTTAATGTTTGATTATTTTCACTTTCAGAACCTGTTTGAGTAGTTCTCCTTGAGCCTATTGCATCAATTTCATCTATAAATACTATACAAGGAGCCATCTTCTTTGCTTTTTCAAATAGTTTTCTTACTCTTGATGCTCCAAGACCTGCAAACATTTCTATAAATTCTGATCCACTCATTGATATAAATGGCACATTTGCTTCTCCCGCAATTGCTTTTGCAATTAAAGTCTTTCCTGTTCCAGGTTTACCACATAATAATACTCCTCTTGGAACTTTTGCTCCCATTTCATAAAATTTCTTAGGATGTTTTAAAAAGTCAACTATTTCTATCATTTCTTGTTTTTCTTCTTCTAGACCTGCAACATCTTTAAACTTTATTTTTGTATTTTTAGTGTCTGCATCATATACTTTTCCTTTTTCGCCAAGTCCTTGCATTTTAAAAATTAGTACGAACAATATTACTAACATTATCGTTGGCAATAATGAAAATAATGTTTTTCCAATTGTTATAAATGCATTTGGTTGTTTTTGTATCAATTCTATATTATTTCCATTTTCAACTTTGTCTTGTATTAACTCCACAAAAGGTTGTGTGCTTGGAACAATTGATTTTTTTTCTTCTTCAACACTTTTTAATTTGACTTTTATAGTTGTACTTCCAACTGTCATCTCAATTTTTTCTATATTACCATCATTTATTTCTTTTATTAATTCTGTGTATGCAATTTCATTATCTTTCTCTTTTGTTTTCTCATTTACCATAAAAACTGTTAAAATTGCCAATAATATACATAGAACAATAATTCCTAATATTATATAATATTTCTGTTTTTTATTGTTTTCTTCTTTGTTTTTAGAACTCATATCTATTAATACTCCCTTCTAGTTTAGTCATTATCTATTTCTGGTTTTTGGATTTGCTTACTTTTTTCTTCATCATTATTATCTTTATGTCCATTATTATTGCTGTCTTTGCCATCATTTTCTTTACTTTCAGTATTTTCACCATTTGTCTTATATTCTTCTCTTATTTTTTGTTGTTCTTCTAGAATTTTATTTAACTCAAGCTGCTTTTTTATAAAGTCTGCTTTTATCATCAAAATCCCTGTTATTATATACACATATGATATTGCACTATACATAACTTGAAAATACTCAATATTAAATCCTGTATACAAATTTACTATTATATAAATAAGATTTAAAATAGTTGGAAGTGTTAGTGCATGTAATGCCATATTTAATACAGATTTATATTTTAGAGGAATTCTTAATAAAATAGATGTTATTCTTCCCAATAAAGCTAACATTATAACATACATCATAATTGTTATAAAATACATTATAAACATGCAAATATAAAAAATTATAAAGAACATTATATAAAATATTATCATTTGATTTTCATTTAATTTTTTTAAAATTTCTTCTTTATTTAAGTTTGTAATATTATAATTTTTAGCAATTTCTTCATAATAATATTCGTCATCTTTTCCATTTATATTGCTATTTATAATTATTTTGTTTTTTAATAAAATTATTCCATTATCATAGTCACTAATATTTTCTTTATAGCTCTTAAGTTTTTCTTCATCTATATTGGATGTATTAATTATTATCATAGAATTAGATAATAACTTATTTTCTAATATTAATTGTTTATTATCATTCACTGCCAAATTATTGTTTTCAAATTTAATTTCTGATATGTTTTCATTTATATATTTAACCAAATCTTCTTTTTCTAAATGTATTTTGTAAGTTAATATTAGCCCTAATATTAAAGTAAAAACTGCAATTATCTTTAGAAAGTATATAATTGACTTACTTGTTTTTTCTGTAGCATAATCTTGATATTTATCAAAATCCTTTATACTTGCAAATAATTCTTTAAACCACGAATTATTTTTATTACCTTTCATAATTTAGAGGCTCCCTTCTAACCTTCTTTTAGCTTTTTCTTCATGTATATTTATTATATCCGTTTTTTTTAATAATACTATTCAACTGTATTTACTACATTTTGTAAAGTATTGTTATTGTTATTATTATCATCATCATTAGATTTTTCATTTATTGTAATTGTTATAATTGTATCTTCTTTTACTTCTTCCCCAGTTTTTCTACTTTGTTTTAATACAATTCCCGCTTCTTTTGTTTTATCCTTTCCTGTTGCTATTTTACATCTTAATTTTGCTGCTAACAATATTGACTTTGCTTCACTTTCTGTTTTTCCCACAACATTTGGTACTTTAACTTTTTTTATATCTAATTGATCGTCTACATCCGGAGTATCAATTTCATTTGTTGTGTTATTATTCTCAGGTTCTTTATGAATATCACAAACTTCTGTTATTGTACTATATTTACTTCCCGCACTTGTTTTCCATTTTCCATTTTTCTCTTTTTCTGGCTGCTGTAAAACTGTTTTCTCTTCTACATTTGTACAATATTCATTAGCAAGTTTTCCTGATTCTTTACATATTTTTAATTTTGCATGTCCATCACATGCTGATGGAACAGTTCCTGATACAAATTCTTCTGTATATGTATTAGAACATGAACTTGTTGCTGATTTTCCTGAATCTTTGCATATTTTTGCTGTTACAATATTACTTGGTTTATCAAAAGTTTTACTTGGTAGATTTTTATGAATATCTTGCATTATAGCTGCCCAAATTTTGGCTGAAGGATTTCCACTATAACTTATGTATTCAGATTTATCAAATCCAAACCATGTTGCTGCTGCATAGTATGGTGTTATTCCACAAAGCCATCTATCATAATTATCATCTGTTGTTCCAGTTTTTGCACCAACATCCATTCCAGAAATTTTACAGTTTGTTGCTGTTCCTTCTGCCCCAGTAACTGGTGCTTTTAATATACTTTTAGTTATATATGCTGTTCCTTCTGACATTACTCTTCTTTTTTCTTGTTTTGGTTGTAGAACTGTTTTTCCTTGTGAATCTACTAATTTAGTATAAAATGTAGGTGTTATATATTCTCCGCCATTTGCAATTGTTGCATATGCCCCTGCCATTTCTAATGGTGTTGCACCATTAGTAAGACCTCCTAATACTAAAGCTAACCCACTATCACTTTTTTCATCTAAATGATCCAATCCTAATTGTTTTAAAAATTTAATAGAATTTTCTGGCCCTAATTCTGACATTATTTTTACTTCTACAACATTTGAAGAAACTTCTATTGCCTTTCTTACAGTTATTAATCCTTTATATCCTGATGAGTTTTTTGGACTATATTTTCCATTATCAAAACTAGTTGGTGAATCATCATAAACAGTTCCTGCTGTTATTATTTTTTTTTCTATTGATGGAGCAATAGACGCTAATGGTTTAATAGATGAACCTGGTTGTCTTGCACTATTTATTCTGTTCAAGCCTAAAGCATTAACATCTGTTCCAAGGCCCCCCATGCAACCAACTACCTGTCCTGTTTTATAATCTATAATTACCATTGCAGACTGACTATGTTCTCCATCATTTTTTTTTGATTTTACTATATATTTATCTTTTACATATTCTTCTTGCATTCTGCTTTGTATGGAAGACACCTGTGTTGTATAAAGTTTATATCCTCCACCGTATAAACGGCTTTTAGCGTAATCGTATGACATTCCTTTTTCATCTACCATTTGATTTGCTACTTGTTCTATCGCTGCTGCTACATGGTAAGACATGTCTGTTTTACTTGACAAATTTCCTTGTTTAAAAGGAAGTCCTGCATCTACTTCACTTATTGCCTTATCATAATCCTCACTGCTTATCATTCCTAATTCTTTCATTTTTTCTAAAACAGTTTTTGTTCTTTTTTTAATTTTTTCTGTATTATCTGTTTCTATAAATGGATTATAATTATTAGGAGAATGATTTATTCCTGCTAAAAATGCACTCTCGGCAAGGGATAAATCACTTGCTGATTTATCAAAATAATATTCTGATGCAACTTCTACACCACATATATTTTTTCCATAACCTCCAAGATAAATTATATTTAAATATAATTCAAGAATTTGCTTTTTAGTTATTAGTTTTTCTATTTGATATGCTCTTGACATTTCTCTTATTTTTCTTTGTATTCCGGCTTTTCCTTCATCTTCTTTTTCATTAGTTATATTTTTTATTAACTGCTGAGTTATAGTACTTCCACCAAAAGATGATTTTCCTCTATTAAATACATATGTAACTGTTGCTGCTGCTGATCTTTTTATATCAACACCATGATGATCATAAAACCTTTCATCTTCAATCGCAATAAAAGCATTTGGTAAATAAGATGGCATATCATCAAGTGATACTATTTTTCTATTCTCATCTCCTTGTAATTCCTTTATTAAATTTCCTTCACTATCATATATAAATGTATTTGAATTGTCGATTAATAAATCTTCCTTAGACATTGCAAATTTGTCACTAAAGAATATTCCCATAAAAATACCAGCTGCAATTAATATTAGTAGTACAAATATTAAAATTAATATTAAACATATTTTTTTTACTACTTTAGCCTTACTATTCTTCTTTCCATTTGCAGTTTTATATTTGTTTGTATTTTTAGTATTTTTTCCCATAAAAAACCTTTCCTTTCTAGCTAAAATACACATTATTTTTTATTTATATAAATTGCTATTTTATTATATTACAATTTTATAAAAAGTAAAAGCATTTTATAAAATTTAAATATAATAATTTCACTTTTTTACTAAAGTTTTGTATATATTGATTATTATATAATTATAAGTCTATTAATATATCATTTATATTAGTAACTGGTTTTGCTCCCTCTTTTATAATTTGATTAGTTCCTCTAGAATTTTTACTTGTAATATTTCCGTGGTACAGCATATACATCTCTCCCTTGTTCTAAAGCAAAATCTACAGTTATTAAAGATCCACTTTTTTCTTTAGCTTCTACAACTACTACTCCATTTGCAATACCACTTATTATCCTATTTCTTTCAGGAAAATTTTTCTTTTCTGGTTTTGTTCCTATTATATATTCAGACAAAATAAGTCCACCTTTATCTATTATAATCTCTGATAATTTTTTATTTTCACTTGGGTATATACTATCCAAACCGTTTCCTAATACTGCAATTGTTTTTGCTTTTTCCTTTATAGCTCCTATATGTGCACATGTATCTATTCCCCTAGCAAGACCACTAACAATATATATATTTCTGTTTGATAATTCATTTGCTATTTTTTTTGCCATATTTATTCCATATTGTGTACAATCTCTGCTTCCTATAATTGCAATACTTTTTCTTTTTAATATTTCTATATTTCCTTTATAATATAATAAAATTGGATAATCATATATGTTTTTTAATTTTTGCGGATATTCTTCATCATTTATTGTAATTATTTTTATATTTTTATTTTTCATATATTCTATAAAATATTCTATTTTCTTCATATTTTTTAAAGAAACTATTTTTTCTATTTCTTCATTTTGCAAAAAATCATTATTATGTAATTCTAGTTTTTCTAAATTATATATTTTTTCTGGATCTTTATATTTTTCTAATAACTTAATATATGTAATCTTTTTTAATTTTAAATTTGATAACCATACCCAATATTTTTCTTTTTTTTGCATAAAACTCCTTTATGCTCTTTTACTATAAATTTATTTTATAATATATAAAAAGAGCGCATAATATTTTTTATTTGCCCCCTTTTTAATAATTAATTTTGTTCTTTACAAGCTTTTACTACATTACTCATTAGCATTGCTATAGTCATTGGTCCTACTCCTCCTGGAACAGGAGTTATAAATGATGCTATTTTTTCTGCTTCTTCAAAATCTACATCACCAACTAATTTTCCTGATTCATCTCTATTTATTCCAACATCTATTACCACTGCTCCATCTTTTACCATTTCTTTTGTTACGAATTTTGCTTTTCCTAAAGCAGCAACTAATATATCTGCTTTTTTTGTTATTTCTGAAATATTTTTTGTTTTAGAATGACATATTGTAACTGTCGCATTTTTCTTTAATAGACATTGCATTAATGGTTTTCCAACAATATTACTTCTTCCTATTATAACAACATTTTTTCCTTCTATTGGAATATTGTAATTTTCTAGCATCTTTATTACTCCATAGGGTGTACAAGATATAAATGAATCTTGACCTATAACTAATTTTCCTACATTCACAGGATTAAACCCATCAACATCTTTTTTATAATCTATTTTATTAAAAGCTTCATCTATATTTAGATTCTTTGGAATAGGACTTTGTAAAAGTATTCCATTTATATCTTTTCTGTTATTTAATTTTTCTATTAGATTTAAAAGTTCTTCCATTGAAATATTTTCATCTAGTAGAAATTCTTCATATTCTATTCCAATTTCTTCACATGCTTTACTTTTATTTTTTACATAAACTTTAGATGCTTTATCATCTCCAACCATAATAACTGCTAACTTAGGAATTATTCCTTTTTCTTTTAATTTACTCACTTCATTTTTTAATTCTAATCGAATATTTTTTGCTAATTCTTTTCCATTAATTATTTCTGCCATAATAAAACTCCTCACTATTTATTTATCTTTATATTTAATTTCATTTTTTATATTTAATATTCCTGCCCTAGAAATAATATTATATCCATATTTTCGTTTAATGTTATCAACTGTTTTGTCTATTTCTTCTTGTTTTTTTGTATCTTTGACATCAAATAGTGACATTTGCATTTCTTCTTTCGATACTAAAGATTCTACTCTCAAGCCAATTAACCTTATTCTTTCTCCTTTATGTAATTGACTCAATAATTTTTTTGCTTCTTTATAAATTACTTTTGTACTATCTGTAGCCATATCTAATTTTTTCTGATGTGAAGCAACATTAAAATCACTATTTTTTAGTTGAACACTTACTACTTTTGCTAACAAATTATTTTTTCTCAACCTATATGTTACTTGTTCTGTAAGACTTAAACAAATTTCTTCTAATCTTGAAACATCCGAAATATCGTGTGGAAGTGTAACCGAATTTCCTATTCCTTTTGGTGCTTCTTTTTTATTATTTACTGGTTCATTACTAATTCCATTTGCATATTCCCATATCATTTTACCATATTTTCCATATAGTGCAATTATATTATTTTTATCTTTTTTAGCTAAATCTCCTATTGTATATATACCAATTCTTTGCAATTTTGGAAACATTTTTCTTCCAACCATAAATAAATCTGATATTGGCAAATTCCACATCTTTTCTTTAATTTCATTTTCGAATAAAGTATGTACTCTATCTGGTTTTTGAAAATCTGATGCCATTTTTGCCAAAAGTTTATTAGTACTTACGCCAACATTTACTGTAAAACCTAATTCTTTTTTTACTCTTTCTTTTATCTCTATAGCTTTATTTTCTAATATATCATTATTACTAAGAAAATTAGTTAAATCTAGAAAGCATTCATCTATAGAAAACCTTTCTATTACATCTGTATATTCTAGTAATAAATTAAATAATTGATTAGAATATTTTATATATATATTATAGTTGCTTTCGAATATTTGTATTCCGAGGACATTTTTTTCTTGCAAAATATATTGGTTCACCTGTTTTTATTCCAAATTGTTTTGCAATATTACTTTTTGCAAGAACAACACCTTTTCTTTTAGCTTCATCTCCTCCTATTATTGCCGGAATTGATCTTATATCTACATTGTTTCCATTTTTTAGCATTTCTACTGCTGTCCATGATAAAAAGGCATTATTTACATCGACATGTAAGATTTTTCTTTCCAAAATATATCACCTTCGCTATTATAGAACGCTTGTTCTTTTTTGTCAATGTTTTACTTATAAAAATTTATTATTACAGGGATTTTTCCCTTTTTATTTTCTTCAAGTATTTGCTTTATAATAAATCTGCCTTTTCCTCTTATTGTTATTTTGTCATTTTCTTTTATTAGTTTAGTATTCTTTTTTATACATTCTCCATTTATAAATACTCTTTCTGATAAAAGATTTTCACTTGCTTTATTTCTTGAAGTTTTACATATCTCTGATATTATATTGTCTACTCTTAATGATGATACTATAATTTTACATTCTTGCATTTCTTGTTTTTTATTAATAATGTTTTCTAGTTTAACAACTTCTATTTTGCTATTTTTAAATCTCTTTAAAGTACATAAATTAGTATATAAAAATTTTTCAATTTCTTTTAAAATTATTATATCTGCACCATTTTCATGTACTATTATATCACCTATTTTTTCTCTATTAATTCCAAGTTTTATTAATCCTCCTAAATAAGCTCTATGATTTAAATTTTTTATTTCTTCTTTTAAAGGATTTATTCTAATCACACTGATTATTGTATTAAAATTAAATTTGTTTTCCTCAAATACTTGATTTAGCTTTTCTGGATATACTATTAATAATTTACGTTCCGCTTCTTCATATCCCCCAAAACAAATATAATCTGTTTTTACCAAATTAAGCACTTTTTTTAACATACTTTCTTTATACTCATCTAAAAAGTCTGTATATTCCATTTTATTTCTTTTTTCACAAAGTTCTATTTTATCTAATAACTTTGCTACTAAAATTCTTTCTTCTTCTTTTTTATATTTTTCTAATATTTCTCTTTTTTGCATATTATATATTTCCTTATATTTCTTTTTCCTGTACACATATTTTTTTACTTATATCTTTTGCTATCGACTCTGCATCTAGGCAAAAATATTTTTCTATTTCTTCTATTGTTCCTTGTTTTACAAAAGTATCTCTATAAGCATAAGATTCTATTAATACGTTTTTTATATCATTTTCAATAATTAATTCTTGTACTGATGTAGCAAGTCCTCCTCTTAAAATTCCATCTTCTATAGTTATTACTTTATTAGTTTTTAGTATAGAATTTAATATATTTTTATTATCAAACGGTTTTAAGAATCTTGCATTTATCACTTCGCAAGAAATCCCTTTTTTTTCTAGAATATCTGAAACATCTAATGCCCTTTTAGTTGTTTTTCCTATTCCAATAATCGTTAAATCATTCCCATCTTTTAATAGCTCTGACTCACCTAAACTTATCTCTTTATGACTTGCAAACGCTCTTTCTTCTCCTCCTCTTGGATATCTAATAACAACAGGAGCTTTTAGCTCAACTGCAAATTCTAGCATCTGTTCTAATTCTTTAAAGTCTTTTGGTGCTAATATAGTTAAATTCGGAACTAAAGAAAAAAATGCTAAATCTAAAATTCCTTGATGTGTTTCACCATCATTTCCCACAATTCCTGCTCTATCTACACACATTATTACTGGTAGTTTTTGAAGACATATATCATGTATAACTTGGTCATACCCTCTTTGATAAAATGATGAATATATCGGAACCACTGGTATCAAACCATCTTTTGCCATTCCTGCGGCCATTCCCAGTGCATGTTGTTCTGCAATTCCAACATCAAAAAACCTATCTGGAAATTGTTTTTTAAAGTTTGAAAGCCCAGTTCCATCACACATTGCTGCTGTTATTGCTACTATATTTTTATTTTCTTTTGCTAAACATTCTAACTTTTCTCCAAATACTTTAGAATAATCTTTTTTCTTCTCTTTTTTATTTTTACCTGTTTCTATATCAAAACTAGATGTACTATGAAATTTA